>JACCDR010528060.1_pt1 | contig 36850 bp, 37 predicted proteins | sample 7446431 | NCBI WGS metagenome assembly JACCDR01 (sample SAMN15323443, study PRJNA562643) | freshwater metagenome | isolation source: river surface water | place: USA:Blue River Watershed | collected 2017-08-17 | reverse complement strand
GTATCTAAAGCTCTCAGCGCCCCTTACGCTTTCTCAAATTCTTTGCGTTGGGTTTGGATTTCGAGCAGCCGTTTTTCAAGGCGTATTCGCTCGTTTTTGGCGTCTTTCGCGTAGTCGGGTTGCCGTAAGAGTTGCAGGGCGTTTTTGAGTTGAATTTCGGCTTTTTCAAAAATACCGAGAAGCGCAAAATACTCGGCCCGCGCCTTGTGCACTGCCAGAATATGCCCTGCCAAGCCGTGTGTTTCGGCGAGCAGGTACCAGAGGTAGGGGTTTTGGGGGTGATGCTTCAGGTGCTGGGTGAGCAGGGATTCGCCCAGTTCATAATGCCCGGACTGCATCAATAGCTCGGCATAGCGCACGGCCACAATATGATCGCGCGGGGCGCTATTGTGTTCGTCTTGTAATAGTGCGAGCGCGTTATCCAGCCGCCCTTGCGCCACGGCAAGCTCTGTGAGCAATAAACGAATCGGCACCAAATGGCCATGAGTCTCGTTGAGCGCTTTGATGAGCGGTTCGGCCTCTGCCGGTTTGTTGGCCGACAGGTAGGCAAGCGCCAGCCCATAGTCGGCCGCCAAGGGTGATAGGGTCACCCCTTGGCGCTCGGTGGCAAAACGTTTAATCGCAAAAACGGGACTGCTTTCGTAGCGCAAAATGGCACGCGCTTTTAACATATCAAAGAGTGGGTTTTGCAGCCTGCTGGGTGCCTGTTGTGAGGGTTCGCGCAGCGGGCCTGGCGTTTGGCCCAAACGGCTACGCATATCGCTGATGCGGCTCTCAGTAACTGGGTGGCTTAACAAAAACTCAGGTACCTTGGTGCGGTAGCGAGTCGCCCGTAGCATTTCCTCGAACATGGCGACCATTTCAAAGGGATCAAATCCTGAGCGCGTTAGGGTTTCTAGGCCGATGCGGTCGGCTTCCCGCTCTAAGTCTCGGCCAAAGGCCAGCATGTTGCTTGCGCTTTTGGCCTGGGTTGTGACGATGCCTGCCATACCGGCATCGACATGACCTGTAGCCATAGCGGCGAGACTGCCCAATACGCCGAGTACCGTTAAGGGGGCGTTCGCCTTGGCGTTGGCCAGTTGCCGCGCGTAATGGCGCTGGCTCAAGTGGGCCAGCTCATGCGCCAGAATGGAAGCGAGCTGCGCCTCGGATTGCGCGATTAAAAAGGCGCCGACATGAACGCCTACAATGCCGCCGGGCGCGGCAAACGCATTGAGACTGGCATCATCAATGACTAGCAGTGACAGGGGTTTGTCTGGCAAGCCGCTATGCAGCACCATGCGGCCGAGCAACTTGCTGAGGTAATCCTCGAAGTGCGCATCCTGGGCCTGGGGATAGGCCGCTCGAAAATAGGCCAGCGCCTTTTGGCCGCGCTCCCATTCAACGGACAGTGGAATTAAGCCCGCACTGTTATCGCCGAGTGCGGGCAGCTCCACGGCTCTTGCGTGTGTCGTCAAGCTTACCCCTGTCACGGTCAGAGTGATTGCCAGGGTTCGCGATAGGCGCGAGATTGAACGGCTGAAGGCGTGAGCGATTCTACTAGGGTGGCTGGCTGGACGCGGGTACAAACGCATGAGGGTCACTTCGGTTGGCGTAAAAAGGGCGCTATTGTGCGCGCTATTTGAAAAGCCCGGCAACTGGCAGGCAATGACCTCTCGGACGTTTCTGGCTGCGCTCGGTTCCCTAAGGCATTAATCGGGTTGCGCTGTTTTGCATTTGGCTAAATGGCGCTGCCTGGCGTTACAATCTCGCCCCCCTCTATGAAGGTCGATGTTATGTCAGAGTCGCAGGTTACTGAAAAGGCGCTGATTCCCGCTCCGGCTGTGTTGGTGGATGCGCGGGGGCTTGCCTGCCCTATGCCCTTGTTGAAAGCCAAATTGGCATTGAACGCCTGCTCGCCGGGCGAGTCTGTCAGGGTCTTGGCGACTGATGCAGGGTCTTGGCGCGATTTTCCGGTGTTTGCATCGCTCGCAGGCCACAGGCTCAGCGTTTGCGAACGCCATGCCGAGTATTTTGAATACTGTTTAGAAAAAAAGTCCCCCGCTCCTAAATAGAGGCGGCAGAGGTTTTACTCATGACGATTTTTGCAGGAGAAAGTATTTGATGAGACCCTTAATGCATCGCCCCTTAATGCATCGCCCCTTGATGCGTTCTATTGCCTCGGCGATCTTGAGCCTCTGGGCCAGCGCCAGTGCCTGGGCCGCAACCGAGCCCCTGATGGTTGCACCGCCCGAATCCGTGCGGCTCAAAGCGGAGCAGGCCATGCGGCAGGACCTGCTCGCCGCCTTTAAAAAGCGCTATCCGCAGCCCGAAGTCAGCCCATCTGACCCGCGCGAGTATGTGTATTTTGAATTGCAAAATGGCCTGCCCGTGTTGTTGATTTCCGATCCCAGCGCGCCTAAAGCGGCAGCGGCCATGGACGTCGCCGTCGGCAGTGGCGATGATCCGGCGCAATACCCGGGTTTAGCGCATTTTCTGGAGCATATGCTGTTTTTAGGCACCGACGCCTACCCGGATGCAGACGCCTATCAAACGTTTATTCAGCAGCACGGTGGTCATCACAATGCGTTTACCTCGCTGACCAATACCAATTATTTTTTCGATATCAAACCGGCTTATTTGGGTGGAGCCTTAGACCGTTTTGTACAGTTTTTTAAAGCGCCGCGCCTCAATCCTGAGTATGTTGAGCGCGAGCGGCATGCGGTGCATTCGGAATTCAAAGCCAAATTTACCCACGATTTTTGGCGACAAGAGGACGTCATCCGCCAATTTGTCCAAAAAAATCATCCCTGGAGCCACTTTAGAACCGGCAATCTCGATAGCCTGCCGACCGGAAATGGCGCCTTGCAAACGGCTTTGCGCCAATTTTATGACCGGCATTACCGCGTACCCAAAATGCGTTTGGTCGTGGCGGGTCCTCAGTCGTTAGAGCAGTTATACGCCGACGTGGCCGAGCGTTTTTCCACGCTGGCACCCAGTCCTCTACAACACGAGATGCCGGTTGCGGCTCCGGTGCAACCCTTTGCGCCCGGCTTTTTACCCGCCTCGGTTGCGATCAAGCCGTTTAGTGAAATGCGGTCAGTGGCCTATTTGTTTCCCATGGCAAAACCGGCGCAACCGATGCAAAAAAACAGTGCTTATTGGGGGGCGCTGTTAGGGCATGAGGGCGAGGGTAGCCTTCTGTGGGTCTTGCAGCAAAACGGCTGGGCGACTCAGTTGTCAGCGGGTGATGGCTTGGATTGGCGCCAGGGCAGCAGTTTTATGGTGCACATTCAGCTGACGCCCGCAGGCTTAAAAGCGCTCGATCGCATTGATGCGCTGGTGTTCGATCAATTGCAGCGCATAGCGCGCGACGGCATAGAACCTTGGCGGTATGCCGAGTTGCAGCATCTGGGCGAGATGAATTTTCGCTTTAAAGAACCGGGTGAGCTGATACAGGCTGTCAGCCACTATGCCGGGCGTTTGAATGAGTACCCGGTCACGACACTTTTGACGCTCGGAGATCGCTTTGAGCAGTTTGATCGCGAAGCATTGAAGCGCATCGCGGATGACTTGACGCCCGAGCGAGTGTTGCGCATCGTCACAGCTCCCGAGGTGACAACTCATGCCGAGTCCCCGCTATACAAAGCACCTTATGCGCTGGATGCGGATTATCAGCCGGCGCAGGCGGCGACAGATGCCCGCTTGGCGCTGCCAAAACCCAATCCTTTTATCGCCAAGCGGTTTGAGACATTGGCCGCTGAACCTCATGCGCCCAAATTAGTCTGGGCCAAGCAGCACAAAACGCTGCCGGCCTTTGAACTGTGGCACGCGGGTTTTAGCCCCTGGCAACAACCCCGCGCCGAGTGGCGCCTTCGTTTTAAAGCGCCCTGGGTCGAGCAAGATGCCAAACAGGCGGCTGCGGTGCAATTGTTGGTCGAAGCACTCAAGTACGCGCTAAACCCGCTGTTGTACGATGCGGCTGTCGCCCAGGCTGAGATCAGCCTCGATGCGCATGCGCGGGGATTTGATGTGCGGGTCAGCGGGTTTGACGACAGTCTGCCGGCGATTTTGTCCTTGTTGCGTCAACAACTGGCGACTTATCAAAAGGGTGAGGGTCTGCTGCGCGATCGCGAGCGTTTACAGTTGTTGCAGGCAGATTTGGTGCGGCGTTTAAGTAATCAGACCAAACAGCCACCTTACCAGCGTTTAATGAGCGACCTGCCCGCGAAGGTGTTTGAACCCCATTGGTCGGCCAGCGTCATGGCCGACGCCGTGGCCAGCTATGATCTGGCCAGTCTGCCTACGTTTGCCAGCCAGTTCTTAAAGCAGGCGGATATCTCTGCTCTGGCGTTGGGTAATCTGTCTGAGCAGACGGCCAAGCGCCAAGCCAAGGCGTTTTACCGGGCCTTGAAACCCCAGCCTGTTTCGCCGCCATCCGGTTCGCAGGTGGCGCAGGTGCAATCGCGGTTTCAGTATTTTGCGCCTAGCGCTCAGGCCGATAATGCGTTGGTGATTTATGTGCAGGGTGAAGACGATAGTCTCGCCACGCGCGCCAAAGTGGCGCTAGCCGGTCAACTCTATGCCACACCCTTTTATTCGCGCTTGCGCACCGAGCAGCAGCTAGGCTACGTCGTTTTTGCCGGCGCCTACCCGATTCGTTTCATGCCCGGATTAATTTGGGTGGTGCAGTCACCGGCTACCCCGGCATCTGATATTTACGCCGCCGTCTTGAACTTTTGGCAGACATTTGACCCGCAAGTGGATCAGACCTTTGAGGTACACCGGCAGGCGCTGCTGGCGAGTTTGCTGGAACCGCCGCAAAATCTCGCGGCCCTGACAGCGGAATATTGGCAAAGTCTGCAGCAAGGTGATGTCACCTTTGCCGATAAGCCGGCTTTGATCGCGGCGGTGAAAGCCTTAACCCCGGCAGAGTTTGCCGCCTGGCAACCACAATTTGTGCGGCATATGCAGGGCAATCAGCTCGCGCTCTGGGCTGCACCAGCGGCACCCAAAACACCCTGGCTAGAGGCACCCTTTTGGGATGCCAAGCAAAAAGCTCAAGCGCCGAAACGGCTCTACCCGAGCGGTACCCGTGCGGCTAAGCCCTAGCAAGGTGAGCCTGTCCTGCGCTTGTTGCTGACGTCCAACCCGACGTGAGCGGGGCCAGTGTACTGGCCCCGTTTGGGAGGGGATTAGGCCATTGTTTTTGAGGCCAATCGTTTTGAGAGCAATCGTTTTGAGAACAATCGTTTTTAGGGCAAGGTCTTTGTTAGGCGTAGAGTCGATCAAGCAGTGACAAGAGCTTTTGGCTTTCCATTTCCATACGACGAATATGCGACAGGCAATTGGCGTGCTCTTGTTTACCGTGCGCGTTCAGCGCTTCGGTCCCGGCTTGATGGACGGCTTTGTGGGGCGCCTCAAGCGATTTGGCGATGGGGTGTTGGCGCGCATCGGCACTGTGCAACCATTGCCCCAAGCGGCAATCTTCGCTGCTACTCAAGTGGACGCGGTTCTGGCCAAACAGCCCTTTGTAGACGTCCAGCTTCCAGTTGATGTGGTCAATTTTTGCCGTTTGCACAAAGGCTTGATCGGTTGCGGTGTCGATGACACCAAACATTTTTTTGGCGAGGCCTACTAATTCGCTAGTCGTGTTTTCGATGGCTTCCGTGTTATGGCTAACGGTATGGGATTTTTCGCCGACGCGGCCTATGCCGGTGACAACTTGATCCATCTCGGTGTTGACTTTTGTGATGAGTGCGGCGATTTCATTCGTGGCTTCAGCGGAGCGTTGCGCGAGGCTACGGACCTCATCGGCGACCACCGCAAAACCCCGGCCTTGCTCACCTGCGCGCGCTGCTTCAATGGCCGCATTCAGTGCTAACAGGTTGGTTTGCTCTGAAATGCCCTGAATCATTGACACAAAGCCGTTGATTCCTTCGGTGACCGATTTTAAGTTGTTCACGGCCGTGGCGACGTTGCTGGTGTCTTGACTGATGGTGCTGGTGGTGTGGGTAGTGGTGCCCAATAGCCGCATGATTTCATCAAACATGGCTTGTGATTTCTCAAACTCGTTGCGGCTTTGCGTGAGATTGTGGGCCGATTGAGACAAATCTTGCTGAATATTGGTGACAGCCGCAGCCGATTCCACCCAGAGCTGACGCAAGTCGCGCGTTTCGCTGGGTTCAGGCGGAGGCATGGCGCTCAAGCGGCGCTCGGTGTCTTGTAATTGATGCTGCAACTGATCGAGGCGATTTTTCAGCTCGCGATTTTCGTGTTCCAGTGCATCAATGGCCTCTTGTTTGTGGCGTGAAAAAAACATCCTGAGTTCCTCATAATCCAAGAAAGGGTAGGGTCGACCTGTTTACTATAGATGCTTTGCAGCCAATTGCCCTGGCAATGGGATGATCGAGTTGGCGGCAAGATATCTGTTACAATGCCCGCCTTTTTTATCGGCGCTTTTGTGAGGCCCCTTCGTTATGAATGATTTCAGTGCGCAAGATCAGTTGGCCCACTGGGGCCGTGAGGCCCGTCAGGCAGCGGCTGCGCTTGCCAAGGCCGACAGCCATCAAAAAAATCAGGCGCTTCTTGCGATAGCGCAGGCGTTGCGCGAGCAAGAAGCGGCCATCATCGCGGCCAATGCGCGCGACCTGGCAGCAGGCGTGGCTGCGGGCTTGGATGCGGCCTCATTGGACCGTTTGACGTTAAACCCTGCGCGCGTTGCCGCCATGATTGAAGGCGTGCGCCAGGTGGCGGCCTTGCCGGATCCTTGTGGCGCCATCAGTGATTTACAGTTCCGGCCATCGGGTATTCAGGTGGGTAAGATGCGCGTTCCACTGGGCGTGATTGGCATCATTTACGAGTCCCGCCCGAATGTGACGGTCGACGCCGCCAGCCTGTGTTTAAAATCGGGTAATGCCACCATTTTGCGCGGTGGCAGCGAGTCGATTCACAGCAACTTGGCGATTGAAGTGGCCATCAAGCAAGGTTTGGCGGCGGCGAATTTGCCGGCAGCGGCGGTGCAGGTGATACCTGCAACGGATCGCAATTTGGTCGGGGCTTTAATTCGTTGCGACTATGTCGATGTCATAGTGCCACGCGGTGGCAAAAGTCTGATTGAGCGCATCAGCCGGGAAGCGACGGTTCCTGTGATTAAACACTTGGATGGCATCTGCCATGTGTATATCGACGATCAAGCCGATGCCGACAAAGCCATGGCCATTGCGATTAACGCAAAAACTCACCGTTATGGCGTCTGCAATGCGATGGAAACGCTGCTCGTCCACGAGGCTATAGCCCCCAGACTCTTGCCATCCTTGTGTGAAGCCTTTGATGCCAAAGGCGTGGCGCTTCGTGTTTGTGAGGCGAGCGCATCGCTATTGGCGCAAGCCTGCCCCCGACTCGCCACTCAGCTGGCCACCGAGGATGACTGGGTGACTGAATACTTGGCACCCATTTTGGCGATTCGTTTAGTGCCCGATCTTGCAGCGGCGATTACGCATATCAACCATTTCGGCTCCCATCACACCGATGCGATAGTGACGGAGAATTACACCCGCTCGCGTCAATTTTTACGCGATGTGGACTCCAGCTCGGTTGTGGTCAATGCCTCAACGCGGTTTGCGGATGGCTTTGAGTTTGGGTTGGGGGCCGAAATTGGTATTTCGACCGATAAACTGCACGCGCGCGGCCCAGTAGGGCTCGAGGGTTTGACCAGTCAAAAATGGATTGTGCTGGGTAGTGGCCAGGTGCGTGTGTAGTCTCTTTGCCTTGGGCTGTTTTGTTGTTTTGGGCGCTTTTTTGACCTTGGACGATGGCCTCACTACCGTGCGCACCTGTTGCCAGCTAGGGAGTCTTTGCGGGTGATAGTCTACTGGGGGGGCAGTTTTGACCCGGTTCACTGGGGGCATGTGCGCGTGGCGTTGGAGGTGGCTAGACAACTGAAACCTCAGCACCTCTATTGGGTGCCGAGCGCCAAACCGCCCCATAAAACTCAGCTCTGGCTGAGTGGAACCGAGCGGGTTGCCTTGCTTAACCAGCTTGTCGTGGATTTGGCGCCTGAGAGTGATTGCCCTCAGTCAGTTGAGCCTTTGGAGCTTGAATTGCCCGGCCCATCCTATACCCTGAACACCCTCAAAGCCCTGAGGGCCAAGCAGGGGGCCGAGGCGTCACTGGTCTGGGTGATTGGGCAGGACAGTTTTTTACAACTGGATAGCTGGTGGCGCTATCGCGATTTGCTGGATGTTGCTCACCTCTTGGTCGTGCCGCGCCCCGGACTGTGCCACCCCAGCGATAGTCATTTGGCGAGCTGGTGGCACGAAAGAGTTTGCCCGCTGGCATCGCTCGCGTTAACGCCCGCAGGCTCTTTTGCGTGGTTGGACATGCCGGCGTTAATGATCAGTTCCACTTACATTAAATTTCTTGTCCAGTCCGGCGCCAGTCTTAAAGGCTTGGCGCCGGACTGTGTCGTTACAGCGCTTAACCAAGCGGGTTTTTACAATAGAGATCTGTCATGAATGTTCCGTCCTTAAATACCGTGATTACCGAAGCCCTGTCCGATGTCAAGGGTGAAAACATCGTTGCGATTGATGTGACCGGTGTGTCCGATGTTGCCGATACCTTGATTATTTGTTCGGGCTCCTCTGGGCGCCAGGTGAAATCCTTGGCCAATAATGTCGTTGAAGAATCGAAAAAACACGGCTTTATGCCGATTGGTGTTGAGGGTATGGAAGGCGGCGAGTGGGTGCTTGTCGATTTTGGCTCGACCGTTGTGCACGTCATGCTGCCCACAGCCCGTCAGTATTATGAGTTGGAAAAACTCTGGTCTTTGGTACCGCCTAATCAAATTCCCGTGCGACCCTGATGTGCCCCTTGCATGAAAGTTCAGTTGGTGGCCTTGGGTCAAAAAATGCCGCAGTGGGTTCAAGCCGGTTTTGATGAGTACATCAAGCGGCTGCCAAAAGACTTGTCATTTAAATTGATCGAGTTGCCGCTCGCGCAACGGGGGAAAAATACCTCCGTTGAGCGCGTAATGCAGCAAGAGGCCGACGCCATTTTGAATTATCTGAATCCGCAAGCCTGGTTGGTGGCGCTGGCGGTAGAGGGCAAGTCCTGGGATACACCCGAGTGGGCGAGGCATTTATCCGCTTGGCGGGAAGAGCACAAAGAATTGGTGTTTGTCATCGGTGGGCCAGATGGCTTGGACGCACGCGTGATGGCGAGAGCCAATGCTGCCTGGTCCTTGTCGGCGCTCACCTTGCCGCACCCACTGGTGAGAATAGTGTGGGCCGAACAGCTGTATCGGGCCTGCTCGCTGCTCGCGGGGCACCCTTATCATAAATAATTGCCGTCATGCGCCAAAACCCTTCTGATCAGTACGCGACATTCACCAATCATCATCTTGAACGGCAAGTGATTCGGCGACGGATTTTATTTGCGGTTCTGATCGTCTTGTGTATGGCGGCTGGGCTGGGTAGCCGTTATTACTATTTACAAATTCGCCTACATCAAGAGTTTGTGACACAAAGTGACCGCAACCGGATTCAAATTCAGCCGGTTGCGCCCACGCGCGGTCTGATTTACGACCGTACAGGGCAATTGTTGGCCTATAACCGGCCCAGTTTTCGCTTGAGTGTTATTCCCGAATATGCCGAAAACTTGCCCGAGCGTTTGGCGCAGCTACAAACATTGATTGATATCTCGGCTACGGATATTGAGCGCTTCCAAAAAGCCCTGAAACGCGCGCGCGCGCCCTTTCAGCCGGTGCCCTTAAAACTGGACCTATCGGAAAGCCAAATTGCAAAAATCGCGGTGAATGAGCACCGTTTGCCGGGCGTGGAAGTGGAGGCTGAGCTGGCACGTTATTATCCGTATGGTGCTTTATTGGCGCACACACTCGGGTATGTCGGGCGTATTAACGAGCGCGAGCAGTCCAGCTTTGATGAGGACGCGAAAAAAGCCTATAGCGCGACCTTCACCATGGGTAAAACCGGCGTGGAGAAATTTTACGAGCGGGAATTGCTCGGTGAAGTGGGTAGCCGGTTTATTGAAACCAATGCCCATGGTCGCGCTTTGCGGGTTCTGAAACAATCCGCGCCCAAGCCAGGCCAGCATTTGACCTTGCATTTGGATTTGCAATTACAGCGAGTTGCCGTTGAGGCCCTCGGTCAATCACGCGGTGCTGTTGCCCTGTTGGATGTGCGATCCGGTGGGGTATTGGCCTTGGCGAGCACCCCCAGCTTCGATCCGAATTTATTTGTCACGGGCATCAGCTACAGCGACTATACCCGCCTGAATAAAGACCCGGATATTCCTCTGTACAACCGATTTATGCAGGCGCAGTATCCGCCGGGTTCGACCTTAAAGCCCATGCTGGCCTTAGGGGGTTTGCAAACGGGTGTCGTGACGCCGCAAACGGCCATTTTTGATCCGGGTTTTTATCAATTACCCAATACCGAGCGCCTCTACCGCGATTGGAAAAAAGGCGGTCATGGTGGCCAAGTTAATCTCAAGCAGGCGGTGGCCGAATCCTGTGATACCTATTTTTATGATCTCGCGGTCAAAATGGGTATTGATCGCATGCATCCACTCGGCGCGCAATTTGGATTAGGGCAAAAAAGTGGCATTGATTTACCCAATGAGCGCGCAGGCCTCTGGCCGAGTAAAGACTGGAAAAAACACGCGAGACGCCTGCCTTGGTTTCCCGGCGACAGTTTAAATGTGAGCATTGGGCAGGGGGATGTGTTAACAACACCCTTACAGCTCGCGGTGATGACAGCGACACTCGCCAATCGCGGTAAACGTTTTGAGCCGAAATTGGTGAAGGCCATTGGCGATAACCCTGTCGAGCCGAAAGCGGTGAGCACCTATGAGGCCGACGCCCGCCATTGGCAGACGGTCAATGAGGCTATGAAAGAAGTGGTGCACGGTCTTAGGGGTACTGCAAAAGGGATCAATAAAGGTTTGGTCTATACCATCGCCGGAAAAACCGGTACGGCTCAAGTCGTGGGGATTGCCCAAAATGAAGAGTACGATCGTAATAAAATATCGGAGCGCAACCGCGATCACGCGCTATTTATTGCCTTTGCACCAGTCGAAGCGCCTGAGGTGGCGATTGCGGTCATGATCGAAAATGGTGAGCACGGATCCAGTGCTGCCGCGCCTGTCGCTCGCAAAGTGTTTGATGCCTGGTTTGCGCGCGATGATTTACGCGCACAAGTTAACACACTGAAATAGTCGAGTATTTGTGATGAGAAGTTTACCGGGAACGGATTTTTCAAGGCAGCTACCCGAATCGGACGCCTTAATCAAAGCGCCTTGGCGACTTTGGCAGCGGTTACACCTGGATCCTTGGCTATTGCTGTTTTTGTTATTGATTACGGTTGTCGGGCTTTGGGTCTTAAATAGTGCAAGCGCGGCCAGTGAACATATGATTAAACGGCAAATCATTTTTTTTGCCATTGGGTATACCGCGATGTTTTGTGTGGCGCAGCTACCGATTGGCTTGTTGCGCCATAGCGCAAAATGGATCTATGCCGTTGGTGTGGTGTTGTTAATTTTAGTGCTGCTGATTGGCGTCGGTGCCAAAGGTGCCCAGCGCTGGCTGAGTTTGGGGTTTATTCGGTTTCAACCTTCTGAAATGTTAAAACTCGGCTTACCGTTATTTTTATCCGCCTATTTTGCGGCACGAGTTCTGCCCCCGTCCTTTAGCCATGTCTGTGTAGGGCTTTTTTTGATCGCTATTCCAGCGGTATTGATTTTTTTGCAACCTGATCTGGGTACGGCCATCATGATCAGTGCATCCGGTTTGGCGGTGTTGTTTTTTGCGGGATTACGCTGGCGTTATATCGTCGGTAGCCTGTTATTGGTTGTGGTTGCCAGCTACCCCATGTGGCACTTTTTTATGCACGATTACCAAAAGCGCCGCATTCTGACCTTGCTGGATCCTGAGGCCGATCGGCTGGGGAGCGGCTGGAATATTATTCAAGCTAAAACGGCGATTGGTTCCGGTGGCCTGTCGGGTAAAGGCTATAAACGTGGTACCCAGTCGCAACTGGATTTTCTACCCGAAAGCCATACGGATTTTATTGTCGCCGTCTTGGCGGAGGAGGAGGGATTACAGGGTGTCATAGTGTTACTGGGGCTTTATTTGTTGGTGGTATTTCGAGGTTTCATCATTGCCTGGCGAGCCCCTAACCACTTTTCGAGATTGTTGGCGGCGAGCCTCTCCATCACGTTTTTTTGTTATGTATTTGTCAATATGGGGATGGTGTCTGGCATTTTGCCGGTGGTGGGTGTGCCCTTACCGATGGTGAGTTTAGGGGGTACGGCCCTCGTGACCCTGCTGGCGGGGTTTGGTTTGATTATGGCGGTGGCAACTCAGCCGCGTTTTAAAAATGTCGAGGAGCATTAAGTGCGTATTATTCGTGGGTCCAGCGTTACGCTGTGTTTGTTCATACTGGCGATTTCTCAGCTAGCGCTGGCGGATTACAGCAACCATCCGCGTGCGATTGAATGGGTCAAGGGTTTGCCAGAGGATGCAGTATGGGATCGGCAGTCTGTGCGCACACTGCTTGCGAAAGCTGAAAAAAAACAGGCCATTTTAGACGCGATCGCGCGCCCGGCTGAAAAAACCAAACCCTGGCACGAGTACCGAGCGTTATTTTTAAATGCTGAGCGCATTAAGCTCGGTGTTGCTTTTTGGCAGCAGCATGCGGCTTTACTGCAAACGCTAGAGGCAGAATATGGTGTGCCGCCCGAAATTGTGGTTGCGATTGTGGGTGTGGAAACCCGCTATGGAAAATTTATGGGCAATTACCGGGTGCTGGATGCCTTGGCAACACTCGGCTTTGATTACCCTGAGCGCAGCGCATTTTTTTTAGGCCAGCTCAAAGAGTATATTCAGCTGTGCCATGAGCAAGGATTGGATCCGACTGTCTTGATGGGATCTTACGCCGGGGCTATGGGTTTTGGGCAATTTATTCCCAGCAGTTATCGAGCCTTTGCGGTGGATTATGATGGTGATGGTTTCGCCGATATTTGGAAAAACCCCGCCGACGCATTGGCCAGTGTGGCCAATTATTTTAAGGCGCATGGCTGGCAGAAAAAGGCGGAAGTGGTGACGCGGGTTACCCTTAAACGGCCTGTGGAGGCCGCGGTGTTAAATGATAAAAATCCTCCATCACGCACGTTGAGTCAGTGGCAGGCATTGGGTGTGACTATTCCACGCCATCTGGACCCTCAGCAAAAAGCGATTCTGCTGGCGTTGGAGGCGAAATCCGAAACGGAATATTGGCTAGGCCACCAAAATTTTTACACCATCACACGCTACAACCGCAGCCATTTGTATGCCATGGCGGTTTATGACTTGAGTTTGGCCATTGCCTCGGATTATCGGGTACAGGCAAATCAGTCGCGTGGGCATGCGCAGCCCGTTGCGCCCTGATGTCAGGCTGTAATGTGTTAGTCGGCCAAGATTCCGTCGGCAAAGCGATGATATTCGATAGGAGTCCCGGTGTATGATGGGGCTGTCGCGTTTTAGTTGCTTTGGGGTATTGAGCTTCTATATGGTGTGTGCGGTGATCTTGGCGCTTAGCGCAGGATGCAGTCTAGGTACCACCAAAGTGGATAAACAGGGTGAGTTTGCCTCCTCTGACCCCTCGCCGGGTGGACGGCCGCTTGTCGACAGCGGGCCACAATTTGAGTTGAATGTGGACCATATTCCGGATGCCTGGCCCGTTATCGAGCCGCAGTTAGCCTGGGCCAATAAATCGCCGTATCGTGTATTTGATCAGGTTTACCATGTGCTGAAATCCAGTGACAATTTTAGCCAGCAAGGCGTTGCATCCTGGTATGGCAATAAATTTAATGGTCAGCGCACCTCGAATGGCGAAATTTACAATATGTACGCCATGACGGCAGCGCACAAAACCTTGCCGTTGCCTACCTTTCTTGAGGTAACCAATCTGGCAAATGGCAGGCGAGTAATCGTGCGGGTGAACGATCGTGGACCTTTTCATGGCGATCGCATTATTGATTTAAGTTATACCGCAGCCCGTAAATTGGGATTTTCGCATTTGGGTACGGCGCCGGTTCGAATTAAGGCAATAAAGCCTACCCATCGGCAATTTAAAGGCATGGCAGACCCTCAAAAGCGAGGGCCACTGGATGCGCCCATGCCCCGCAACGCCGGTGGTTATGACATTCCGCCCGATACCTATATTCAAGTGGCCGCGTTTACTGACCGGGCGCGCTTGGCGGCTTATCAGCAGGCGCATGCTAAAACGATCGGCTACCCGCTGCGTGTTCAGTCGCCACCCGACCAATCGGTTTTTCGGGTTGTGATAGGGCCGTTTCCTGATAATTGGGCGCTGTCGCATGCCTATGCCAGCGTCTTGAAAAAAGGCTATAACGATGCGCAAGTGGTCACGCGCAAATCGACCGTTGAGTGAGGTGATCATGACAAATTCGCTGAGTCAGCAAGGGTTATTTTCCAGTCGGTGGTTATTTATTTTGGCGGCCACGGGCGCGGCGGTCGGTTTGGGGAATATTTGGAAGTTTCCCTATATGGCCGGCGAAAATGGCGGCGGCGCTTTTGTTTTGGTGTATTTGGTGTGCATTTTCCTGGTCGGCATTCCCATCATGACGGCTGAAGTGTTACTTGGGCGCGCCGGCCGAAAAAACCCGGTGGATACCATGTACAACCTGGCTGCTGCGAGCGAGGCCCGCCCCGTTTGGGGCTGGGTTGGTATTATGGGCGTTGTGGCGGGGCTCCTGATTATGTCGTTTTATTCAGTAATTGCTGGCTGGGCGCTGCATTATTTTAGCGAAGCCTTGCAAGGTGCTTTTATTCAGCAGGATGCAGCGGCCATTTCGGCCCAATTTGACCAGTTATTGCAATCGCCCATGACGCTCTTCGCCTGGCATAGCCTCTTTACCTTCATGACGGCCCTGATCGTGATGCTGGGGGTGAGTGCGGGCTTAGGATCTGTTGCTAAATATATGATGCCTTTTTTATTGTTGGTGTTATTGGTACTGGTCAGTTATGCCCTTTTTGCAGGCCATTTTGCCGAGGCGGCCAAATTTTTATTTAGACCGGATTTTTCAAAATTGACTGCCTCCAGTGTGCTCGCGGCTATGGGCCATGCGTTTTTTACGCTGAGTATCGGCATGGGTGCGATTATGGCCTACGGCGCCTATATGCCGGCAAGCGCCTGTGTTGGTCGCACCATTTTTGCGGTTGCCATTTTAGATACGCTGGTCGCACTCTTGGCTGGCCTCGCTATTTTTCCGCTGGTTTTTGCCTATGGGTTGGCGCCATCGTCTGGGCCGGGTTTGTTATTTGTCAGCTTGCCCATCGCTTTTGGTCAGATGCCAGCGGGCGCCGTGTTTGGGGCCTTATTTTTTGCTTTTGTCATTATTGCGGCATGGAGTTCATCCGTTTCCATGATTGAACCGGCCGTTGCCTGGCTGACTGAGCGCTTTGGATTTCGGCGCTGGCAAGCAACGCTTGTGATTGCGCTAGCCTGTTGGTTGTTGGGTATTGCATCGGTCCTGTCGTTTAATCTCTGGGCTGAGGTTAAACCGGTGTATTTAATGGGGCGCAATCCGTTTGATTTTTTAGATATGCTCACATCCCAGGTCATGTTGCCACTGGGTGGGGCGGCAATGGGCATTTTTGTCGGTTGGAAAATGGCGGGCCGCTTGCGTCAAACGGAGCTAGCCTCCCTGTCGCCGATGCTGCAAAAAGCGCTCTTATTTTTACTCTGCTGGGTATCGCCGATATTGGTCGCGACTGTGATGATGGCAAAATTATACGAGTCGTTTGGGGCCTAAGATGCCAAAGCTGTTGCAACGATCGGCTTGGGTGCCGTTTTTGCCCGCGCAAATGTTTGAGCTGGTCAATGATGTCGAGCGCTACCCGAGTTTTATGACATTTTGTTTGGGTGCCCGTATTGTGCGGCGTGAAAACGACAGCCTCACCGCCGAATTAACCTTGGGATTTAAAGCGCTGCGGCATAAGGTGATTACCACCAATCGCTTAGTGTATCCGCATCGCATGACATTAACCTTGGTGTCTGGCCCTTTTAAATGCTTTGATGGGCTTTGGCAGTTTGAACCCGAAAACGGCGGTACGCGTGTTAGTTTTAGTTTGTCGTATGAATTTTCGAATGCGTTATTGACCTTCACTGCCTCCCCTTGGATGGATGAAATGGCCGCCGCGCAGGTTACAGCGATTTGCCAGCGTGCGGCGCAGCTGTATGCCAATAACCCAACAGCCGAGAGGCCACCGCAATGAGCGAGCCGGAAAGCATCAGTATCGAAGTGGTTTACGCCCTGCCGACCCAGCAAAAACTCATTCGGCTACAGGTGCCAGCGGGGACAACCGCCTTGCAAGCGGTGATTTTGTCGCGCATCAGTGAGCAGTTCCCAGGCTTAGAGGTGCAGAGCGCGGATATCGGGATCTTTGGCCAGGCATTGGGCCTCAAGGGTGGCCCCGGCCCCGCCGAGTATCGCGTTAAATCGGGTGATCGGGTCGAGATTTATCGGCCATTGATATCGGACCCCAAAGACGTGCGGCGGCGACTGGCGGAACGCCAGAAAAACGCCAAGCAGTAACCGCGTTGATTAAACTGCTGCACGACCACAAAGTCGGCCAGTGCTGCGCTTGCTTGTTTATGCCGTCGCGTGTTTATGCCGTCGTTTGATCATGCGGTGTGTCGTTGATGCATCAAATCGCTAAAGGCGTTGAGCGTGTAAATACCGACACACCCCTTGCCCCGCTAAGCGCCCTGTCGCAAAACACGCCGTTAATAAATACCCGCCTGTCGGAGCTTCCCAGTCGAGCATCTCGCCGGCACAAAATACGCCGGATAGGGTGTTTAGCATAAGATCGGCGTTAAGGCTGCTTTGGCAAACCCCCCCTGCGCTCGAAATGGCCTCGTCGATAGGCGCCACTTGGTTAAACCGGACTGTCAGGTGCTTAATGGCATCCGCTAGCGTTTCGGTGTTCGATAAATGCGCTTTCGTACAGCATTCGTACAGTAAAGCGGCTTTAATGCCGCTGATGCCCAGCGTCCGTTTTAAATATTTACTCAATGACTCTTTTGCGGGTTTCGGTTTTAATTTTTTGAGCACATCCGCTTTCGGTATGTTAGGGAGTAAATCAATGTGCAAGGGTGCCTCACCCAGTTGATTAATGGCATCCCGTAGGTGTTTAGACAGCGCATAAATCAAGCTGCCCTCCATGCCTTTAGCGCTGACAATACATTCGCCTTTGCGTCGCAGTGTTTGGCCTGCAAGGGTGGTTACACTAAACGCCACATCTTTAAGGGGCGTGCCTGCAAACTGCTGTAGGTGATGGCTCCAATCGGTATAAAAACCGCAATTAGCGCTTTGTAATGGCTGAACCTGCACGCCGAGCGACTGCAATAAGGGTTGCCAAGTGCCCGTAGAGCCTAATGTCGGCCAGCTTGCCCCGCCCATGGCTAAGACAACAGCATGGGCTTGCGCTTTAAGGGTGGCGCCTTGATGTTCAAAGGTTAAGGCCCCATCACTGTCTAGCCCCACTAAACGGTGATTCATTTTAAAGACAACACCCGCTTCACGCAGACGACTTAACCAACGGCGCAGTAACGGCGCTGCTTTCATGTCGACAGGAAATACCCGGCCAGAACTGCCGACAAATGTCGTAATCCCTAAATTGTGCACCCATCGACACACGTCATCGGCATTAAATTGGTCGAGCGCCCTCTTTAACCAGTCGGATTTTTCGTAATAGCGCTGACTAAATGCTGCGTAATCCTCAGAGTGAGTAATATTCAATCCGCCAACACCGGCCAATAAAAATTTGCGGCAAGCACTGGCTTTGGCGTCGTATATCTGCACAGTAAAACCTGCGGCCGCAATGACCTCAGCCGCCATTAAACCCGCGGGGCCTGCGCCTACAATAATGACCTGCGGCTGGTTTGGCATAGACCGGACCTAGAGCCCCTAAAAGGGTTAATTTAAAACTGCCGCGCGACCACAAAGTCGGCCAGTGCCGATAAGATCCTGGATTGGGGTAGGGGGGCTAATGCCGCTATCGCTTGGTGATGCAGCGCGCGTGCTTGCGCCTGTGCGCCCTCCAGCCCCAGTAAGCTCACGAAAGTGGGCTTATCGCGCGCCATGTCGGCGCCTTGGGTTTTGCCGAGTACCAGGGTGTCGCTGGTCACATCCAGAATGTCGTCTTGAACCTGAAACGCGAGGCCGATGCAATCGGCATAGGTTGTCAGCGCCGCCAGATGCTGCACCTGGGTGCAGCCAAGGCTTTGCGCACCCATGAGTACGGCTGCCGTAATCAGGGCGCCTGTCTTATAACGATGCATGGCGGTGAGCTCAGCGAGGTCGAGCCGCTGCCCTATGGCGCCTAAATCGATAGCCTGCCCGAGCACCATGCCGCTGGCGCCGGCCGCGTTGGCGAGCCTTGCGACGAGACCACTACCGCCTTCGGCCGCAGCGAGAATCTCGAAGGCGCGGCACTGGAGGGCATCGCCGGCCAAAATGGCCGTTGCCTCATCAAAAGCGCGGTGACAGCTGGGCTTGCCTCGGCGAAGGTCATCGTCGTCCATGGCGGGCAAATCGTCGTGGATCAAACTGTAGGCGTGCACCATTTCCAGTGCCACAGCCGCTTGCCAGGTGAGATCTGGAAAACCGTCTGCCGTTTGGTCAGCGGCGATCGACTGAGCCGAGGCTAAACACAACAAAGCCCGGATGCGCTTGCCGCCGCCGAGCAGGCTATAGCGCATGGCGGCCTCCAGTCGCTCGCCCCCTCGGGCTAGGGCGGGCAAGCTGGCGTCTAGCCAGGTATCCAGCTGTGGCATCCACCGCTCCGCGAAGGCGCTTAGATCAGTCTGCATTATCCACCTCAAAGGGTTGCAAGCCCGACTCCGGGTTCAGCAACAGGCTGACTTTGTGTTCCACCTCGGTGAGCGCCTGTTGGCATTCATGCGACAGCTTCAGTCCGCGCTCAAAGGCTTTAAAGGCCTCATCAAGGCTGAGGTTCCCTGCTTCCATCTCATCGACGAGCGCTTCAAGCTGCTCAAGATTTTTTTCAAAGGGGGCCGTTTTTTTGCGCTGTGTCATGGTTACCTCCAAGGCAGTGGCCAGGCTCGCGCACCTTACTGAAGGGGGCGCTTCGGGTCAAACCCCCGGCGCCCCGATTCGCCTTCCATGCCGCTTCGCTGGCCCCATGTCGCCCGCCGCCAGCCCCGCTGTAATCGCTCACTAAACTCTATTCAGAGTCGGCCAGACAGCTTGGGCACTAGGCCATCAAGACACCGTCGCGGTCGGGGGCTAAAGCGCTCAACTCTGGCGGCCTCGGGCCGATAACCCTTAAACGCTACCGGGTGGCCCGCCTTGGCCTGCCACCTTTGGCTTAGAAGGAGCGCATTGTGGATTTAGCAACGATTGTCGGCTTGGCCGCCACCATCGGCATCATGATCTGGGGGATGTTCCTCAGTAGTGGCGGCGCCATGGGCATGTTTTATGACTTTCCCTCGATTGTCATAGTGGTGTTTGGCTCCGTTACTGCGGTCATGATCAAATTTGGCTTAAAGCAATATTTAAGCTGCATGAAGGTCGCGTTAAAGAGTTTTATATTCAAACTGCCTGACCCACTGGCCTTGATTACTGAAATTGTAGGGCTTGCCGACGAGGCGCGAAAAGGCGGCCTCTTGAGTCTTGAGGGCAAGGAAGTGAGCAATGATTTTTTAAAGCGCGGCATTCAGCTGCTGGTGGATGGCCATGAACCGGATGTGGTGAAAGGGATTTTAAGCCGTGACCGCAACAAAGCCGAAGAGCGCCATAAAATGGGTGCCACCATTTTTGCCGCCATAGGCGATATGGGGCCTGCGATGGGCATGATTGGAACTTTGATTGGATTGGTCGCGATGCTGGCCAATATGTCAGACCCGAAATCCATTGGCCCGGCTATGGCGGTGGCACTCTTAACCACGCTCTACGGCGCCCTGATCGCTAACGTCTTGTGTATTCCCCTGGCCGACAAATTAAAACTGCGCGCGGCCGAAGAAGTTTTGGTCAAAACCTTGGTGATTGACGGCTTGATCGCGATACAAAATGGCTTAAACCCCCGTGTGATTGACGGCATGTTAAAAGCCTATTTGCCGGAAAAGCTGCGCGGCACCGATGCCTAACAGCCTCAGCCTGTGGCATCTCAATCGTGTGCTATCTCAATCGTGTGGCGTCTCAATCGTGTGTAATACCGGCGGATACAAAATAGGGCTGTGTAATGAGTGACGAGGATGACGAAAGCGGTTGCGACTGTAAACCGGGTCTGCCGGCCTATATGGGCACCTTTGCCGATTTAATGTCGCTGTTGATGTGCTTTTTTGTGTTGTTGCTGTCGTTTTCAGAAATGGACGCCACCAAATTTAAAAAACTGGCAGGCTCCCTCGCGCAAGCATTTGGTGTGCAACAAAAATTGGATGTCATGGAGGTGCCAAAAGGCACCAGCATTATCGCGCAGGAATTCAGCCCAGGGCGGCCAGAGCCGACGCCGATTACCGAGATTTTTCAAACGACGCAAGATATTACTGAAATGTCGCTCGAAGTGAATTGCAATCAAGAGTATGAGGTGGAGCGGGGCGAAGAGGGCTACGACGCCGGCATTAAAACCCAGGCAACCGAGCAAAAAGAAGCGCTCAGCGAGCATTTACAAGAGGCGATGCAACAGCTCGAAGCCAAAACGCAACAGCAGGCGTTTGAGCTTGCGGATGCGTTAAGTGAACAGATTCTTGCCGGCGAGTTGGAAATCGAGACGCAAGGCCACCGCATTATTATTCGTATTCGGGAAAAGGGCTCATTTTTACCCGGCTCGGCAACCTTGACACCCAGCTACCAGGAGGTACTGGCAGAGGTTCGCCAGGTTATTGCGCAGCAGCCCGGTAAAGTCAAAATTGAGGGCCATACCGACAATCTGCCGATCAGTACCGCGAGGTTTCGCTCCAATTGGGAGCTGTCGGCAGCGCGGGCTGTGTCGGTTGCGCATGAGCTGATGAAAGGCGGCCTGCTGAAACCGCGCCGTTTTGAGGTGGTTGGCAAAGCAGACACTGAGCCGCTCGACAGTGCCAATACGCCAGCGGCGCGTGCGCAAAATCGCCGGGTGGAAATTTTAGTGGTTCAAGGTTTGGATGATGTGTTGAGCGATGAGGATAAAACCCTGTTGCAAACACCCGATGGTCAGGACCTGTTGCGTGAATTAAATTTAGAGCCGCAATACTTGTTTGAATTGTCGCCAGACGAAATTTTTTAATATCCTGACGTCAGATGTGACGGGAGTCTGCAATGGAGCGAAGACGCTATTTTCGTGTCGAAGACACGCTGAAACTGAGCTACCAAATACTCAAAGCCAGTGGCGAGGCTCCCGTGTCGAACGCGTTTGATTTGATCGCCGAGCAGGATCGCCGCATGGAAGTGTTGATAGCGGAAAATAAAACCAAATTCCCGGAACTGGTCGAGTTGATATCCTTGTTAAATCAAAAAATCGAGCGCCTGACGGAAATCGATAAAGTCGCCAATAAATCGATTACTTATCAGGCAAGAGCCGTTAATCTCAGCGCCTGTGGCATTGGCTTTCCCGAAACAGACGCCATTGGCGTGGGCTCTTTGCTGCGGCTTTTTATGTTGCTCGATGGCAAGAAGCTGGATATTGACGGCATGGTGATCGCCTGTGAAAAGGGCGTAGGGGGCTTTATGTGGCGGGTCGATTTTCTACACCCATCAGAGAGCGCACAAGAGCAGTTGATTCATTACTTGGTGCGCAAGCAGCGCGACCTACTTAAACGTCAACGGGGTTTGGCTCTCTAGCGCTCGCCCGAGGTTGCGACGCTCGTCAATAACCGCACAGTGAATAACCCGAGGCACACATTTTTCATTAACGTAATCCTTTCATTAACGTAATCCTTTCACTAGGGCAATGATTTCGTTAAAAAATCGTGTCGTTAAAAAAATGTTGCTGTTAATGCTGTTAATACAATAGCTCTGTTAATCAGGCGGCCTTGTTAACCGGCGGTCCCGTTCAATAGCCTCTACAGGCTCGCCAATAGTTCGCGAACGGCGGCAACATGGCGGCGGCTGACAACGGGTTTAAAATCAAACCCTTTTAATTTTAATTCGTATTGGCCAGAGCTTAAACGATCCAAGCGTTCAATGGTTTTTACCGCAACCAGTGCGTTGCGATGCACCCGGACAAATGCGCTATCGAATTCATCTTCCAGTTCTTTTAAGGTGTCATCAATTAAGGTTTCACCTTTGGCATGCAAAATGGTGACGTATTTTTGATCCGCTAAAAAACAATAAATATCGTCTATGGCGACCAATTCTACGCCTCGGCGCGTTTTGGCGGCTATGTGTTTGCGCTGGTTGGGCTTGGGCTCTTTTAGCTTGGCGCGCTGCATCTTGTTGACTTTGCTTGCTTTGGCGAGCGCCAGCTCCAGCTGATCCTGGCGGAGCGGTTTTAATAAATAGCCTACGGCGAGAGTCTCGAAGGCCTCCACCGCGTATTCGTCATAGGCTGTGCAGAAAATGACGGCGGGCGGCTCATCGACCTCGGCGATTTTTCGCGCAGCGGCCAATCCATCCTCGCCTGGCATGCGAATGTCCATGAGCACAATATCCGGATCCAAGGATTCCACCGCCTGAAAGGCTTCGTCGCCATTGCTGGCTTCACCTATCACCTCATAGCCTTCAATGCGCTCGATCATGCGTTGGGCGCGTTGACGGGCGAGCAGTTCATCGTCTACCACCAATACCTGTTTCACGTCTTTCTCCATCCTTAATGGTTAGCCTTACACAAGCTCGATAAACACAGGCTATCTTGCTGTATTGAATTTCAGTTTAGCCAAGACTTACAGCTTGTCAGGCGTTTTTGCCGGTGAAGTTGGAAATTGAATTTGAACACTATAGCGCCCGGCTTCCGTCACGACGACCGTCTGCGCTTTTTTGCCGTAGTAGGCTTCGAGCCGGTGCCGCATATTGTCGAGCGCTATGCCGTTGCCGCGAGGCTTCAGGCGCGAGGCAGATTCAGGCGGTATGGGGTTAGAGACGGCCAACCGCACAGCGCCCGCCATAACATGCACATCGACATCCACAATGCCGCCTGCCGGTAAAGGTTGTATGCCATGGTAGATGGCATTTTCCAGCAAAGGTTGCAACAGCAGGCTGGGTATCTGCACGGTTTTGAAGGACCCTTGTTTGTGCCATTGCACCTGCAACCGATCGCCAAGGCGCAGACTTTCAATTCGACTAAAGCGCTCACACAGGGCAATTTCCTGTTCCAGGCTGACCAACCCCGGCTCGCTGAGGCTCGCGCGGAAGAGGTCGCTCAAGTCTTCTACCATCAGTTCCGCCCGTTCTGGGTCAATCGCAATCAAGCTTGCGATTGAGTTCATGCTGTTGAATAAAAAATGGGGGCGTATGCGCGATTGCAGAGCTTGAATCCGGGCTTCCAATTCCGATTGTTGTTGATTGCGCAATTGTTGCTGCAGATAGAAGTAGCGCAGGACAACCCCTGCGAAAACTGCCGCAATCAAGGTGTTGCCCAAAACGGTCTCCCAGCGTGGCCAGTTGCCCTGTTGCTGAATGCAGGAGGCCATAGCACTGATGGCGGCTGTGACTGACAGCACCAAGGCGTAGCTCACGCAGCCTGCGACCTCTGGTGTGCGCTCGCGAAACCAGACGCGCAGCGGGCAGAGCGCTGCGGCACTCGACAAGACAATCCACTGCACCAGCAGGGATGTCATCCCAAAGCGGTGCCAGGCTTGGGTTTCGATGATACCGTCGGCAACGGACAGGGCAACGGCCAGCAGTTCGCCCACCATAATCAAGTGGAAAACAGCTTGAGGCGTGCACAAGTGCGGTAAAAAATCCTGTCGGCTGATGGGCGCCGCATGAAGTGGGCTTGAATCCTGAATGCTGGGCATAGTTGCTCGTTGCGTTATAAAAGTTGCTCGTTGCGTTATAAACGTGCTCGCTAGGTTAAATTGTTGCTCGCCGGTTTAAACGAGCTGCTCGCCGAGTTAAAGGGAGGCCAAGCGCGCGGGCATCTGCCAAAGAGTGTTGCGCGGGGGCAACAGTGCTTATAATCGCGCCAGTCGCAGCGTCCCCTCAGTGTAGCCTGCCCTAGCCCCCGCTTGGAGGTGGTGAGGGCAGGGTAATCTGCGCGGTGTATTTTTCTAGCCCTTTTGAACAGGCCTTTGTTATGAGTCACGATCTACCTAACGCCACCTCGACCACCAATGCGCAATGGGGTGGGCGGTTTAGCGAGCCCACGGATGAATTTGTCCAGCGTTTCACCGCGTCGGTTCAGTTTGATAAGGCGATGGCGCAGCAGGATATTCAAGGGTCCATTGCCCACGCCACCATGCTGGCGGAGGTCGGCGTACTGACAGCGGCCGAAAAAGCATTGATAGTGACCCATCTTGAGGCCATCGGCGAGGATATTGCCGCCGGGCGCTTTGTGTGGCAGCTGGCGCTTGAGGATGTTCATATGAACATCGAAAGCGAGTTGACGCGCCGTATCGGTGTTGCGGGGAAAAAGCTGCACACGGGCCGCTCGCGCAATGACCAGGTGGCGACGGACATTCGGCTGTACCTGCGCGCGGCGCTCGACCGCATCACCGTGGAATTACGTCGCTTGCAAGCCGGTATTGTCGCGTTGGCTGAGCGCGAAGCTGAGACCATCATGCCGGGCTTCACCCATTTGCAAACGGCGCAACCGGTCACTTTTGGCCATCATCTATTGGCCTGGTTTGAGATGCTCTGCCGCGATCATGGGCGGTTTATGGACTGCCGAGCGCGATTAAACCAGAGCCCGCTCGGGGCGGCGGCACTTGCCGGAACCACCTATCCCATCGATCGCCACAGAACGGCAAGCTTAATGGGATTTGACGGGCCCACGCGCAATTCGTTGGATTCGGTCTCCGATCGGGACTTTGCCATTGAATTTTGCAGTGCCGCTGCCTTGCTCTTGACGCACCTGTCGCGCATGAGCGAAGAGTTGGTGCTCTGGACGTCCAGCCAGTTTAATTTTGTCAACCTGCCAGACCGGTTCTGCACCGGTTCATCGATCATGCCGCAAAAGAAAAACCCGGACGTGCCTGAACTCGTGCGCGGCAAGACGGGCCGGGTCAATGGGCACTTGATTGCGCTGCTGACTTTAATGAAATCCCAGCCATTGGCCTATAACAAAGACAATCAAGAAGATAAAGAGCCGCTATTTGATGCGGTGGCCACGGTTCAGGACTGTTTGCGAGCCTTCGCCGACATGGTGCCCGCCATCGAACCTAAACGCGAGGTGCTACGCGAGGCGGCGCGTCGGGGTTTTGCCACCGCAACCGACCTCGCCGATTACCTGGTGCGCAAGGGGCTGGCGTTTCGGGATGCGCACGAAGTGGTGGGCAAGGCCGTGGCCTTGGGCGTTGCCTCGGGTTGTGATTTGGCCGACATGACCTTGGCGCAATTGCAGCAATTTTCCCCCGTGATTGAACAGGATGTTTTTTCGGTATTAACCCTTGAAGGCTCTGTGGCGGCACGCGATCACTGGGGGGGGACGGCTCCCCGGCAGGTTCGCTTCCAGGTTGCTGCCGCCAATGCCTGGTTAGAGCAGCAGCGACAGTCGGTACCGGCGCTGTAAGCAGATGGGCGCTTTCCGCGTGTTGTGGGTGCGCCCTGGGAAAGCGGTCAAAAAGCCGACAGAAATCCGCTGTAAAACTGGGGCTTAGCCCCCCAGTTGTGCTCTAATACCGCCAAAATGAAGCCGGCCTTTTCGGCGAGAGCCTAGCGATATAGGTGATTTGGTGTTAACTAGCGAACTCGACATCCCTCAAGCGACAGCGTTTGACTTTGACATGGTGCATAGCGCCAGTGGGCGCCGCTTTCCGCTGACCGGTGAGGTGTTGATTGGCCGTGAAATTGACTGCACCATTCGGCTGGTCTCCGCCGGTATTCGCCGTTTTCACGCCAAGATCACCGCCAGCGACGATGGCTTTTTTCTGGAAGATCTTCACTCCGGCAATAACACTTTTCTCAATGACTGCCGTATTGGAACCGGTGCCTGGATTACATTGGGTGATCAATTGCGCTTTGAACAGGAGCGGTTTGAGATACAAGGGCGCCAAGCCGCGAGCAGCCGAACTGTCGCCAAGGCGCCGCCTGTGACAGCCGACGCGGTTGATGCCTCCTGTCCGTTTACCAATGAAGAAGTATTAAGCGCAACCCGCAAGCTTGAAGAAAATGCGCTGGCGCGCTTGCAGGTGTTTAAAGAAGCCGAGCCGGATATCGCGATTCAGTGGGAGCAGCTGATCAGTAAAAAACCGCTGTTTGAAGCCTTAAAACAGCAATCGATGCCCAAAGTAGCCGCCAAGCCTGCTCCAGAACCTGCCGAGGTGCCGCCACGCAATCGGGCGGCGCCTGGCACGGCACAGGCGCCGCAACCGCTCAAGGCGGCTAACACAGCCGATGAGGCCGATGGCTTAATAACGCCGGGAGCCGCTAAGCGGCCTCAAAGATCGTCGCCGCCTCCCGCGCCCTCATCGCCGGTGACGGCCGTAACAACTGAGTCCCCGCCGGCGAAAAAACCGCAAAAAACGCCGCCCAAGGTGCTTGCCCCCTCGCAGCGCCGGCCAAGCCAAGGGGCTGTTACACGCCCTAACTTACAGGCCCCGCGTTTGGACAGCGACCCACGATTAATTGTGCAAACGGCGCCTGCGCGCGGCAAGTCCTATGCGCTCGCCATGACCGGTACCCAAGCCATGTGGACGCTCGGCAGCTCCCCGCAGGCCGATATTCCCTTGTATGAACAAGGCCTCGATAGCCTGCATGCGCATATCGAGCGGATGGATCACGGCTTTCGCATCCGAGCCACCCGCCAGTCCAGTGGCCTGCTGATAAACGGAAAGCCGCGCTCTCAAGCCATTTTGCGCCAAGGGGATTTGATTCAAGTGGGTCGCAGCCAATTTGTGTACCGCGAAGACAGGCCTTTGCCGGACGTTTTAAACAACGCCAAACCGCCTAAACGCTGGCGAGCCACCATCGTGATGTGCTTGCTGGTGTTATCGCTCTTGGCGCTTGCGGCCTTAATGCATAAACCGGCAATACTGGCGCCATTTTATTAAAGCGTTTTACGGGCTTATCACGTCATGCCGTCAACAGGCGTCATATCAATACTATGGGGAGTGATCAATGAAGTGGGGTGATGATAATCGCAGTCGTAATCTCGAAGACCGGCGTTTTCAGCGAGTGCCGGCTATGGGTGCGGCGGGTGGCGGGCTTGGGCTCTTAATGCGGTTTTTGCCGATGTTGTTGCGCACCCGCATGGGGCGCTATGCGCTGGGTGCGGTTGTCGTGGGTGTTTTGGGTGCTAAGGCGATGGGCATTGATTTATTGCCGATGTTATTAGGTGCTGGCGCCCCCGCTATGACCCAGGCCCCGTCGTCCGGGGTTCAATCGAACGAGGAAGCCGAAGCTGTCGAGTTTGTCTCTCGCGTTTTGGCTGATACCGAAGTGACTTGGCATTCGTTATTGAATGCCGAGGGTAAAAACTATATCGAGCCCAAGCTGGTGTTATTTCGCAATGCGGTGCAGTCGGGCTGTGGTTTTGCTAAAGCCGCTATGGGGCCGTTTTATTGCCCGGCAGACCAAAAAATTTATATTGATTTGAGTTTTTTTGAGGATTTACGGCAACGCCATCAAGCCCCCGGCGACTTTGCGCAAGCCTATGTCATAGCGCATGAAGTTGGGCACCACATTCAAACCCTGATGGGTATTTCGCAACAGGTGCATGCTGCCAAAGCCAACCTTAGCCAAAAAGACGCCAATGTCTTATCGGTGAAGCAAGAATTGCAAGCGGACTGTTTTGCCGGAGTCTGGGGGCATTTTGCGGACAAAGAGCGCAATCGCTTAGAAGCGGGCGATTTAGACGAGGCGCTTAATGCGGCATCCGCTATTGGCGATGACCGTTTGCAGCAGCAAGGCCAGGGTTATGTGGTACCAGACAGTTTTACCCACGGCAGCGCCGAGCAGCGTGTGCAGTGGTTTCGCAAAGGATTTGCCTCAGGCAATCTGGCCGCTTGTGACACCTTCACTAGCGTGCATTTGTAGCTGTTAGCGTTTATTGCGCGCTAAATCGCGAATTAAAAATCGCGCTGGGTGCAATTGGGCGTAGAGGTCATCGGTTACGGGTAGCGGTTCGCCGGTGATTAAACTCGCAATAATGGCCGCGCAAATCGGGCTGTAGGCAAGGCCTCTGGCACCTAAGCCTGTGTGCACATAGAGGCCAGGATGGGTTGGCCCTGCGCCCGGTATTTTGGCGGAGCGATTTTTGCGCAGGCGCGCATAATGACGGCAAAACGCCTCGGTAGCGGTGAGAGGGCCTACCAGCGGTAAATAATCGGGTGTGGTCGCGCGATAGCTGGCGCGCCCGCTGGGGTTGTGAAGCGACAGGTCAAGCCCTGGGGCCAGTTTGCGCAGCTCTGCCAGGTTGTCGAGATCGTCGGCTTCACGGTAGGGCGCTGGGGTGTCTGGTTGGTAGGGCGTGTGCAAATCAAAAGTGGCGCCATAACAGATGCGCGTGACACCGGCTTCGGTCCAGCTGGGCGTGAGATAAGACCCGGCGCAAAGCGGCCTCGTTAAAGGCAGTGGCTGCGCAAGCTCGGCATAGCTGACCTGGCCGCGAATGGCTTTAAGGGGTAAATCGAGGGACAAACGCCTAAGGTCGACACTTTGCGCCAGCACCACCCGGCGATAAAAGCCCGAGCGCCCCCCTGCAAACTCTAGCCAGGCGCCACCCTCTGCCAGAGGGTGGAGGGCCATGAGTTTGGTATGGTTGTGGAGGCTTATGTGAGGGTGATCTATCAAGGCTCGGCATAGGATCGCCGGTTTCAAACAGCCGCCTGGGGTGATCAGCATGCGGCGGCCATCCGCAGTTTGCGCGAGCGCTGGGGCTGGCTCCAGGTGCATCTCCTGTGGGTCGGGATAGGTGGCCATCAAAGCCGCAAAAAACTCCGGCGCGCTTGGGTCGTCTAAATGGCCAATGCCTTCACCCGCCGGCATCGCCGATAGGCCGCAGGTTTGATAATAACCTTGGCGATAAAAATGCTGCGCAAAGCGCAGGGCCACCTCGTTAAATTCTCCCTGAGGGTTGGCTGCTGGCGAGAGTTTGGCAAACACCAGTCCAACCGGATTGCCGCTGGCGCCGCTGGCGAGCTCCGCTTGATCAAATAACTGTACCCGCAGCCCGCGCTCTGCCAAGGCTCGTGCCGTATGGCATCCGGCCATGCCGGCGCCAATCACGGCTATGTCACCGGCACTCGACGCCGGGTGTAAGGCATGGCTTGGCGCCGACAAGGACCAGAGCCGATGGCTTTGCCGGCGACGCCGCTCTGCGGATTCAGGCTTGGGCGCCAACTGGGGCGCGGGGCCGGTAAAAACAGCCACCAAGCGTTCGCGTTTTGGGCCGAAGCCTGGCGTTTTGCGCACGGTAAAACCGGCTGCACAGAGGCCGCGTTTGACATGGCCTGCGGCGGTAAAGGTGGCGACTTGCGTACCCGGTTTGCTCAGCCACGCCATAGCGTTATACAAAGCGGGTTGCCACATGGCGGGGTTTTTAGCCGGTGAAAACCCGTCCAGAAACCAGCTATCAAAGGTGATGGGGCTTTCGCCATAGTGCAATTGATCGAGTTGATGCCCGTGATAATCAGCCCCCGCGAGCCCCGGCAGCCATTGCGCCAGTGCAGCTTCGACATCGCCCCAGTAAACGCTGAGCGTGATGCGCCCTTGCTCAAACGGGTGCTGTAGCAGGCGGCTATGACCGCCTGTTGGATAAATAGCCGCAAGCGCTGCCGCAAAGGGTGCCAGCTCCGGCCAGAGACTGTGCGCTTGAATTAAATCCGCGCGCTTGAGCGGGTGCTTTTCCACCGAGGCGAAATGCAGGCGCGCCCCCACGGGTGCCAAGCGTGCAAACAGAGCCCAGGTCGCCAAAAAATTGAGCCCGGTGCCAAACCCTGTCTCGGCGATGCGCAGTGTTTGCCCCGGTTGTAATTGTGCGATGCGCTCGGGCAGCGAGCAGCCGGCTAAAAAAACATACCGGGTTTCGTCTAGCCCGTGTTCGCGGCTAAAGTACACATCGCCGTACTGGTCGGAGATAGGCTCACCTTGAGCGGTCCAGTGCAGCTGGGCGGGGCTTAAGCCGTCGGTGGCGGTCTGCTCGTTCATGTGAGCTTACCGGGTGGGGGTAGGTGGTGCGCCAAGTCCATTTCTGTCCAGATCTGTTCGCACCAGCGGCTGATGCGGTCGGCTGACAGATCAAACTCGTTGTCATCATCCAGCGCCAAGCCGACAAAACGGCTGTCTGGTAGCTGGGCTTTGGAGGCGGTAAACCGGTAGCCGGTGCTGGGCCAGAAGCCTACGCGTTTGGCGCCCGTCGCCTTGAGCTTGTGATGCAGGTACCCCAAAGCATCCAAAAACCAGTCGCCGTAGCCGGCTTGGTCGCCTTGGCCGTAGAGTGCTATCACGCTGTGGGATAAATCCAGGTCTGCCAGTTCGTCCCATACCCTGTCCCAGTCTTCTTGCAGCTCGCCATAATTCCAGGTGGGTATGCCCATAATGATATAGCGGTAGAAGGCGGCCTGGTTGAGGGGTGTCTCGGCAATATTGTAAAGATCGACAGACTCAGCGCCAAAACACTGAGCGATTTTCTCGGCAGTCATTTGTGTGTAACACGTGGAGCTGCCATAAAACAAGCCAATGGGACGAAACATCGCGTATTTCCTAAACAGCCGACGATTAGAGCTGCCTAAAGGTCGGGTGACTGCCTAACCGGCGGGTAACAGCTTAAAGTGCGGCATCTTAGTGGCTTTTACTAACGGGTCAAAGCGACGCCCTCGCTTCGGCACCCCAATTCAATACGGCAAGCGCTCAGGTATACTGGGCGCGAGCGGAGGAGTGCGTTATGCCTGATGAGTCTTTTTTTCACTTGCTCGGTGATGATGCCAAGGGGTTGGAGCCACTTGCGCAGGATGCCCGCATCGCTTTACAACAGCAGCGCCTATCGGCCAAGACGTTGGAAGCGCGCCGCCTTGCGGCCACCTGTGAGCCGGCGCCGGTTAAAGACCCGCTGAGTGATGCCCCTGTTGCGATGCTGACCCCTGACGATTTTTTAAGCTTCCAGCGGCCAGGGGTGCAGCACGGCGTGTTTAAAAATCTGCGCCTCGGCTACTACGCCATTGAAGCGCGGCTGGATTTGCACCGGGAGACGGTGGAGTCCGCCCGGCGCGCTGTGTTCCGTTTTGCGCAAGACTGCGCCCAGCATGGGGTGCGAACGGCGCTCATTACTCACGGCAAAGGGGAGGGACGGGCGACGCCTGCGCTCCTCAAAAGCCATGTTGCCAGCTGGTTGCCGCAGCTGGAGGTGGTGCTGGCCTTTCACACCGCGCAACGACAGCACGGCGGCCTTGGCGCCACTTATGTATTATTTAAAAAAGGTGCCGCGCAAAAAGAGGCCACGCGCGAGCTGTTTCGCGGTCGTTAAGCTGTTTCGATTCCCGTTTACCCGAGCGGGGCCCACTGCGCCCGCCTTGCCCGTCTAGGACTGCTCCCCATGTCATCCCCGTTTCGTTTAGGTTATTTGGTGCCCGAATTCCCGGCACAAACCCACATCTTTTTTTGGCGTGAAATTGCGGCCCTGCGCGAATTGGGCTGTGAGCTGGAGTTGATTTCCACGCGCCGCCCCGACCCGGACCAGGTCAAGCATGCCTTCGCCCGCGAGGCTCGGGCCCAAACCACCTACCTTCACCCGCCGGCGCTTAGCGCTTTGCGCGGCCTGTTAGACGTGCGCTGGCTGTGGCAGGCGGCGGCTTATGCGTTGTCGCTCTCGGGTTGGAAAAACAAACTGATCGCAGGCTACGCGATCATTCTTGCCGCCGGGCTGCGTCAGCTGGCTAAGGCGCGGGGAATACAGCACATACACGGGCACTCTTGTGCTCAGGCTGCCCACATTCTGGCGCTGGCCGAGCTGCAAGGCGGCCCCAGTTACAGCCTGTGCCTGCATGGTGGCCTTGATGTGTATGGCGATAACCACCCAGCGAAATTTCAGCGCGCACACTTTGTGGCAACCGTTACGCGCCCTTTGCAAGAGTCGGTCAAAAGTCTCATGGCCTGGCCGGATTCGCGTGTGCCGGTGATCAGCATGGGCGTCAATTTGGCTCCCTATCTGGTGCGCCAGCGCCCGCCCGCCGTCGCCTTTGATGCATCCCACCCTATGCAGCTGATTTCGGTGGCGCGCCTCGCTCGCGGTAAAGGTCATGTTTATGCCCTGGAGGCCCTGGCCAAGCTTCGCCAGCAGGGGCTTTTCTGGCGTTACAGTTTGGTGGGCGCAGGCCCCGACACCGACTGGATTCGCGAACAGGTCGTGAGGCTGAACCTCGCGGATTGGGTCACCTTTTGCGGCACGCAAGATGAAGCCGCCGTGCGTGAAATGCTCTTTAGCCACCACCTGCTCCTGCTGACCTCGGTGGGCACCTTTGAGGCGGCGCCTGTCTGTGTGATGGAAGCCATGGCCTCAGCCATGCCGACTGTCACCTCGCACATTGGCGGCACGCCCGACATGATTCGCCATGAGGTGGATGGCTTCTTGGTGCCTCAAGCCGATGTGGAGGCGATTGTCGAGGCGATAAACCGCGTTTATCACGACCCTGCTGTGTTGCAGCAAATGGGCCTGCAAGCCCGTATTCGCGCCATTGCCGAATTTGATGCGAGGGCTCAGGCGTTAAAATTATGGGAGGCATTGCCAACCCCAGAGGCAACAGCGGATTGAGAATCGGGCGCCGCCGGGCATCGCCAAGGATTGCGGCCTCATCGGTAAACTCGATGGTATGTTTTTTGTTCTGCTGCGAAATGGGGTTCTTGTTCGTGAATCATCTCTGGGCGGATTTTACCCGGTTTGAGGGCGCCTACTTGCAGTGCTAGGGACGCAAGCCACTATTCCAACGCCCTATTGATTTTGTTACACATGCAATATATTGTTGGCATATGAAAACAAATAATTTACCCTTAAGTGGCGATGCGTTGCTCGCAATGTTTGCAGCGCTCTCCAGCCCCCACAGGCTGCGAATCATTGCGGCCTTGGCGGCAGGTGGGCGTAACTATGTGAGTCAGCTTGCGCGCGAAATAGGTATCAGTCGCCCATTGCTGCAGTTACACCTTCAAAAGCTCGCGGACGCAGGCCTTGTGACAAGTCAACTGGAGTTATCTCCGGATGGTAAAGCACTTAATTATTACGAAGTGACCTGCTTCGCCATCGAACTTAACCCATCCGTTATCGCAGAGGCTGCGCAAACGCTCTCTATTAACCCCGAACTTTAGAGGCTCTTATGTCCGAAAACATTTTTTTTGCCGCATTCTTTTTCCCGTCTTTGGCGGCTGTACTCATTTTTTGCACCAAATATCTCGCGGCCATTTTTCAGGCGAAAGTTCGTCTTGCCCAAGATGAGGCATACCGTGAAGTGGCTATTAGGGCTACGGCGGCCCAAGCAGACACGGCAGCTGTAGTTGCGCATGTGGGTGTAACCCTCACCGAAATTCAATCTCGGCTTGCTGTGCTTGAGAAAATTTTAAAGGACATTGAGTAACTAACAGTTATTCAACTTCAAGGGACCCAAGCCATATAAGCCAGCAAAGGAGTACCAATATGAATGAGGTTTTGCTGCACTTCACGGGATATTTTAAGCCGCACTGGCAATGTGCTAAAAAATTAAAGAATACTCCGTAAAATTAATTGCAAAATAAAATTAAAGGATATTGCAATGGCTCATCTCGTGCTTGCCTCAGGTGCCCCTCTCTGGGCACATCTCGCTGCCGACACTATTTTATATCTTCATATTGCTGGAGGCGGTTTGGGTATTGTCTCGGGCATGGCGGCACTGTTTGCATCAAAAGGTAGTCGGCTGCACCGTATCAGCGGCATCATATTTTTTTATTCGATGTGCATTGCCTATCTGATTGGAGCAGGTGTTGCGCCGTTTTTAGAGACTGGCCAGCGGCCAAATTTCATTGCTGGAGCCTTTGCGTTTTACTTGACTGTGACCTCTTGGCAAACCATTAGGTGCCGAGAGTGCAGTATTCACTGGATGCATGTTGTTGGGCTCTTTGTTGCGCTAGCTACCGCTATCGCAGGTGCCGTTTTCATACAGCTCGCTAAGAGTGATGCCTCTGGCACGATTGATGGATCGCCTCCTCAAGCTTTTTATGTGTTTTTAGTCTTGGGTGTTATAGCAAGCATAGATGACCTGATTGTTATCTTGCGTCGTGGCGTTTCCGGCTCTGCGCGCATAGTTCGTCATCTGTGGCGTATGTGTGCGGCCTTATTTTTTGCGACGGGTTCTTTTTTTATGGGGCAGCCACAAGTTTTTCCGGAGTACCTGCGTGGCTCGATAATACTTGTTATCCCTGTTTTATTGCCGCTGCTCTTCATGGCGTTCTGGGTGGCGCACCTTGCGTTCAAATCATGGCGTGTGCATAGAGCTTCTCAAATAGCCAAATAGGATAAAAATTAAGGCGAACACAGTCAACCGATCTGCGGGTGCTGCAAAAGTCCAAGGCGTGAAGCGACTGATGCCGCAACGCCTCGTTATGTGCTTTTTACCCATGGACAAACTACAGATAGGGATGTACGATATTCTGTACATATTCCTTTTGGAGATTACCATGGATGCAATTTCTTATACTGCAGCACGAGCTAACCTAGCCGCTACAATGACTCGTGTTTGCCAAGACCATGAGCCACTAATTATTACGAGAAGCAATGCGGACTCAGTGGTGATGCTTTCTTTAGAGGACTACAAAGCGCTGGAAGAAACAGCCTACTTACTGAGAACCCCAAAAAATGCTCGCCGCTTACTTGCCTCAATAGCGCAGCTTGAGTCTGGTATGGGCACAGAAAAGGAACTTACCGAATGAAGTTGCTTTTCTCAGAGCAAGCTTGGGAAGACTATTTGTACTGGCAAAAAAATGACTCCAAAATACTTGAACGAGTCAACACCTTAATTAAAGAAATCACTAGGCAGCCCTTTACAGGGATTGGCAAACCGGAACCACTAAAGCATGCTCTCTCGGGCTATTGGTCTCGCAGGATCAATGATGAACATAGATTTGTCTACAAAGTGATTGAAGGCTCTCTGCTGATCGCACAGCTGCGCTACCACTACGACACATAACATCAGCACGACAGTTTCCTCGGCAACTACTCCTGCGTTGCTCTACCCCGCCAAAGCAATTTCCCCTATACAAACACCGCCGCTCATCTCTTCGATCACCACCGGGCTTGTTCAACAAGTCGGTTTGATTGCGGCTGCGCGCAATTAAACCTTATTTATTAGAAATTACTCTTGAGATATTTCCTTTGCCATTTCATGCCCTTGTTTTTCTAAACCTTCCGCGATACCAATTCTATTTTCTTGCGACTGATTTTGGCTAAGTTTAAATTTACCAAATATTTCATTTGCCACTATTTCAAATCCTACAATTGCAGGAAGCAATTTCCCTAAAAACTCCGATGGGGAATCTGAAACCTGCCAAGGGTTTTCTAGTTTTTCTTCTTGATGTGCAGTTAGATTATTAAGCAAATTGATTTTCCAAGAAGGCTCATGAATAAATTCTATGGTTCCTTTTACATGAACAGCTGAGTAATTCCATGTTGGCACAACTTTACCATTCACCTTTTTAGATGGAAACCAACTTGGCGTAATGTAAGCATTACTACCTTGAAAGATCAAAAGAGCTTCTTTATTTTCAGATATATTTTTCCAAATAGGGTTGGATGCAGCAATATGACCTTGCAAACAAACTCTATTCATATTCTCAGTATTTAAGTAAACCGGAATGTGATCTGCATTAAGACCGCCTTCAAGGCTTGTAACCAATATAGCAAATGGATTGCACCTAATAAATTCATGCAATACATCAATATTTGATTCTTCGAAGTGCTTTGGTATGTACATACTTCCCTTTCTAACGCCGCGATAAACGGTGGTTTGTAAGTTGCACTTTTGCCATAAAATGGAGCGAAGCGGAATGGCAAAAATGCAACTTACAAACCATCCGTTTGATTGCCTTGTTAAATCTATATTTTTTCAAATTTCATAGGAACAAAAGCAATTCCATTTTTTTCGACTTTTTCTCCAGCGCGCTTAAATCCAAATTTTTCATAAATTTCGACAGCAAAAGGAGTTGAATTTACAGTTACAGCAACTACTGCGTTTTTTTCAAAAGCGTTTACTAAAGCATGATTCCATAAAAGCCTTGCTAAGCCTTTTTTTTGATGCTTTGGAGAAACAAACAAATGAAAAACATGTGTTTTTTCCTTAATAGCGATAACGCCGGCTAATTCGTTCTCAATGATGCATATACAATAATAAAAGCTAGGATTTTCAATATATTTGAGAATGGATTCAGGAGAAATGGTTTCAAGGAAGCCCTCAGCGCCTAGGCCTTGAGGATGCAGTGTAAAATAGCTTGAAACACTACCTATTAGATCGCTAATGGGGGCGGCATATTCACGGGTGGCCAATTGAATTGATGGGATATTCATATTTTACCTATTTAACGCCAAGCTCAGCCGCAGTTTGTAAGTTGGCTTTTTGTGGAAAACTTTTGCGCAGCAAAACCACAAAAAGGCGACTTACAAACTGTCGAGCACACGAAGTGTGCGGTGCTGGAGCGCCTTGTTGAACAAAGCCGCTACGCGGCAAACCGCCAGCATACCTCAATACTTTCCTCAACCCTTTCATACCGAAGGGGAGTACGAGGAATCCGCCATGAACTC
>JACCDR010566788.1_pt1 | contig 36874 bp, 50 predicted proteins | sample 7446431 | NCBI WGS metagenome assembly JACCDR01 (sample SAMN15323443, study PRJNA562643) | freshwater metagenome | isolation source: river surface water | place: USA:Blue River Watershed | collected 2017-08-17 | reverse complement strand
CTCATTCGGAGGTTTTTTTCTTGGGGTGGAAGTTTGACCTGCTGGGTGATCCGGTGCCGGCGAACCATGGGTTGCCGGGGCGGCCGGAGCATGCGGCCTCGCCTGAAAGTGTGAGCAAGGTCAAGGCGTTGCTGGTCGCCCGGTGGACACTGGAGGCGATCGCGGCGGAAATTGGCGTCTCGGTTCCGACGCTGAAGAAACATTATTTCGGATCGGGCCGGGTCGATGCCAAGCGGATGCGCCAGGTGGCCATTGCCCAAGTCCAGGGGCGGGTGATCCTGCAGCTGATGGGCGCGGCCGAAGAGGGAAGCGTGAGCGCGATGAAGGAATTGCGCAAGCTGACCGAGGCGGCGGCGCTGACCGACCTGCCGGCCAAGATGCAGCCGACGGCGGCGCCGGTGGTCGAGGGCAAGAAGGCGCTGAAGAAGCGGGCGGCGAAGAAGCCGACCAAGGGCTGGGCCGAGCTGGGCCTGCCCGGGATCCCGAACTAGGCCCATGCCCTTCGACTTTGCCTGCACCGACTGGTGGGACCGGCTGAAGACGGGCCGGCCGCCGATCGCCGATCTGCCGGTCAACCGGGCGACGGCGGGCCGGGCCGTGGCGATCTTCGACTCGCTGCGGCTGCCGGACGTGCCCGGCCAGCCGACGATGGCAGAGGGTGCGGGAGACTGGCTGCGCGAGATCGTGGCCACCACCTTCGGGGTGCTGAACCCGGACGGCACGCGGGCGATCCACGAATTGTTCGTGCTGGTGCCCAAGAAGAATTCGAAGACCACCAGCGCGGCGGCGCTGGCGCTGACCTTCCTGCTGCTGAACACGCGGCCCAATGCCGACCTGCTGATCGTGGCGCCGACGCAGAAGATCGCCGAGACGGCGTTCCTGCAGGCGAAGGGCATGATCGAGGCCGATCCGCCGGACGAGGACAGCGGCCGCCGCTATCTGGCGGACCGGTTCCATGTGCAGGACCACAAGTCCACGATCAAGGACATGGTCACCGGGGCGCGGCTGATGATCCGCACCTTCGATGCCAAGGTGCTGACCGGGGTGAAGCCGATCTTCGTCCTGGTGGACGAGACGCACGAGCTGGGCAAGATCGCCTATGCGGCGGATGTGTTCCGGCAGATCAGGGGCGGCCTGGCGCCGTTTCCCGAGGCGCTGCTGGTGCAGATCACCACGCAGTCAGACCGCGAGCCGGCCGGCGTGTTCAAGACCGAGCTGGCCTATGCCCGCGGCGTCCGGGACGGCCGGGTCACCGAAGGGGTGCAGCTGCTGCCGGTGCTGTACGAGTTCCCGGCCGAGCTGCAGGCGGACGAGGACAAGCCCTGGCTGAACCCGGCGCTGTGGCACCTGGTGACGCCCAACCTGGGCCGGTCGATCCAGCTGGATGCGCTGGTGAAGCTGTACCACCGGGCGCAGGAGGACGGGCCCGAGGAAGTGCAGGGCTGGGCGACGCAGCACCTGAATGTCGAGGTCGGCGTGGCGCTGCATGGCGACCGCTGGCCGGGCGCGGTGTTCTGGGCGCAGCGGGCCGACGCGGATGTGACGTCGCTGGAGGCGCTGGTTGCCGCCTGCGACGTGATCACCATCGGTGGTGACTGGGGCGGCGCGGATGACCTGGCGGCGCTGGCCTTCATTGGCCGGCTGCGGACGTCGCGGCACTGGCGCATCTGGGGCCGGGCCTGGGCGCGGCCGATCGTGCTGGAACGGCGCAAGGGGATTGCGGCGCATCTGCGCGGGTTCGAGAAGGACGGCGACCTGCGGATCGTCGCCGACCCGCACCAGGTGGCGGCCGAGGCGGCCGAGCTGTGCGCGCTGGTGCGCGATGCGGGCCGGTTGCCCGAGAAGGACGGGATCGGCCTGGACGTGGCCGGGATCGCGCTGCTGGTGGACGAGCTGGAGGCGCGCGGCATGGGCGCGCCGCTGGTGGTGGGGGTCAGCCAGGACTGGCGGCTGCAGGCGGCGAGCCAGACGCTGGCGACCCGTCTTGAGGCCGGAACGTGCCGGCATGCAGGACAGCCGGTGCTGTCCTGGGCGGTGGGCAATGCCAAGCAGGAACTGCGCGGCTCGACCTACCGGATCACCAAGGCGGCCTCGGGCGCCGGCAAGATCGACCCGCTGGCGGCGGCACTGAACGCCGCGCAACTGATGCTGCGGAACCCGGTGGCGAGTGCCGGCCTGGTCCTGAGCATCCCCGATACCTACGAGGTCGCGTGACGTGAACCCCCTGTCCCGCCTGTTCGGATCGCGCGTCATGGCCGAGGTTTCGGCCCCGACGCCGCGCGACCCGTCGAATGACTTCTGGTTCGGCGAGGCGGTGCGGCGCACGGCGGCGAACATCCAGGTGACGATCGAGCGGGCCCGGCAGGTGCCGGTGGTGCGCGATTGTCTTGGCACACTCAGTGCCACAATCGGCGCGCTGGCGTGGCAGGTGTTCGAGCGTCGACCGGATGACAGCCGCGAGCCGGCGCCGCTGCACCCGGTGGCCCGGCTTCTGCGGGAGCCGAACCCCTATGCGACGTCGGTCGAGTTCCTGACGCAGATGGTGGACGATCTGGCGGCCGAAGGCGGGTTCCTGTGCGACCTGAGCGACGGCCGGTACCTGTGGCGGGTGCTGCCGGGCGAGTACGTGCTGGAGCAATTGCCCGACCGGTCGCGCCGAGTGCGGGTGCGGGAGCCGGGCAAGGCCGAGCGCATCCTGGTCGAGGGCGAGTTCTGGTACATCCCGGTGCCGCCGCTGGTGGGTGGGTTTGCCGGCCGGTCGCCGATCCGGGTGGATGGGCGCGAGACCATCGCTGCCGCCATCGCGCTGCACGAGTATGCCAACAGCTTCTGGGCCAATGACGCGACACCGCGCCTGGTGCTGAAGCACAAGGGCAGTTTTGCCGACGAGGCATCGAAGCGGAACTTCCTGGCGAGCTGGTCGAAGTGGATCACCGGCGCCAACCGGCACAAGCCGGCGGTGGCCGAGCATGGCATCGAACCGACGGTGCTGGCCCATACGAACGAGCAGAGCCAGTTCCTGGAGACCCGCAAGGAGATCGCTCTGGACTGCGCGCGCCTGTACCGGATGCCGCCGCACAAGGTGGGTCTGCTGGACAAGGCGACCTTCAGCAATATCGAGCACCAGTCTATCGAGTATGTCACCGACACGCTGTCGCCCTGGCTGGAGCTGATCGAGGCCAGCATCAACAAGTGGCTGGTGGCCGATCCCCGGTTCTATTTCGAGTTCAATGTCGAGAGCCAGCTGCGCGGCGATACCACTGCCCGATATGCCGCCTATGCGGTGGGCCGGCAGTGGGGCTGGCTGTCGGTGAACGAAATCCGGCGGCGGGAGAACCTGAACGGGATCGGCATGGCCGGCGACCGGTTCATCGAGCCGCTGAACATGGTGCCGGCCGGGTCGCCTGCCCGGCCCGAGGACAAGCAGCGCGCGCAAGAGAAGGCGATTGCGTTCCTGCGCGAGAGCGTGGCTGCCAATGGCGGCCGCCCCCATCTGAAGGTGATCGAACATGCCGCATGAGCTGAGCCGGCTGCTGTCTGTCTGTGCGCGCGAGCCGTGGCTGATCGACCCGGCCAAGGCCGAGGAAATCGTGGCGGTGCTGGAAATGCGCCTGGCGCGCGGGACGCCGTTCGAGCGCCAGGCCGATGTGGCGCCGGCGCCGATCAGCGTTGCCGCCAGTGCGGTGACGCCGGGCGCACCGGGGTCGGCCCGGGTGCTGAGCCTGCAGGGGACGATCCTGCCGCGCGCCAACATGATGAGCGCGATGTCCGGCGGAGTGTCGCTGGCCGAGTTCGGCCGGGCGTTCCGGCAGGCGGCGGAAGATCCCGGGGTGTCGGCCATCGTGCTGGACGTGGATTCGCCCGGGGGCCGGGTGGACATGGTGCAGGAGACGGCGCGGCTGATCCATGCGAGCCGCCGCGAAGGCCGGCCGATCATTGCGGTGGCGAACACGCTGGCCGCCTCGGCCGCCTACTGGCTGGCGAGTGCGGCGGATGAGCTGGTGGTGACGCCGTCGGGCATGGTCGGGTCGATCGGCGTCTACATGGTGCATCAGGACCGGAGCCGCGCCTGGACGGCCGCCGGTGTCGATCACACGGTGATCAGCGAGGGGCCGCGCAAGGCCGAGGGCGTTTTCGGACCGCTGGACGATGCGGCGCGGGGCGCGCTGCAGGCGCATGTGCGGGCGGCCTATGACACGTTCACGAAGGACGTGGCGAAGTTCCGCAAGAAGCCGGTGGCGGTGGTGCGGGCCGATCCGGAGACGACGTCCGAGCATTTCGGCGGCGGCCGGGCGTACCACGCGGCCGAGGCCGTGCGGCTGGGCATGGCCGACCGGGTTGCGACACTGGACGAGGTCCTGTCGGGCCTGTCCCGCCGGAGCCGGGCGCCGCGCGCGGCAGCTGCGGCGATGGCCGCGCGGGCGCGGATCGGGCTGATCTGACCATCATCATATTCGAGGCCCTGCGCAGGCGGGGCGGACAGTCACTGCGGGGTGGGCGCCGGGCCTGCCATCCGCGCGAAGTGCGAAGCCCCCGGCGATTTCCGAAGGAGAGACCCCATGTTCAAGCTTGCCGAACTTCGCAAGCAACTGGGCGATCTGAAGGCCAAGGGGCTGAAGATCGTCGACAAGATGGAAGCGGCGGCCGATGAGCCGGCGCTGACGGCGGCGCAGGCCGAATATGACGCGCTGACCGCGCAGATCGGCGACGTGACCGCGCAGATCGAGCGGGCCGAGAAGCTGGCCGAGGCGCGGCGCGCGATGGCGGCCACCAGCCCGGCGCTGTCGGTGGCGGTGAACGACCCGAACCCCGCCACCACCGGCGGGTTCAAGGACGTCGCCGAGTTTGCGATGGCGGTGCGCGCCACGACCCCGCAGGTTGGGGGCGGTCTTGACCCGCGCCTGATGGCTGCGGCGCCCACCTCGTCGAACACCCATCTGGGCGGCGCGTCGTCGGGCGAGGGCTACATGGTGCCGCCCGAGTTCCGCGATGCGATCTTCGAGGTGATGACCGAGGCGAGTTTCCTGCGCGGCCTGGTGGACCAGGAGCCGACCGAGAAGCGCGAGATCAAGTCCATCGCCGACGAGACCACGCCCTGGGGCGCGACCGGCGTGCAGGCCTACTGGCGCGGCGAGGGCGACCAGATGTCGACCAGCAAGCTGGTGACCGACCCGCGCACGCTGGTCCTGCACGAGCTTTATGCCTTTGCGCAGGCGACCGAGGAGATGCTGGAGGACGCGCCGCGCCTGGCGAACCGCCTGACCATGGCGGCAGGCCGGGCGCTGGCCTGGAAGGCCGATTATTCCATGGTGTGGGGGACGGGGGCCGGCCAGCCGCTGGGCTTCATGAACGCGGGCGCCCTGGTGACGCAGGCGAAGACCTCGGGCCAGGCGGCCGACACGATCACGGCGGTCAACGTGCAGAACATGCGGTCGCGCCTGCTGAAACTGCAGGGGTCGCGCCCGATCTGGCTGGCGAACAGCGATGCGCTGCCGGCGCTGGCGGGCATGACCGTGGGCGATACGCCGATCTTCCTGCCGCCGACCGGCCTGCAGGATGACCGTCTGGGCACGCTGCTGGGCCTGCCGGTGATCGAGACCGAACTGGCCAAGACGTTGGGCGACCTGGGCGACCTGCTGCTGATCCAGCCGAAGGGCTATCACGCGGCGTTCCGGACCAGCGGGCCGCAGTTCGCCGAGTCGATGCACCTGCTGTTCGACTACAACGCCCGGGCCTTCCGCTGGACGTTCCGGTTCGGCGGCCAGCCGCACCTGTCGGCGCCGGTGAGCCCGGCGCATGGCACGAACACCAAGAGCCACTTCGTGGCGCTGGCCGAGCGCGCCTGAGGCGCAGCGAGAGAACCGCCCGGCGCCACAGCGCCGGGCCCCCCTGACGGCCGCAGGCGGATATGCCGAGAGGCCAAACCGGTAGGAATCCATCATCATGATGAAGAGCATCAGCGCCGCCGACGCCGTCGGCATTGTCGGGATCATCGACCCCGACGCCTACACCGCCGCGACCTATACCAGCTCGTGGATCGCCATGTCGAACATCCAGGAGCTGATGGCGATCTTCATGGCCGGCACCCTGGGGTCGTCGGCCACCTTCGACGCCAAGATCGAGCAGGCGACCGACAGCTCGGGCACCGGTGCCAAGGACGTGACCGGCGCCGCGATCACCCAGATGACGCAGGCCGGCACCGACAGCGACAAGCAGGCGATCATCGTGATCACCGGCGAGGACCTGGATGTGGCAAACGGCTTTGACTATGTGCGCCTGTCGATGACGGTGGGCACCGCGACCTCGGATGCCGGCGCCATCGCGCTGGCCACCCGCGCCCGGATCGGGACGCCGCGGTCGCTGGACCTGGCGAGCGTGGACGAGATCGTCCGCCTGTAAGCCACACAGTGTGAGGGCCGGAGCGTCAGCTTCGGCCTGACCCGCAACAGTCAGAGGATGTGATGGCGAAGAAAATCGATACCCTGGTGCGCGGCTGGCAGCGGGCGCAGGGCAATGTTGCCGCCGCCCGCGCGGCGCTGGCCCGGGTCGAGGCCGACCTGGCTGACGCGCGGGATGCCGAGGCTGATGCGTCGCTGGCGGCCGGCCGTGCCAGTGCCGATGCGGCGCCGGCGCTGCTGAAGAAGGCCGAGGAGCGCCGCGAGGCCGTCGCGTCCCTGGAAAAGTCGCTGGCGGCCGGAGTGGCGGGCGTGGCCGAGGCCGAGGCGGCCGTCACCGAAACCGCCGCCGCGCTGCGCGCCGTGATCCCGGAGGATCACCAGCTGGTGCGGTTCCTGGCCGAGCATCTGGTCGAAGATGAGAACCGCGCCGACCCTGAGCTGCGGACGCTGCATGCCCCGGGCGACCTGCAGGTGATGCCGGCCGCGTCGGTGCAGCACTTTGTCCTGCGCGGCAAGGTCGAGCGGGTCGAGGTCTGACCCCCGTGACCCTGACGGTGATCACCCCGCCGGCGGCCGAACCGCTGACCGTCGCGGAGTTGCAGGCGCAACTGCGCTGGTCGTCGTCAGACGAGTCGGCGCTGCTGGCGGCCTACATCGTGGCGGCGCGGCGGGCGGCCGAGGCGTTCCTGCACCGGCGGCTGATCACCCAGACCGTGCGGCTGACGCTGACCGCGTTCTGCCCGCAGCTGGCGCTGCCGATTGCGCCGGTGCAGAGCGTGGATCAGGTGGCCTATACCGATGCCGACGGGGACGAGGCGATCCTTGACCCGGCGCGCTACCGGCTGGCGACGGCCGGCCTGCCGACGCTGCTGGTGCCCGCCTATGGGCAGGAATGGCCGGTGCCGCGCAATGACTGGGATTCGGTGCGCATCGACCTGATCGTGGGCTACGGCGCGGCGGGCAGCGATGTGCCGGCCGATATCCTGCAGGGCCTGCGTCTGCTGGCCGCGCACATGTTCCAGAACCGCGACGCCACGGCTGCGCCGCTGACGGAGATTCCGTTCGGCGTCCGCAGCCTGTGGGACCCCCACATCTTCTGGCTTTGAAGGAGCCCTTGACATGGCCGATCTGACCATCACCGCCGCCAGTGTCGTTGCTGGCAGCAATGCGACCAAGCGCCAGCACACGGCTGGCGAGACGATCACCGCCGGGCAGGCGGTGTATTTCGCCGCCGCGACGGGGCTGCTGATGAAGGCGGACAGCAACTCGGCCACGGCCGAGGTGCGCCAGCCCATCGGCATCGCGCTGAACGGCGGGGCGGTGAACCAGCCGATCCTGGTGCAGACCGACGGCGACATCACCATCGGCGCGACGATGACCGCCGGGGTGGCGTACTACCTGAGCGACACGGCCGGGGGCATCTGCCCGGTGGCCGATGTGGGGTCGGGCGAGTATTCCTGCGTCCTGGGCGTCGCGATCAGCACCACCGTGCTGCGCATGGGCATCCAGTATTCGGGCGTGGCGCTCTGACGCCATGCGGATGCAGGCCGGCCATCTGACCCGGCGGGTGACCTTCGACCGGCCGCATGTGCTGGACGACGGTCACCACGGTGAGGTGCAGGGCTGGGATACCGACGTCCTGACGGTCTGGGCGCATATGGCCTATCTGCGGGGCGGCGAGGATGTGATTGCCGGGCGGCTGGCTGGCCGGCAACCTGTCGTGGTGACGATCCACCGCAGCACTGACGTGCTGGAGATCGACGAGACCTGGCGCATGCGCGATGCACAGGATGGCGCCTGGACGGCCGATGCGCACTGGACCGGGCCGGTCTTTGCCATCCGCGAGCGGCCGAAGCCGACGCAGGACCGGCTGTGGCTGGAGCTGCTGGTCGAGGCGGGGGTCGAGACGTGAGCGTCAGTGTCGATTTCGCCACCCTGATCGGCACCGCGCTGAAGGCCGATGCGGCCGTCGCGGCGATCGTGGGGGACCGGGTGATCGACGGGCGCCCGGCGGGCAAGCTGCCGGCGCCGTGCATCACCCTGGGGCCGAGCGACGTGGTCGAGGACGATCATGACTGCATCCCCGGCCGGGTCGAGGTGCTGCAGGTCGATTGCTGGGCGGCCGATGGCGGCAAGCTGTGGCCGGCCCGGCAGCTGGCGGATGCGGTACGCGCCGCCTTGCACGAGGCCGAGCTGGTCCTGGATGGCAGCGCCGCGCTGGTCGCGTGCCGGGTGGTGCAGCACCGGGTGTTCCTGGACGCCGACGGCCTGCATGCCCATGGGGTGGTGCAGGTCGAGGGGCTGATCGAAGAGCCGGCGTTCTGATGGTTCGGTTCTGATGGTTTTGGGGCGCGAGCGACTGCATGCGCAGATCAACCGCATGCCGGAGAAGATCATCGCGGCGGTGTCGGACGTGATGGAAGCCGAGGCCGAGGCGCTGGTGCGGCAGATGCGGTCGGTGGTGCCGGTGGATGATGGCGAGTTGCGGGCCAGCATCAACTGGAAGTGGGGCGGCGCGCCGAAGGGTGCGGTGGCCATCGCCACCTTCAAGGGCCGGGACTATGGCCGCCTGTTCATCACGATCTATGCCGGCAAGACGGCCAACAGCTTTCACGGCAGGTTCCAGGAGTTCGGCACGTCGAACATGCCGGCGAACCCGTTCTTCTATCCGACCTTCCGGGCGAACCGCAGCCGCATCCGGGCCGCGATCAGCCGGGCGGTGCGCAAGGGCGCGGCCGGGTGAAGGCGATCTTCCTGAAGGACTTCCACTATACCAGCCGGCGGGTGAACGCGGGCTGGCACATCAAGGCGAACCCCAAGGCACAGAACTGGCCCCGAGAGGTGGTCATGGCAGCAATCCTCCGCCGCGCGGCGGTGCCGGTCCTGCCCCGGCGCAAACCCTGAAACCACGAAAGGAGCCATCATGGCCCGTGCGGAGACTGAGAGCTTCAGCGAGATGTCGCTGGAATTGGAGACGGCGCCGGGGTCCGGATCGTACACGCGAATCTGTGGTCTGATCGACATCAACGTCAACTTCGCGGCCCAGGTGGACACCACCGAGGTCCCTGATTGCGACGACGAGAGCCTGCCCCTTGAGATTGAGAGGGAGGTGAGGTCGGTCGAGATGACCGTTTCGGCGACTGGCGTCTGGGCGCAACAGAACCATGGCACCATGCGGGCGTGGATGAAGTCCGGCACGACGCGGAACGTGCGGTTGCGCCACGCCAACGCGGCGGCGGGCGATCCGGAATATGAAACCGGCCCGGCGCTGCTGACGTCGATGTCCGAAGGCCGCATGAAAGGCAAGAAGGTCACCCGCGAGATCGAACTGGTGTTCGACGGGATGCCGACCGAGACGGACGCCACCTGATGCACTGCCGGATCACGCTGAACTGGGTCGGGGGCGAGGATGAGTTTGCCTTGCCGCTGGGCCAGTTGCGGGCGCTGCAGACGCACCTGAACTGCGGCCCCGAGGAGCTGCTGCGGCGGATCGGGCTGGGCACCTATCGCGTCGATGACCTGATCGAGGTGCTGCGGCAGGGCCTGATCGGCGCCGGGGTGGCGGCCAATGTGGCCGGGCCCAAGGTGCTGCAGCTGTTCGAGACCTATCCGCTGGTTGCCTTCCGCGACCCCGCCTGGCGGGTGCTGCAGGCGGCGCTGGTGGGGGTGGACGGTGACCCGGTGGGGGAGCTTCCGGGCGCCGAGGCCAGCCCGGGCCTTGGCGCTGGTCCGGCATCTACGGGGCCGGAGCAGTGATGGGCTGGACCCCGGCGCAGGTGGATGCCTGCGGCCTGTGGGAGTTCAGCGCCGCGCTGGACGGGTACGCCAGGGCGCATGGCGGCGGCGAGAAGACAGCCGCCGGCGGCGGGACACTGAGCGACGAGCAGTTGCGCGCAATGGGCATTGATGGGTTCTGAACATGGCTGACGGCAACCAGGGCCTTGAGGCCGAGATCGGCATCACGCTGACCAAGCTGACCCGCCAGCTGGCGGCGGCCGAGGCGCGCATGGTGAAGACCGCCAAGAAGTTCGAGACGGACTTTGCCGCGGCCAATGGCAAGGTTTCGGCGCAGTTCGACCAGATGGACCGGGCATCGACGCGGTTCGGAACGTCGCTGACCAGGATGAGCGGGTCGAGCCGGTTCGCGATTACCAACTTGGCGAACAACCTTGGCGACATGGCGATTCAGTTTGAGGCCGGGACGGCGGCCAGCCGCATCCTCGCCCAGCAGTTGCCGCAGATTGCCGGTGGTTTTGCCGGCATGAGCGGGGCGCTGGGGATCGTCCTGCCGCTGCTGGGCACGCTGGCGGCCATCGGCATCCCGATCGGCATGGCGCTGTTTGCCATGGGCGATGGGGCTGAGGAGGCCGCCGTCCAGCTGGCCAAGATCGAGGCGCTGGACCTGGAGGCCGCCCGCAACCAGGTGGAGAACCTGAAAGAGCTGCAGCAGCAGTTGACCGAGGCTGTTGCCGCGCATGCACGGGCGCAGAGCGACACCACGGCGCAGACCCTGATCGACCTGTCCAAGGAGTACAAGGCGCGGCGCCTGCTGCTGGAACTGGAAGCGGTGCAGACCGAGAACCGGCTGGCGGCCCTGCGGCAGAAGCTGGCGACCGATCAGGCCCAGCTGGCGGCGCTTGTCGATGAGGCGGCTGCGTTCGCGCGGGCGCAGCAGGATACCGAGAACCAGATGAGCGGCCGGGGTTTTGGCGGGTCGCGGGCGGCCAGCCAGATCAGCCAGGCTATTCTGGAGGCGCTGTCGGCCAATTCCGAGCTTGTGGGCGGTATCCGGCAAACGCAGGCGGAAATCGCGCTGGCTGAACTGGCGACGCAAACCCTGCGCGACACGCTGGGCGAGACCAAGGACGTTGCCGATGCCATCGCGCATACCGACATGTCCGGCGGGATCAACGGCGCGGTGGCGGCGGCGGGTGCGCTGGTCGGGCGGCTGGCGCAGGCGCTGGGGTTGCAGCGCAGCATCGCGGCCGGGGCGGCCACGGGCGGCGGGCCGGACCCGGTGTCGAACCTGAGGGCCGACAACCTGGCGGCGCAGTATGCGCAGTACGGGGCGGGCCGGCAGGCGTTCGACGAGGAGGCCCGGGCGTCGCGGCCCCTGTACAATCCGCCGGCGGTGAAGGTCGGCGGCGGTGGTGGCGGCGGTGGTGGCGGTGGTGGCGGAACCGATCCGCGCCTGGCCGAGGCCGAGCGGCTGCGCCAGTCGCTGATGACCGAGGCCGAGAAGTGGGCGGCCGAGCGCAAGAAGGTCGAGGAGCTGCTGGCCGGCGGCTTCATCGACGAGGCCACGGCCGGCCGGGCGTTCGACGAGCTGCAGAGCCAGTTCAGCCGGATCAACCAGGCTGCCGACGATTTCGCCAACGCCCTGGGCCGTGCCATCGTAAATGGCGACAGCCTGGGCGATGTGGTTGCCGCGTCGCTGCGGCAGATCGCCACGGAAATGGCGTCGCAGGGCATCCGCGACCTGTTCGGCGTGTTGCTGGGCGGCGGCGGTGCGGCCAAGCCCGCCGGTGGCGGGTTCCTGGGCTTTCTGGGCGGGCTGTTCGGCATTCCCGGCCGGGCCAATGGCGGCCCGGTGCAGGCCGGCCAGCCCTATATCGTGGGTGAGAGGCGGCCCGAGCTGTTCGTGCCGAATACCAGCGGCCGGATCATGGCCGAGCCGCGGATGGCCGTGGCCGGGGGGCGTGCCCCGGGCGGTGTGCTGCGCCTGATGATCGAGGAGGCGCCCGGCTTTGCCGCTCGTGTGCGCAGCGAGTCCTTTGGTGTCGCTGTGGAAGTGGTGGGGGCAAGTGCCCGGCAACAGCATCGCATGTCTGACAAGGTGGCCCGGTCGAACGCCATGCGGGGCACCACGACGTGAGCCGCCAGATCGTCACGGTGCCGCGCGCGCTGATGCGCCGCAGCTCGGTCTTTGACTGGGACCTGGATTTCCGGTCGCAGTCGGCCGGGCCGGGCACGGATGGCGGCGAGCAGGTGGTGTTGAGCCGCGCGCCCCGGTTCACCGGCGCCTGCGAGCTGACGCTGACCCGGGACACGATCGCGCAATGGCGCGCGGTGCGGGCCGCCGCGCGCGGGCGGGTGAACGCGCTGCGCATCCCGATGGTGGACCGGCGCGGCTGGCGGCAGGCGGGCGATGCCGTGACCTTCTCGGAAGGCGAGACCTTCTCGGCCGGGGAGGGCTTTGCCTATGAGCCGGCCTGCCGGGCGCTGACCTCGGCCGCCGCCGGTGACGCGCATCTGGATGTGGACTGGCTGGACAACGCAGTGCCGCCCCTGCAGGGCATGTTCCTGTCCTACCGCGACTGGCCGATGATCGTCACCTCGGTCATCCCGCTGTCGGCCTTCGCGGCCACCTATCGGCTGACGGTCGAGCGCCTGGCGGTGGCCGTGCCGGCGGATGCGCTGGTGAACCTGCGGGCGACCGGCCTGTTCCTGTTCACCGAAGACACCGCCGCGGCCCTGTCGCATGGCCCGACCGGGGCGGCGACGCCGCGCGTGTCGGTCATCGAATGGGTCACCCGGTGAGTTTCTTCGGCGCCGGAATCGACCTGTCGGACGAGGTGCAGGGGATGCTGACGCTGGTCAGCATCGACACATCGGACGGGCTGACGCACCGGTTCATGCTGGGTGACGGCAAGTTCACCGATACCGAGGGGCTGACCTGGTGGGGCACGTCGCTGGTGCAGGCCGGCGATGCCGAGATCGCGGTGGGCGGGGTGGCGCCGTCGGGCAGCCTGACGCTGTCCTTCTTCGAGGACCCGGACGCGGGCGGCAGCCTGATCGGCGAGGTCCGGGCGCTGGGGCTGGACTATGTGAAGGGCCAGGCGGTGCGGTTCTACGCGCAGCCCCTGAGGGACCCGAGCGAGTTCTTCGCGCCGACACTGGCGAAGCGCATCTACATGACGCGCACCGCGACGGGGCTGGATTTCGGCTTTGACGGGCCGCTGCAGAGGTCGATCACCCTGGAGTTCGAGGGCGTGTTCTCGAACCGCAACACGGCGCGGCGGCGGCAGTACACGACGACGGATCATGCGGCGCTGACCGGGGCGGCGAACCCGTCTCTGGAGTTCGCGCCGAAGGAAACCGACCTGGAAGGGCCGCTGTTCGGATGACCGCCCGCTTCGATGCCGCCGAAAGCACCGCGAACGCGGTCATCGGCTTTGCGGTATCGTGGGCCGCGACGTGGGCCGTGCTGGGCTATTCCCCGGCCGGCGGGATCGCGGTCACGGCGATGTTCACCAGCCTGTCGTGGGTGCGCAGCTTTGTCCTGCGGCGGGCTTTCAGACGGTGGGCGCGCGCATGATCCGCGAAGAACGCATTGGCGCGCACCGGCTGATCCTGGGCGATTGCCGCGAGGTGCTGCCAACGCTCGGGCGGGTCGATGCCGTCGTGACCGATCCGCCGTATGGGATCGACTACGGCAGGGCCGGCAGATTTTCAGCTTCTCACGGCTGGGGCCAGTGGCGCGAGAATGTGGAATGGGACGTAAGCCGCCCATCTGCAGACCTATTGTCGTCAATCCTTGATGCCGCTCAGGACCACATCATCTGGGGGGGCAACTATTTCACCGACATGCTGCCGCCAACCATGCGCTGGCTGATTTGGGACAAGGGGCAGCGCGACTTTAGCCTCGCCGATTTTGAGATCGCGTGGACATCGCAGCAGAAGGCGGCGCGTATCTTCGATTACCCCCGCGCGCTGGCGCTCAAGGACGGCAAGCAGCACCCCACGCAGAAGCCCGTCGCGCTCATGGAATGGTGCCTCGGCTTCCTGCCCGACGCCCGCACCATCCTCGACCCCTTCATGGGCAGCGGCACAACCCTAGTCGCCTGCCAGCGCCTCGGCCGCGCCGGCATTGGGATCGAGATCGACCCGGAATATTTCGCCATCGCCTGCAAGCGTGTGGACGAAGCCACCCGGCAGCCGGACCTGTTCATCAAGCCCGCAGCGGCGCCCGTGCAGGATGCAATGCTATGACCCCGCTGATCGGGGAAATCCACCGCTGGGCCACCCGCCCGCATGTCTGGGGCGAGTGGGACTGCATCACGCTGCTGGGCGACTGGGTGGCGCGCTGGCACGGGATCGACCCGGCGGCCGACGTGCGCCTGACCTATGAGAGCGCGGCCGAGGCGCAGCGGGTCTATCGGTTCCTGTCCGACCCGTTGCCGGCGCTGGCGGCGCGGCTGGACCCGGTGCTGGCGCGGGCGGTAGATCCAAGGCCCGGGGACATCGGGCTGGTGGCGTTCGGGAGCGACGGCGCGCTGCGCTGGCAGCCGGCGCTGAAGCTGGGGCGGTTCTGGGCCTGCAAGATCGCAGGGCAAGGCGCGGGCGCCTGCAGCGTGGCAACATGGGAGCCGGTCAAGGTGGCGGCGGCCTGGAGTGTGGACTATGTGGCGTAGGCTGTCGCTGGCGGCGGCGCTGTTCTGCACGACGGCGCTGACCCCGGCCGAGGCGCATGCCGGCCCGGTGGTCGCGCTGGTGCAGGCCTTCGCGGCATCGGTCACTGCCGGGGCCGCCAGTGTCTTTGCCGGGCTGGGGTTCGGCGCCACGACGGCGGCGGCCCTTGGCGGGGCGACAAGCCAGTTCCTGTTCGGCATCGGCCTGTCGGCCATCGCCAACGCCCTGACCCCGCGCCCGCGCGCCCCGGCCCCGGCCGAGGTGCAGGTCAACTATGCCGCGCCGTTGTCCTACTTCGAGCATGTCTATGGCACGGTCCGGAAGGGCGGGCCGCTGGGCTTTACCAAGTCGGCCGCGTCCGTCCGGTACTATGCCTCGATCCTGGCCTGCCACAGCATCGAAGGGGTGCAGGCCTGGTACATCGACGGGTATGAGGTCGAGACCGACGGCAGCGGCAATGTGATCACCGCGCCCTTTGCCGGCACCCCCCACGTCGGCAACCTTCTGGCCTATACCGGGCAAGCCGGTCAGGCCGCCGATCCGGCGCTGGTGGCGGCCTTTCCGGGCCAGATCACCAGCGCGCATGACTTTGCCGGCCTGTCCTATGTGCGGGCCTGGTGCCGCCGGGTGCGGCCCGAGAACTTCAGCACGATCTACAAGGCAGGCCGCGAGTGGCAGGTCACCGCGGTCATCAAGGGCAAGGACACGATCTACGATCCGCGCGATGCCTCGACCGGCTGGAGCGACAATGCCGCGCTGGTCATCGCCGAGAACTGCATCCGGCACGGCAAGCAGGTGGACTGGGCCGAAGTGGCCGAGCAGGCCGACATCTGCGACGCGCTTGTGACGAATGCCGAGGGCGGGACGCAGCGGCGCTGGACGATCAACGCGGTGTTTTCCGAGGAACAGACCTGGGAGGACGTGCGGTCGCAGCTGGCGCTGGCGGCGGATGTGTTCTTCTATGAGCGCACCGACGGCAAGGTGGGGTTCAAGGTCGGGGCCTGGGAGGCGCCGACCGTCACGCTGACCGACCGGGATTTCCTGTCGCTGCACATCGGCGAGCGGCAGCCCGGGCCCGACGTGGTGGGCGAGTTCACGCTGCGCTATGTCGAGCCGGATCAGGACTGGACCGAGGCCGTCACCGGCGTCTGGGTGGAAGAGGAAGGCGGCCAGCGGCAGGAGACGCCCTGCTTCCTGATCGACAGCCACAACCAGGCGGCCCGGGTGGCGAAGCGGTTGGCCAAGGTGACGCGGCCCCGGTACAGCGTCAGCGCCCAGATCAAGCTGAAGGGTTATGACCTGATCGGGCAGCGGTTCTTCCGGATCGAGCATGCCGAGGCGGGCCTGTCGCAGGAGTTCGAGATCGGCAAGCTGATCCTGAACGCCGACCGGCTGTCCTGGACGCTGGAGGCGGTTTCGACGGCCGAGGCGGATTTCGGCTTTGACGCCGCGACCGAAGAGCCGACCCGGCCCGAGCGGTCGGAGCCGACCTCGACCGACGATGTGCCCGAGCCCACCGGGCTGGTGGGGCTGGCGGTCGAGGATACCGGCGGCGTCGCGGCGATCGAGTGGAGGTGGGATGCCGACGACGATCACCTGCGCCAGCAGCTGCGCATCCGGTGCGTCGCGCTGGGGCTGGACTGGCAGACCTTCGATGCCGGTCAGGGCGAGACATCGCTGGTGACGACAGGGCTGGTCGACGGCCAGACCTATGAGGCGGAACTGCGCAACCGCACGGCCGCGAACCGGGTGTCGGACTGGTCGGCCGGGGTTCCGTTGCAGGCGCAGGCCGACACGTCGGCGCCGCTGGCGGTGACCGGGTTCGGCACGTCGCTGTCGGGTTCGGACGTGGTGGTGGCCTGGACGGCCTCGGCCGCGCCCTACTATGCCGCCCGCATCTACCGGTCGGCGAATGCCAACTTTGCCGACGCCGCGCTGGTGCGGACCGAGTACGGCGCGGCCTCGAGCGCTGACAGTTGGACCGATGTCGCGCCCGGGTCCGGCACCTGGCGATACTGGTTGATCCCGATCAGCGCGGGCGGTCAGCCCGGGCCGCTGGCCGGGCCGGAAGCGGAGACGATCCCATGACAGCGTTCAACCGCCTTCTGGCGGCGGCTGCGCCGGCCGATGTGGCGACGCGGGCGCCCCTCGCCTCGCCCGCCCTGACCGGCACGCCGACCGCGCCCACGGCGGCACCGGGGGCGAACAGCACGCAGATCGCCACCACGGCCTTTGTGGCGGCGGCGGTGGCGGCTGGCGGCGGTGGCGGTGGCGGCAGCCCGATCCTGAGCTGGATGATCTGACATGCTGAACCTCGCCTCCACCTCGGACGTCCTGAGGGTCATCACCAGCGCGGCCGGGCAGGTCGAGGTCTGGGCGTCCTGGGTCGATTTCAACGGGACGACCGTCACGCCGGGCCGCCAGCGGACGGCGATCACCAGCGCGACGACGACGACAATTGTCGCCGCCCCGGCCTCGGGCGCGCAGCGGAACGTGCGCGGCTGCACCATCGCCAACGACCACGCCAGCGTGACGAACACGGTGACGGTCGAGGCCTTCGACGGCACCGCGCCGGTGGTGAAGGCCAAGGCGATCCTGTTGCCGGGTGAGGTGCTGGCCCTTGGCGAGGATGGGCAATGGCAGCACCTCGACAAGAACGGCGCGCCCTACCCTGCCGCCGGCAAGGGTGCCTATGACGGGCGCGCGGTGGCGTTCCTGAAGACCGGGACGGCGCCGGATGCCACCGGCTACTGGTACGGCACATGGAAGGATGCGGGCTGGCCGGGGGCCTGGGCGCCGGGCACCCCGGGCGTGAACGGCCGGGCGACGGATGGCACGGTGAGCGCCGATTTCGGCTGCATCCCGATCCAGAACGCGGCGACGGGCGCGAATTACCTGACCGAGGTCGACATGGCCTCGTCGGTCAACCACTCGCACATGTTCTTCGACTGTCTCTGGGTCAACAGCGGCCTGTCGGTCACGACCACCACGGCGCAGGCGATCACCACGCCGACCCTGCCGGCGCGGGACGTGAACGGATCGACCAATGGCGAAGGGTGCATGATCGGCATCCTGGTGACGGCGGCGCTGGGGCTGGCGGCGGTGGCGAGCAACGCGACCGTCACCTACACCAACAGCGACGGCACGGGCAGCCGGACGGCCACGCTGGCGGCGCTGGTTGGGTCGCAGTTGCCGGCAACGCCTGTCGTCGGGACCGTCATCTGGTTCAACCTGGCGGCCGGCGACAAGGGTGTGAGGTCGATCGAGGCGATCACGCTGGGCACGTCCTGGGTGTCGGGGTCAATCTCGCTGATCATCGCCAGGCCGATCCTGTTCCTGGGCACCACGGTTGCCAACGTCGCCGCGCAGATGCGCCAGCCCGATCCGGGCATCCGCCTCTACAGCGGCACCTGCCTGTTGCACTGCATCCTGGCTTCGGCCGCCACGGCGACGGTTTTCGCCGGGTCGCTGACCGTCATGGACAAGTGACGGCCCACCCCTTTCCCTGACGAGGTTCCCGATGGCGATCACGCTGACCTACAGCATTGCCGAGGTCATCCTGGGCGTGCCCTATTCGCCCACCCATGAGATCAACCGCCTGCAGCTGGCGACCCTGCTGACCGAAATCGCCGGGGGGGTCGAGGCGCTTGGCCTTGCCCTGGGCGAGCTGGCCGAGGGTGACATCCTGACGGTCGGCCCCGACGGGACGCTGGTCGGCGGCGAGATCGTGTTCCAGCAGCAGATTTCCAGCGAGGACGAGGAATACCTGGGCTCGCTGGTCCTGTTCGATGATGCCGGCAACCTGGTGCAGCAGCTCTATGCCGATGCCGGGACAGAAGAAGGCGCGCGGGCGCAAATCCGGGTCAACTATGACGCGCAGACGCTGGCGTTCCGGACCTCGCTGGACGGCACCACATGGACGGACTGGATCACCTTTGGCCGGCGCGGCGCCGATGCCCGGCCGATGGTTCCGGCGGCGGGGTCCTATGTACATACCGGGCACCTGAGCGGCGACACCACGACGCAGGCCGGGGTGGCGAACCGCATCAGTCTGGCGCCGTGGGTCTGCCCTGCCGGCGGCGCGGTGGACCGGCTTGGGATCCAATGCACCACCGGCGTCGCCTCGGCGCAGGCGCGGATCGTGATCTATGCCTCGGACGCTGACGGCCGGCCGACCGGAGCGCCGATCTTCTCGTCGCCGACGGCGCTGGACCTGGCCACCACCGGGTTCAAGGAGGAAACCGTCGCGCTGACCTTCGAGAGGGGCGAGGTCTACTGGGTCGGGGTGCATCATTCCTCGACCGCGACGATCAGCGTGTTCCCGGCGGCGGGCAGCCCCGACATTCCGGGCGCGCAGGGCACCACCGCGCTGAAGACGCTGACCCGGGGGTCGGTGACGTTCGCATCCGGCGCGCCCAACCCCTGGACCTTTGCGGCCAGCGAGGCCGCCACGCAGCTCGCCCCCGCAATCTGGATGAGGAAAGCCTGACCGCCATGGCGATGACCCGCGGCACTGCCGAGAACAACATCATCCTGTTCATCAGCCTGGATGACATGACCAAGGAGGCGCTTCTGCGCGGTGCGCAGTTCGGCGCCCCTCTGAAGGCCAAGGCGCTGGACTGGCTGAATACCGAGTGGACCCGGTTCGAGAACATGCAGGCCACGGTGCCGATCTGCCGCGCCTCGCGCGCCGGCATGATGACCAGCCTGCCGCCGAACAAGACGCGCGTCTGGACCAATGGCCAGGCGATCACCCATGACGGGCTGGACTGGACGCAGGCCTGGCCGGCGCGGCTGAAGCGGCGCGGTCAGGTGGATGCCGTGGGCAAGATCACCCACGGGTTCAGCCCGGCGCAGGCGATCCAGGATGCCTGCTACACCCGGTTCCACAGCATCCCCGAGCAGGCGATTGTCGAGGCCAGCATCGTCTCGCAGTCGGGCATCACCGGCACGCCCGGGCAGGTGTTCGAGCAGGTGCGGCTGTTCCCGGACGCCACCGGGTCGGGCAGTTCGGCCTATGCCCGGATCACGCTGAACGCCGCCGGCACCGGCGTCGCCAAGGTCGAGTTTGTCGAGTACCTGGAGAGCGGCGAGATCGCCCCGCGCTATGACATCGGCATCGCCGGCGGCAACTTTGCCGTGGGCGACACGGTCAGCATCGGCGGGCTGGGCTATGACCCGGTCACCCAGCTTTACGACATGCCGGCCGCGCGTCTGACGCTCGAGGTGACCAAGGTCGCGCTGTTCCAGCAGTTCAGCGAAAAGAACGCCTACGGCTATGGCACCTTCACCCTGGACGCCGAGGTTGCCCCCGCCGATCAGGTGCAGGTCAACTGGATCAAGAACGAGGTGATCCCGACCATCCTGGCCGACAATGACCGGTCCTTCCGGGCGATCCTGTGCGGCTTCTACGGCACCCACCACCCCTGGATGCCCGAGCAGCGATACCTCGACATGTATCCGCTGGCGGACATCTCGATCCCCACCGGCTATGACACGCCCTCGGCCTATGTCCTGGACTTCCTCGAGGAATACGCGGCGACCGACCTGCACGGGGCGGACAAGCTGGAGGAAGCCGCGCGCTACTACCTTGCCTCGGTCGAGCAGAACCTCGACCGGCTGGGCGCACTGATCAACGAGTTCAAGCAGGCCAGGTATGCCGACGGCACCAGCCTGTGGGACCGCACCACGGTCGTCGTCTGGTCGGATCACAGCTATCAGGTCGGCAACCAGAACAGCGCATCCCTGCCCTCGGGCATCGAGGCGAAGAACCAGCCCTTCGGCACCGCCACGTCCTGCTTCTGCGCCGTCCGCATCCCGGGCGTGGGCAATGGCGCCAGCATCCGCGAGCCCGTCTCGGCCCTGGACCTGGGGCCGACGATCCTGGCCGCCGCGGGGGTCAGGATCCCGACCGTGATGATGGGCCAGAGCCTGCTGCCGGCGATGCGCAACCCGGTCACCTGGACGAACAGCCGCGCGGCCGTCAGCTGCGCCCGCGCCAACTTCTCGGCGGTCAAGGCGATGGATTACAGCGGCAGCCGGATCGTGTTCCGCCTGATCAGGTACTTCAACGGTGAAGAGTACCTGTACAACGAGACCGCCGACCCGCTGAACAAGACCAGCCTGCACGCCAACCCGGCCTATTCGGCGGTCCTGACCGCGATGCAGGCGGCGATGAACACCGAGCTGGCGCGGTGGGGCAAGGTATCCTCGGGCACCACGGGCGATGACCTGATCACCGCCTTCGCCTCGGCCTCGCTGGTCGGGGACGAGGGCGACGACACCTACATCATCGGCGACAGCACCACCACGATCACCGAGGCGCCCGGCGAGGGGGACGACGCGATCCTGTTCCAGCCGTCGGACCTGGACGACACCACCCTGACCGTGCCCGAGAATGTCGAGCACCTGCATATCGGGCTGGTCAACACGGCGGCGGTGATCACCGGCAATGCCAGCGGGGTCGAGATCGTCGGCAAGGTGGCGAGCTTCACCGGCGGGGCGGGCAATGACTCGGTTGCCACCAGCGTCGGCACCGGGGCGACGCTGAGCGGGGGCGGCGGCGCCGACCTGATGCAGGGCGAGGACGGGGCCGACAGCCTGACCGGCGGCACCGGCAACGACACGCTGCAGGGCGATGGCGGCAACGACACGATCTCGGGCGGCGATGACGACGACTCGATCAAGGGCGGCGCCGGGGCGGACAGCCTGTCGGGCGACGCGGGCAACGACACGATCTCGGGGTCCAGCGGCAACGACAGCATCTATGGCGGCGACGGCAACGACAGCATCATCGGCGGCGCGGATACCGGCCTGATCTAGGCCGGGGCGCAGGCCGACACGATCAGCGGGCGCGACGGGGCCGACACGATCTATGGCGGGGCGAATGCGGACCTGATCTATGGCGGCCGGGGCGCGGACGTGCTGCTGGGCGACGACGGCGCCGACACGATCCAGGCCGGCGAGGGCATGGCCACGATCACCGGCGGGCTGGGCGCGGACCGGATCGAGTTCTCGGGCAACAGCAACGACCTGGTGCTTACCGACTTCGTGCCGGGGACGGACCTGATCGTGTTCAGCCCGCGCGTCGGGTTCGGCGAGGTCGGCGTGGCGCCGGCCACCCTGCTGGCCTCGGTGCTGGCGGCGGCGACGGATGTCGGGCCCAACAGCGTGATCCAGACCGCGAACAGCATGGCGGCGACGATCACCCTGCAGGGCGTGCTGAAGGCCGCCTATGTCGAAGCGATGTTCACCGTGGCCGAGTTCGTGGTGGACGAAGAGACCGACGAGCCGGTGGACGGCGACGAGGGCGACTGAGCAGCCCGGGCGAGGCAATCGACCGGGGCAAACCACCCCAGCCTTTTCTAGGCGGGACAAGGAGACGACATGACGATCAAAGGACAGCAGATCGACCTCGTGAAAGCGATCTTCGGCTTGATGATGACGAGCATCCTCGCGCTGGGGGTGTGGATCGTCCAGACGTTGAACTGGCACACGGTGAACCTGGCGCAGATACAGAGCGAGATTCACGCGGTGCGGCAGGCGCTGGCGGCCACGGTCGAGCGCCAGGCGGTGATCGACGGGGCGCAGGATGCCACACTGGAGCGCCACGAGCGGCGCATCGACGGCCTGACTCCCGCCAGCTCGAGGGGTACGCCATGATCCGCCTTGCCCTTGCCGCGCTGGTCGCGGCCCTGCCTGCGGTGGCCTCCGCTCATGACCTGCCGTGCGTCGCGACGCATATCGAGATGATGGCTGTGGTGGCCGAGAGGTATGGCGAAACGCGCCAGTCGATCGGGATCACGCCGGGCGCGCAGGTGGTCGAAGTCTTCGCCTCGATCGAGACTGGAACCTGGACCGTCATCATCACGATGCCGAATGGCGGGCCCACCTGCTTCCTCGTCTCTGGGGACAGGTACACAGCGATCCCGCCCGGCAGCCTGAACTGATGAGCCACGATCAGCCGCGCGACGATCACCCGGCTTACACCGCCGACGATCACGCGGTCTTTCGCGTCGGGGTGCAGCGCATCGTGCGACCGGCGGAAATGCCCGAGACGGCATGGCGGGCCTTGGTGGGTCCGCTTGTCGCCGCGCTCAACCGCACCGCGGCGCCGTGATGTGCATCTGCTGCCGGCCGCCGCCGGAGTTCTGCCCGCACCCGGTGCTGGCATTGATGTCAGAGAGGATGACCATGACCCTTGACGTTCGCGCCGTGCAGGCGCGCCTGGCCGAGCTGGGGTTCGAGCCGGGGCCGGTGGACGGAATCCTGGGCCCGCGCACCGAGTCGGCGATCATCGCCTTCAAGCGGTCGCTGGGCTTTCGCGCCACGGCCTATGTCGGGCCGCTGACCCTGGCCGCGCTGAAGCTGGGCACCGTGCCGCCGCTGGTTGATCCCGTCGGCGCCAGCGACCTGCCCTGGATCAGGGAGGCGCGGGCGGTCATCGGCCTGCGCGAGGATGGCGATGACAAGGCCGAGCTGGCGGCCTGGCTGCGGTCGGACGGGGCGACGCTGGGCGACCCGAGCCGGCTGCCCTGGTGCGGCGATTTCGTCGCCACGGCGCTGCGCCTGGCGCTGCTGGGCGAGCCTTTGCCGAAGAACCCCTACTGGGCGCTGAACTGGCGCCAGTTCGGCCGGTACACGCGGCCGACCTTCGGTGCCGTCGCCTCGATCACGCGCGAGGGCGGCGGGCATGTCGCCTTCCTGGTCGGCGAGGATGCCGGCCGCTACTACCTGCTGGGCGGCAACCAGGCGAACCGGGTCAGCGTGGTGCCGACCGACAAGCGCCGCTTCTCGCCCGACAGTTTCCGCTGGCCGATGAGTGCGCCCGAGCGGCCGATCTGGCTGCCGCAATTGACCTCGGCCGAGGCCTCGAACCTCAGCGAAGGCTGAGCCCCTTCACCCGAAAGGACCCACGATGACCATTTCCCGCTTCCTGGCGGCGCTGACCCTTGTGTTTGCGGTCGGCCTGTTTCTCGCGTCCCTCTTCTCGGCAGCGCAGGCGCAGGGCGTTGTCGATGCCGTCCTGACCGATCCGCAGACGGCCGAGTACCTGGTGAACCTGGTGGCCACGGCGATGATGGCCGTGTTCACCGGCATCGCCGCGCTGCTGACCCGGGCCGCCCGGACCTATCTGGGCGAGCGCGCGGCCGAGGCGGTGGCCAGTGCGCAGCGCGCCCACCGCGAGGCGATCGAGCGCGCGGCGGAAAGCATCGCCGCCAAGCTGGTGCTCGAGGGTCGCGTTGCCGCCGGGCAGGAGGCCGCGGGCCAGCTGCAGACGGCGCTGAACGACGGCGCGCTGGAGCTGCGCGACTACCTGTTCCGCAACCTGCCCACCGCCTTCGATGCGGTTCGCCCCACGCTGGAAGGCCTTGGCGGCATGCTGGGCCGCAAGGTCGCCGACCGCCTGCAGAAGTAACCCCCCTGAGAGAAGGAGCCGCATCATGGCGGACTGGAGAGACACGGTGACTGGCGGCATGGACCTGCCGGTCGGCAGCTCGTCGGAAAAGGACATGCAAATCGTGGTCGAGGGCGGCACGGGCGACGTGCAGATTCAGTACCTGGGATCTGACGGCAGCACCTATGCCACGCCGGCCGGGGCCGAGTTCACCCTGACCGGCGACGAGGTGAAGGTGGTGCAGCGCGCCAACGCCCCGGCGATGCGCATCATCGCCACCGGCGACGCCAAGTTCCTCGTCGTCCGGTAGCCCCCATGGATTCGCCCGTCCGCAGCCCCGTCCGCTCGCCTGTTTCCAGCCCGATCCGGGGGCTGGGCACGGGCGTCCCTCCCGTGCTGACCGGCCTGATCTTCACGGCCGGCGGGTCGGGCGTCCATGACTCGCTCGAGCTTGCCTACAACACGTCATCCGGGCATCGGGTCTACATCGCCACCGGGGGCAACAGCCTGTCGGTGACGGCGGCGCAACTTCTGGCAGGCTCCGGCGGGACGGATGTGGACGAGTTCGCAAACTACGCCTTGGGCACGGAAATCGACATCACCGGGCTGACCAGCGCGTCGGAGGCATCAACCCGGATTGCGGCGGCGCTGATCCGGCCGACCGGCGATCCGCTGGCGTCGAACGTCCGGACGGTGACGGTATCGGGGCTGGACTTCACGGCCATCACCATGTCCAGCGCGACGACGAACAGCGCAGGCACGCTGGTCACGCTGACCATGAGCGAAGCGGCTTTCGGGACGGAGAACACCGCGAACTGGTCGGTGGAGCGGAACGGCACGCCGCAGACGCCTTCGGCCGTGGACATCACCGGCAGCACCATCTCCCTGACCGTCGCCGGCCTCCAGACCGGCGAGACGATCACTGTGAACTACAGCGGCGGCGACCTGGAGGACGGCAAGGGGAACCCGCTGGCCGCGATCACAGACGGCGCCGTGACCAATGCGGTGAGTACGGTGGGCTTCGGCCCGGCGGCGGTGTTCACTCAGACCACGACCATCGACGGCAACACGGGAACCACCTTCCAGACTATCGCCGCCGCCTTCGATAGCGCGGGGAGCTGGCTGGTACATCTGGCGTCGATCCACGAGAACCCGGCAAACAGCCTTTTCGCTCTTTCCGGGCCGAATGTGACATCTGCAACATTGCTGACCGACACCACCGGAGTCAAAACCGGCCGGGTCAGCACCTCTGTCTATTGGGTGGTAACCTCGGGCGCCTCTGACCTGACTATCACCGAGACCGCCAACATCTCATCTTATGGCCGTCGGATCGTCGTCCAGAAGGCAAACGGCCTGACCAATACCGGTGCCATTGTCGGCAACGCCACCTCCGCTAGTACGTCGTTCAGCGTCGCCTTGGCCTCGGTGCCCTCGGGGCACTACGTCTCGGCCATGTTTGCCAACCGCCTGGCCGCGATGACGGGCGTGGCGTTCGCGGGCAGCTTTGTCGCCGGGGATGAGGTCCACGACCTCACGGCGGTGGTCGGGGCAGACAACTTTACGAGCGCCGCCGCCTCAGCGGACGCCACCTCCACCGGTACTTTCACCTGCACGATCAATCTCACGGCAAGCAGCTCGCACAGCGTCATGTCTGCTGTCGCTTTGGCGCCCATCTGACCGGAGAAGCCCTGAATGGCCCTGAAGTCCACCACCACCCAAGGCGATGCCCCCGCGTCGATTGCCGGCCTGCCGGGGATCGAGGGCGCCGCAGTCGAGGGCGAAGTCCTGACGGCCATCCCGGCTGCCGTCACCGGCACCCCGACCCCGACGACAAGCTATGTCTGGAAGCGCAGCGGCACGCCGATCAGCGGAGCAACGGCCAGCACCTACACGCTGGTGAGCGCCGATGTGGACGACACGATCACGGTGGTGCAGACGGCGGCCAACAAGTGGGGCAGCGCCTCGGCCGAAAGCGCCGCCACCAGCGTGGTGCAGGTTCCGACCGTGCTGCCGGATGGCACCGCCTCGATTGTGATCGCCAATTCTCCTGACGTGCCGATGATCGGGTCTGGCTATGAGTTTGCCATTGCGCTGGGTCCGGAATTTGTGACCCCTGCACCGCTCGCCCCGGAGGTGTATAACCGCCGCGACCACGAGATTTACTATTTCTGGGACTTCGGCGCGGGGGCCGCATACGATTTCACCGCCCCGACCAATGTCGATCCGCTGCATAAGCGGGCGCGATATGCCTACGGGTCAAAAGCCGCGTTTGTCCCCCGCGCGGCCGGCACCCATACGATCACCTGCCGCGTGGTCGAGCCGGCCAGCGGCATCGACACCACCGCGACGATAGACGTGACCATTCCGGCCGATGCGACGGTCTTCTCGACCCCCGCCCAGACGGTGATCCTGAGCAGCACCGGGAGCGGCTTGGCCGGCTATCCGAGCGCGACCATCGTCACATCGCTGTCGGCGCTGTTCAGCCACCTGAGCAGCCTCACCAGCGAGACCGTCCCCGTCCAGGTTCTGGTCCGGCGCGGCCAGACTTTCAGCACCGGCGCTGCGCCGCTGATCAACAGCAAGTGGCCATCGGTCATCATCAAGGCTGCGGACGAGGCCGGGGCCAAGCCTATCTTCAGCGCAACCGCGGGCTGGACGATCAACGACCGAAATTCGGCGGTCCCTCAGGGGACCAAAGCCCTCAACTTCCAGAACATCCGGTTCGTCGGGCCGTGGGACAGCGTTACGGAGACCGGCGCCACCATAACCATGTTCAACGCCTGGAGCGCGGCGTCCGGTGCCAGCGCCAAGCCCCCACGGCAATTCGTCTTTGATCAATGTGAGTTCGACGGTTTCGCCAATATTTTTGCGACCGCGAACAATATGCCCTACAAGCCGGCCGTGTATCTGAGCGACACTTTGGTGACTAACTGGCAGAATTACGGAATTCTGCCAAACCAGATCGGCCTTCTCGCGTGTATAGGCAGCGCAATCTATCAGAACCCGCTTGCAAATGCGGGCGGCGAGAAGCCCAACTACACCACCTATCAATATCCAGGCCCGTTCAACAACCACACCGGGGTCCGTCTCGGTCAGAACGCGGACCTTATCATCCATTCGTGCGATTTCATGTCTCGAAATGACTGGAATACCAACGGCGGCACCCCCACGCCCGGGCCGTTTGGCGGCCAGTGGGGGCAGCAGCCGAACGTCCGGTACGATACCGATGGGGTCGGCGGGGGCTACTGCAACATCCAGGCGTCGGTCTTCGAAGGAGGCAACAACGTCATCGCCCTCACCGAAGACCAGAACTCGATTGCGGGGAAAGTCTCGAACATCATCATCGAGAAGAACTATTTCCTGGGGTCGCACAACACCCGGAAGGTCATCACCTGCACCAAAGGCGGCACGACAATCCGGAACAATGTGCTGGTCATCCCGGATGTTCCGACATTCAGCAGTTGGGCGCCCTCGGTCGGCATCGAGTTGCCGGCCGACTTGCTCGACGCGGACAACACCGCCGCGCCGCAGCGCATCTACTCGAACACCATCATCAACCATTCAACGTCGGCTGTAACTGCCGTCGTGACCTCGGGCTTTACCGATGTGGTGTCGCAGAACAACCTGTTCTATCAGCCGAACGCGTCGCCGGTCACGACCGCAGACGGCCCGCTCGACACGACGCAGGCATTCACTTCGCGGCAACTCGGGTACAAGCACAACTCCAAATTCAACGACGGCCAGGACACGCTGGACACGGACTATGCCACCCCATCGTCGCAGATTTGGACCGGGGCGCCGCTGACAGGGTCGGACGCGCTGGGGGACGCCACCACGGGGCTTGTTGCCTTCGACGACTTTTACGGGAACGAACGCCCCGCCACGAAGGACCGGGGCGCGATACAGGTCAGCACCTGACCTTGGGCGCTATCGAGGTGGCCGTCTAGCGGGCGTCCACTTCCCCGCAACCCATTGGCGGCATTGGGGCCGGCGCGCGTCCATCTGCGCCGGATTCCCCAGCGATTTCAAGCAAACCCGGCGCGCCCCTACGGGCTGCCAGCCGGCGCATTTTCCCCAGCATATTCAACGGCCCGCGTCCCTTGCGAGTGGCGCGGCGTCCACTTGGCGTTCCAAGATCGTTCCGTCATTCCGGAATCGGAACCCGTTCAGGCAGGGTCGGCGCGGCCCGTCGCCTTCGGCAAGAACCTCCTGACAGGCATCGCACGGGCATTGCCGGTATCCCGGCTTCATCATCGCGCCTTCCTCTCCTTCGTTTCCGTCCCCACCACCGCCCGGCGCCGGTCGCGCTTGCGGATGTAGCGCTCGATTTCGGCCAACGAGTGGTGGCCTGTCCAGGCCCCGCACTCGGGCGAGGTGGCGCCATGTTCCACCAGGTCGATGGCCCGCCATTTGCGCAGGCCGTGCGAGCTGGGCTCGATCCCCGCCGCGTCGCAGGCCTCCCCCATGAGTGTCGTCAGGGCCTTCGCTGACCTGATCCTGCCATCCTGCGTGGCCAGGAACGGCGGACGCAACAGGCCAGCGCCGCCCTTCTGCGCAAAGGGCGCCAGCGCGGCCAGCATCATCTGGCGATCGGCCTCGAGGTGGGCGGCAAAGGCTGGCAGGGCGCAGGACCACGGGCAATAGGCCGCGTCGCCCGTCTTGTGCTGGCGGTAGACCAGCACGCCCTCGGCGTCGACGTGGTGCGGGCCGATCAGCACCGCGTCACTGACCCGGCAGCCGGTGAAGTGCATCAGCTCCATCGCCGCCCGGGCTATCGTGCCCAGCGGGTGGCGGGCGCGGAAGGCGGTCACGTCCCCCTCGAACCACGGCAGGTAGCCGTCTGTCTTGGCCAGTCTCGGCCGCTTGACCGCCTCGGCCGGGTCGGCGGCGAGGTAGCCGTGGTCCCTGCCCCACCGACCCCAGAAGCGCCAGGCCTTGTGCCGGGCCAGCGGATCGGCCGCCTCGGCCACGTCCTTGGTGATGTGCCGATCACGGATGCCCCGGGCCGGCGCCCCGCCGTAGGCTGCGCTGATGGCCGTCGCCTGCCGGGTGATCGTGCCCGTGTATGACACTGACCAGCCGGCGGCCTCCCTGCCGTCCAGAGCGGCCCGCCAGAGGCTGGCGACGGTTCCCGGGGCCGGGGCTGGCGGCCCGTCGCGGTCGGCGCCTGCGGCCGTCGCCCAAGCGGCGATGAAGTCGGGGTGATCGTGCGGCAGGTCAGGCAGGCGGACGCGGACGGTCTTGCCGCCCTTGCGGGTGCGGTAGAAGGCATGCCCGTTCCGGGGATCCAGCCACAGCCCCTTGAGCCTCACCGTCCGACCCCGAACCACTTGTCGGCCTCCGCCTCGGCATCATCGGTCGAGGGTAGGCCCGGGCCCGCGCCGGGCGCAAGGATTCGGATCACCCCGCCGACAATCGCCACCTCGCGCCCGAGCTTCTCGGCAGCGCGCAGGGCGCGGTCCAGTTCGGCCTGGGTGAAGGTGGCGCGGCGGGTCATGGGGCCACGCGGATGTCGTGCGCCATCGCGCCCATGCCGCAGCGCTGGCAGAAGGTTTCCCCGCCAAGGCCGTCATCGAATTCGCGCCATCCCGAAAACTGATGTTCGCACGGGCCGTCCGGGCAGGCGCAATAGCACTCGCTGGACCCGCCGCCGAAACTCACATGGGCATGGCCCTTGTCTGGGTCAGCGCCCATGGCCTTGAAGGCTTCGGCGATCACCTTGCGGATTGCCTCGTCGCGCTCGCGGCGCAGGGCGTCGAAATCGGGCGGGAGATCAGGCATTGTCGCCCCCTGTCAGCCAGCGCTCGTCCCGGTCGGCGTACTTGATCAGTTGCACCTTGGCGTGGCTGATCGCCCTGACGGCGATGCCGGTGGCCTCGAATGTTCCCTGCGCGCTGTAGACGGCGAACTGGCAGGCGTGGCGGAAGACCTGGCGGATGTGCAGCGCGCCATCGGTGCGCTGGCGCCGGAGCGAGGGGCACAGGTCCAGACAGGTGGCGGCGCATTCGCGGTGCAGGAGCGGCTCGACCTGGAGGACGTCACCGAAGCGGGCGGCGTGGGCCACCGGCCGGGCCTGCGACAGGCTGACCTTGGTGCGGTTGCGCAGCGGGCGGCCGCACAGGTCGCACAGCCCCTCGGCAATCACCTGGCGCTGGCGGTTCATGTGCGGCGTGGCAAACAGGGGCTTGCCCTCGCCGCGCCGCGTGTTCTGGCAAATGGCCGTCCGTTTCGCCCATGGGCAGAGGGCGAGAAAGATTGGCCTCTCTTCGGCCGACCAGGATGCGGTGTAGGGCACGGGGACGTTTCCGAACCAGAGCTGCTCAGGCATCGGGGCTGGCCTCCCACCTGAACAACCCCAGCTTGCCCCGGCAGGGCACAAACGGCACCGGGCGGGCGTTGCGCAGGACGAAGCCCCAGCGGCCGACGAACCACGGGCTGGAGCTGCGGTTCACGCAATCCACGATCTCGGCCACACCGACGATGCCGCCGCGCGGGAGGTCGGTGGAAGGGAGGTCCACGGGGGCCACGGTTTCCATGAAACTCATGGCGTCGAAGAACTCGCGCAGCGTCATCCCCTTTGCGGCATGGATCGCCACCGGCCCCCGGAACCGGGTGACCCAGTCACGGTTTTCGATGTCCTTGCCGGCGTGCAGGATCGCCCACGCCCACGGCTGGCGGATCGAGATGGCGAACTCGGGAAGGTCAGGCATCGGCGCCTCCCGGGAACTGGTTCCACTCGCGGCCGTCCAGGAGGCGGCCGGCGCGCTTCTTGCCGACGCGATCCATTATCGTCACCGGAAAGGTGCCTTCGTCGCGGGCGCGCATGAAGTCGGCCCCGATCTTGCAGTGCCGACCGGCGGCATCCATGCAGACTGCGCCGGGCTGTACCCACGTCGGAGCTTTGTGTACCCACCTCTGAAAGCTGTCGAAGACTCGGAAAACCGGGATGCCGTCTGACATGGAATAGGACGCCGTTCCCCACTCCCCCCATTGCTTGAACAGGAACGGCACCCCGGCCGCCTGGCACTGGTCGCGCAGGGATCGTGCCCAGTCCGGGTGCATCGGCCGGGCGCCGGCGCCGGACTCGCCGCCGCAGATCACCCAGTTGATGCGGTAACTGGCGACGAATGGCCCTTCTTCGCCGCCGGAGCGGTTCATCCAGTGAAGCCCGCGCAGGGCATCGGTACGGCCAGGGTAGGGACGAAGCCCATCGGTCGGCAGCCGCGTCAGGTCCACCGGCCCCAGCATCGGCTCGACCGACAGGAACCGGACCTTTGCCGGCACCGCCAGAAGGTGCGGGATGCGGGCGTCGGCCGTGGCCTGATCTTCGACGCTGGTGCCAAGCCAGACGTTCGCCAGCGCCAGCCCTGGCAGCCCGTCGTTGACGTGCTGCGTGGTCAGTTGCAGGCCCATGTCGTCGGCGACTTTCGACATCACCCGGACGAACCGCCCCAGCGTTGCGTCGCTACCCAGATAGGTGCGCATCCGCTCTGGCCGCTTCGTCAGCACCTGGAACGTATGCTGCGGGGCCATCGCCATGACGGCGAACACCAGGTCGATCCACTCGTCGGGCACCGCCTCGTGGAACAGGTCGCCGTGGGCGCAGACGAAAATGCGGCGCGGGCGGCGCCAGCGCAGGGGCTGGTCCAGCCATTCCGTGTTCAGCCGGACCTCGCCGGTCCAGACGTGGCGACCGCCCGTCTCGCGCGTCAGGCCGGCGCGCGAGGGGTGGTTGCGCAGCCGGGTGCCGGCAAGGCCCATGGCGTAGCAGTTGGTGCAGCCGGCGCTGACCATCGTGCAGCCGGTGATCGGGTTCCATGTGGCGTCGGTCCACTCGATTGCGCTGTTCTCAGCCATCACGCGCCCTCCGGCTTTGGCAGTTGCGGTGGGGGTGGGGCGAGTCGGAGGTTGCGGGTGATGGTGACGGTCCAGCCGCCGTTGCCAGGCGCGGCCGCCGTCGCGGCGGATGGTGGCGATCACACCGGGGAGTTTCTTGCCCTCGGTGTCGAGGCAGCCGGCCTGTTCCAGCGCCTCGTGCAGCAGCCGGGCCGTCAGGTCGGTGTCCTTGATGTTGCCCTGATAGGTGACAAGGTCGGGGGTTGATCAGCCTCACGCCGCCACCTCCTGCCGGATCATCGCCAGCAGCTCGCGGCCACGGTCGGTGATGTGCAGGCCGAAGTCGCGTTTGGTGGCGAGGCCGCGGGCCTCGAGCGAGTCGGCGGTGCCGGCGAGAAGGACGTCGCCGTTGCCGGTGGTCCAGCCGGCGCGGATGCGGTGCATCGAGCGGCCGGCGGCCAGCGCCTCGATCGCCTTGCGCTGGTGGGCCGAGAGGGAGTTCCAGGTGGCGCGGGCAAGGCGCGGGGTGAGGGTCGGTCGGGTGGTCATGTCGGTTTCCCTTCGGCGTCAGCGGTGGCGATGGTGCGTTTGTGGAAGCGCTCGACCTCGGCGACCCATTGCTCCATGAAAGCCATGTCGCCGTCGGTCTCGGCCGTGCCGTCGTCCAGTCCGACGGACAGGATGGCGTAGAACTCGGCCACGCCTGCGAAAAAGCAGACCCGCAACTCGTGGACCTGATCGGGCGGGGCGCCCGGATAGACCTCGCGCTGGAACGCCTTGAACGTCTCATCGACAAGGCGGCCCTGTCGGGCGAGCTTGCGGATTTCGCTGCGGACCATGCGGTCAATGCTTGGCATTGGTGGGTTCCTCTGGGATTGGGCCGGCCCATTGCGCGGCCATGGCTGTCGCGAGGCCGGGGAAAAAGCGGCTGCGAAGGCGCTGGCGATCCGGTCCGGGGCTGGCGCGGTGGATTTCGGGGCGGGCGGTGGTGCCGTCGAGCGTACCGGTGGGCGTCAGCGGGTGGAGCCCGCGCAGCCACAGGCAGGTGCGCTTGCGCACGTTGTCCGGGCCGGCGGGGTCGGAGCCGAACTGCCAAGGTTGAACGCTCTGGCTGAACGGTTGATAGCCCCGGATCAGCGCCTTGGCGTGGCGGTGCATCACCGGGTTCTCGATCGCCACACGCGGGATCGGCGCCTGCCAGCAATCGCTGAACAGCGCCGCGCCGGCCTCAAGCTCGGCCTGCATCTGGGCGGCGGTGCGCCCGGGCGGGGGCGTGGTCAGCCAGCGGACGCCCGAGTTGCACAGGCGGGTGCAGGGCGGGTGCATCACGGCGAGCATGTCCCAGCCCTTGCCCAGCCAGTCGCGCACGTCGCCTATGATGTGGCGGTTGCTGCCATCCTCGGCCGGCATCAGATCCACAGACCAGACGTCATGCCCCAGCGCGGCAAAGGCGCGGCGGACAATGCCCGACGTCTCGCAGCCGATCAGGATGCGCAGCGGCGCGACGGGGGCCGGGCAAGCAGTCATGCCGCCCCCGCGCGGTCGAGGGTGGAGAGGGCTGAGGCGAGGGCGAGGCGCTGGTGGACCTTGTCGGCGATCTCGTGCCCCAGCCGGTGCCAGGTGGCGCCCAGCACGGTGCGCTCGTCGATCTCGCCCGCCAGCGCGCGGCGGATGTCGGCGACGGTGACGCCCATGTCGCGCAGCTGCATGGCGCGGGCGAAGCGGGCGACCTGGCCGGGCGGGTACAGGCGCTGCTGGCCCTGACGGTCGGGGGTGACGATGCCCTCGACCTCGTAGAAGCGCAGCAGGCGGGCGGTGACGTCGAAGCGGTCGCGCATCCGGCCAGGCGGCCCAGCTCGTCGAGGCTGATCTCCTCGTCGCTTTCCAGGCGGCGGATCGCCCGCTCCTCGGCGGCGCGGCGGACATCGGGGGGCAGGTGCAGGAGGGGGTCGTGCATGGCCATCGCAGGCTCCGGAGTTGTGGGGGGTCGGTGCCCCCGTCCTGTCCCGCGCTGGGTTCGGTTGGGCAGGACAGGACGGGGGCGGATCGGGGGATGGCCGGGGTTGCCTCGGGAGGAGGGAAGGAGCCGGCCGGCCCCCGGAACGGGGGTCAGCGCGCGGCGGCGCAGCGCAGTGCTTGATGCCTGTGGTCTGCCATCGTGGTGACATCGTCCCACATCGGCGCGGCTTCTTCGGCGTCGTAGGTCAGGGCGAACGGATCGCCGGCCGCGAAGACTTCGGCCATCCGCCGGGCCTCGGCGGCCTGCCGCTCAAACTGCTCAGCGATGCGCGCGTACTTGCCGCCCGTGGCCCGCATCGTCGCGGCATGTTCGACAAACCGCTCAGCGGCGGCGATGCAGATATTCGGCAGCGTTTCCGTCGGATCAATCGTGATGGTCGCCATCGGTGTCTCCCGGCGGGCCGGTCGGGCGGGGTGCCCGGGTTGCCCTTGGGGGAGACTTATGCGCTTCCCGTATATTCCTGTCAAGTATGTTTATTCGTGACAGGCATAGCAGCCGTGGCCATGCCGCGAATCACCTGGTCAACGTGTGGAGGACGTCAAGATGTGGTGCCGCGCGCAGCGCAAAGCCAAGAATTGGTCACGGCGGTCGCTTATCTCAGGCCCTGTTGTCTGCGGTAGCATGCGACCATGTGGCGGTCGGCAAATTCACGAATGACCGCGTCGGCGCGATCCGTGGCGGCCACAGCCGGATACTCCCACGCCTGAAGCACGATCTCTCGTACAAGCGGCCCGGCCTCAGGGTCATCGACGCTAGGTCCAAGCGACTTCAGGTAGTCGGGCATCGGCACTCCGCCAAGCCGCACGATCATGGCGTTTTCTGCGAAGTCGCGGAAGAGGCCACAGATTTCGTCATCACTGGGTGCCTGTTGGCCGTGGGCGGCTTCGCCAATTGACAGACCAGCCAAGGCCAGGGCGACGGCAATCAATGATTCGACCCAATATCTTGATTTCGCGATCCGATGACTCAAGATGTAGTGGCCAAATCTTGACTTTGCGTTAGGCGTCGTGGCTTCGCGTTGCGACCAGTTCATGCTACGTTCTGCGCATTCGGTGGGGGTGTAGTTGGGGACTGTACACGAGTTTGCCCGGATCATCGCGCAGATGACCCCGGATCAATTGGCGGATTTTCTGGAGAGGCTGGAGGTGGCTCCATCGCCGCCCGGGCCATCGCGGTCCATTGCCGCTGAACGTCCGGAGATGACTGGCGGTAGGCATCAACAAGCAGACGCTCGATCGTCGCGCGCGGCTCGGAAAACAGATCCGCCAGCGACACGTTGAGTGCGGCCGCGATGTCCTTGAAGAGGCGCAGCGGCGGCCCATCGTCACCGGCTTCGATCCGGGAAATGTGAGGCTGCTTCACGCCGACCAGCTCAGCGAGATCGGTCTGTGTCAGGCGCCGCATGCGGCGGATTTGAGCAATGTTCGTCACGCCGTCAGCTTCGCCGGAAGGGGCTGGGCGATGCAAATACGCTGCCTGTATAATGATACTTGACAGGTATATACCTGACCCGTATCTGTACCGGCATGACCGCACTTCAGGAATATCTCGCCGCCAGCGCCATCACCCAGGGTGAGTTTGCCGAGCGCGTTGGCGTGAAGCAGGCGACGATCTCGAGGCTGTGCAACGGGGCCATCGGTCCGTCGCTGGAGCTTGCCGCCCGCATCGAGCGGGCGACCGGCGGGGCGGTGACGGCGATCAGCTGGGTCGCCGAGGCGCCTGTTGTCCCATCGGCCAAGGAGGATGTTTCCGGGGAGGGCCGGGCGTGACCTATCGGCCGGTCAGCATCGGATCCGAGGCGCAGGTGACGCAGGCCGACCAGCCGGCGCCCCGGTTGGAGTGGGTGGAGATCGCCGACCTGGTGGTCGATGAAACCTATCAGCGCCCGCTGGGCCGCGAGAACTGGACGGCGATCCGGAAGATCGCGCGGAATTTTCGCTGGAGCCGGTTCGGCCCGGTGCTGTGCGCTCCGATGCCCGGGGGCAAGCTGGCGATCGTGGATGGCCAGCATCGGTGTCATGCGGCGCTGATCTGCGGGTTCACGTCGGTCCCGGCGATGATCGTGCCGATGGGCATGGCCGAGCAGGCAAGCGCTTTTGCAGGGGTCAACGGCGACACGGTGCGGGTCAGCGGGTTCCACGTCTACAAGGCGGCGCTGGCCGCCGGAGACGAGATGGCGCTGCGCTGCCGGGCGGCTGTCGAGGCGGCCGGGTGCCGGCTGATGACCTATGCGCCTGGGCTCAGCACCCTGAAGCCCGGCAACGTGTTTGCCCTGGCCACGATCCAGGCGATGGTCAAGGACGGGCTGGCCGAGGTGGTGACGGCCGCGCTGGCGGCCTTGAGCAAGACCGAGGCCCCTGCCGATGCCTATTCGGGGCGGGTACTGAAGGCGTGGATGCGCGCGCTTGCCGCCAACCAGCGCGCGCTGAAGTCCGACCTTGCCGAGTTTCTCGACAGCTTCCCGCTGGTGGAGGTTGTCATGGAGGCCGCCCCCGTGGCGGCAAAGTCGCCAGTTTGGCAGGGGGCGACGCCCGGCCGGGTGGCCGAGCAGATGGTGGCGCATGCCCTGCGGGTCTGGCTGTCACCGAAGGAGAACCCGGCCCCCATTCCCACAGCCGCCTCGGCCGGGCGGCTTACCCCGGGCGGAGTCACCGCCGGCGTCGCAGCGCCGGCCGCCCCGCCCGGGGGCGACGGATCGAACCCGCCGGAGACGGCGGAAGGGCCAGCGCCGGAAGCCGGGGTGCGCGCCCTGCCCGGCGCTGGCCGACCTGATGCCGGCCCTGTCGCCGTGGTGCCGCCGTCCCTGGCCGT
>JACCDR012505096.1_pt1 | contig 36911 bp, 46 predicted proteins | sample 7446431 | NCBI WGS metagenome assembly JACCDR01 (sample SAMN15323443, study PRJNA562643) | freshwater metagenome | isolation source: river surface water | place: USA:Blue River Watershed | collected 2017-08-17 | reverse complement strand
GGACAAGCGAGAGGCCGCGCGCCTGGGCGCGGACCCACCAGGCCCGCAGCTGCGGAGGGGAGAGAGGACGCCCGTCGCGGCACTCGGACGGGCGAGGAGAGGGGCGCACCACGAAGGAGGAGGGGGGCGGGCGGGGAATCACGACGCACCCCGCAGCCGGCGCCGCTCTAGCTCGACCTTTCCAGCACACGCGCTGGAGCAGTAGATCTTGCGGCCCCCGCCCGAGGACTGCGCGAAGGGACGCCCGCACCCCGACCAGGCGCAGACGCCCTTGCCCGCGCGGGGCGCCTCTTCGAGAAGCACCACCCGCGTCCCCGTCCCGGCGCAGACCGGGCAGCGAGGGTGCGCGCAGCAAGCGACGCGCTCGACCCGCTTCATGGCGCCCCCCGCTTCGCGCTCTCGGCCTCGACGCCCACCGCGACCCCCTCCAAGAAGGCGGCGGCGACGCTCTTCACCCAGCGGCGGCAGGCGTCGTGCTCGTCCTCCCCTGGACGAGTCCGCCAGGGAGCTTGCGCGGGCGCAACGGGGGGGTTGCCTCGGCCTCGGCGCCGTGCCTCGCGAGCGCTTAGCCAAAGGCTTTGACGGGGCTTCATCGCTTCTCCTCGCCGCCTCTGGGGGCGGTCTGGAGAGGAGAGCGAATCGAGGGGGTTAAAACCCCCCGCAGATTTTTTCGAGCGCTCATCTTTTTTCGCCGCCCTGTCCGGGGGCGGTCTAGAGAGGAGAGCGAATCGAGGGGGCCAAAGCGTGACACCCCGCTCAAGAGTCGAGGGCGACACGTCCGAGAGAGGCGCGCGCCCTCTCGATAGCGCGCTCCCCGCCCTTGATCCCGATCCCAAGACGAGCGCCGATCTCCTGCGCGGTGAGCCCCTCGGCCTGCCAGGCGAGCACCTGCCGGTCGCGCGCGGACAGGCGAGCGAGGGCGGCCCTCTGGTCGAGGCGCTCTTCGTGGTCGGGGGTGGCGGCCTCTTCGTGGTCCGCGTCGACGGGCGGGGGCGTGCGCCTCTCTGCGCGGGCCGCGTCCCGTAGCGCCCAGGTCAGGCGCCGCCCCTGGAGAGCGGCCTGGGCGACGGCGGCGAGGAGGGCGCCGGGGTCGATCTCCCGCCCCGCCGAAAGCCGGGCAAGAGCGCCCCCGAGGAGGAGGCAGCAGAGGGCGAGGGCGGCGTCCCTCGCCTCTTGGCCGAGCCCCTGGTCTCGGTAGGCCGTCGCCAGCGCCCCGAGGAGCGCCGGGCGGGTGGCCGCCGGCAGCGCCCGCAGGTGGGCAAGGAGCACCGCTCCCCTCTGCTCGGCCCCCGGATCTTCGGGGAGCCCGGCGAGGGCGGCGAGGGCGGGCAGCTCGGCGAGGGCGAGCGTGCCCCTATAGGTAGGCTCGCGCTGGACAGGGGCGCAGACTCGCCCTCTACCAATAGGTAGTGCGCGCCCCAGCCAGCTCGGCCAGGACGCGCTTCAGGTCGGTCAAACTTTCCATAGGTCTCCTGTCCCGCTCCAGACCGGCGAGCACGAGGCACACCGGGGGCGGGCGAAGTTGGCGCCCGGGGTCTCCCGGGGCGCCCTGCGCAGAGGGGGTTTCGGTACGTGTATCGGTGTCAGCGGGCCAATCGTTGCTCACCCGTTCGGGGTAAGCCGAGCAGAAATAATCCGGCCTCTGCCGGTTATTGGAGGCTTGCCCCCTCCCTCCCGAGGCTCAGCCCGGCGAGCTGCCCCGCCTGTTCGGCGAGGCGAAGGAGGCTATTGACTTGGTGATGGTGAGCGTCCGTTGCCCGCCACCCCTGGTAGGGGCGGGGCTCGCGAGCGAGGGGACGGCGAGGGGCAGGGGGAGTGGGCGCCGGCGAGGGCAGGCGCTCGGGCTCGGCGATGCAGGCGAGAGCCTGGGCGCGGTCGAGCTTGCGCTCGCGGACTAGGTGTGCAGCCACTGCGAAGAGGTGGGCACAGCGCCCGCCCCGGCGGCTCTGGTCCTGACAGGCGCAGCGCGCGGGGGCGCCGTCCTGGGTGGCGCAAAAGACGATGTGCGAGGTGCCCGGCGCCGAGGCCGAGCGAACGAGGTAGAGGCCCGCGTACTCAAGCTCGACCACCGCGCCCGCCTCGTAGAGAGCGAGGCCACGGGTGGCGCGGTCGCGGGTCGGGGTGCTGGGCTTGGCGAGGTGCATGGCGCGATCTCCTCAGTACAAGAGGAGTATCGCCCAAGTCTGGAATCAAGTCAACTTGAATCCAGACTAACTTGCGGGATACCAGACAGAGGCGGGCACAGCACCGCCAGTCTCGCGCTCGATTCGGAGCGCCGTCGAGCGCCGGGGCCGGTGACTGGGGTTGTAGAGGATCTTTTCCAGGCCGCTCGGGGAGAGGCCGATCCGGCGCGCGAAGTCCGTCGTCCCGACCCCGGCGCCCTCTAGCCAGGTCGCGAGAGGGCCGACCCTCGGCGAGCTCGGCTTGCGCCCCGCGCCCGTCCGCTTCCCGCCGTGAGTCCGCTGTACCTGCACCGCACCCTCCCGTTGTTCGAGGGGTCCAGTCTTGGGCTCGTCGGTTTTCAAGTCAAGAGCCCTCTCGCCCTTGCGAGGTAGCGGCTTTCTCTTGGATCTCATCGCTCAGCGTTTGGCAAGCGCGGCCTCGATCCTCGCGAGCCGACCGAGGATTACGGCCAGGGCGAGGGGGATTGTACCCGCCACGAAAGCGCTTGCGAGGTAGATCCCCGCCAGCATCGTCGCCTCGCCCCTCCCCTTGGACAAAAAGACCAGGGCGCCCGCCCCGATCACACCGCCCGCCCACGTCAAGGCTGCCACCACGTAGAGCAACGCCGCCATCGTCCACCTCCCATAACTGCCAGGAACGGGATCGTACTCACCCACCCGATCCCCGGATAGGGGGTACCTCGAAAAAATCTGCGGGGGGTTTTGACCCTCTCGATTCGCTCTCTCCCTCGACCGCCCCCAAGAGGCGGCGAGGAGAAGAGATGCAAGAAGAATCTAAGCGCCTGTTTGGGTTACACATTCGCGGCACGAGCGAGCAGATCGCGACCCTGCGACGGCTTGCGGGACTGGCGGAATCCGCCAGTGAGGAGGTCGGCTGCGAGGGAGGGGAGGCACCGGCCCCCTCCTGCGAGGTCACCACCACGGCGGCCTCGGCCGAGGTCGAGGAGCACGGCGGCGAGACCTGTCGACTTCCTGCCTGCGCCGACCACGGGCTCGGCGCCTGCCCCGAGTTCCTGCCGCTCGTGCCCGCCGGCGAGCGCTGCCCACTCTGCGGGCTGCACCGGGCCTATGACGTGGGACAGCTGCGGGAGCTTGCGGCCTACGTCGCGCGCCTCCTGCACCGCGCCCTCCCGCTCTTGGAGGCGGCGGTTCATCGGGAGCACCCCACCGAAGAGGCGCTTCGTGGGGCGGGAGAGCATCTCTCCCGTGTTCGCGCTGCCATCCAGGTCGCGATTGGCTGGGGGCTCGTCACCCTCGGCCCGCCCGCAAAGACCCTGGGGGTGAGCCGTGGGTAGCTACCAGACGCATCGGTGCGCCGCCTGGGCGTGTCAGTGCTTTGTGGTGAGGGCCTACCTCTTTTGCGGCACCCACTGGCGTCTTATCGGCGAGGAGACGGCGGCCGAGCTGCCCGACCTCTACGCCGCCTGGATCAAGACCGGCGCGGACGGCGCGATGGGGGCCCTCTCCAAGAGCGTCACCCGCGCCCGCCTCGACATCCTGCGCGCCGAGATGGAGACCTGCGGCCTCGACGCGCCAGGCTGGACCCGCGCCGCGCTGCCCTGGCACCTCGCCGAGGCGACCGCGCACAAGGGCGTCGCGACTCTCCTTCGGCTCGACCGCGCCCCTGAGCGGGGCAGCTACCTCGCAAAGTCAGGGGACGCGGACCTGTGCCGCGCTTGGCTGCGAAGGGTGCAGAAGGCTCTACGGGAGAGGGGGGCGGCATGACTCCCTCTCCCCTGCGAGCTGACCTCCGCTCGCGCCTCCACCACGCCGCCGAGAGCGGCGACCCAGAGCAGCTCTATCGCGCCTACGAGGACGCGCGCCGCGTCCCGCACCAAGCAGAGAGCGCAATCCGCGAGCTGATCGGGCTCGCGCAACACAACACCTGCGCGGCCGCCGTGGCCGCCGAGCTGGGGGCCAACGTGAAAATCTCCATCGAAGTCGCCGAGTGGCGCGCCCTTGAAGGCGCCGCCAACAGCGCCCACGCCTCGCTCGCGCTCTGGCCGCGAGCCCTCGCCGAGCTGTGCGAGGAAGTCGCGAACAGCTCGCAAAACCTCCTCGCGGGGCTACGGCTCCGCAAGTCCAGCCTGATCGCCAAGAGCGCGCGGACTGCGGCAGACCTCGCGCTGCGGGCGGGAGCCGAGCACTCCAAGCCCTGGGTCTCCCTCTACGAGGCAGTGCGCGCCCTCTTCGCGCGCAAGGCCGGCCTCTCTCTCCCGCCCCTCGTGGGCGCAGACCCGCGCCCCCTGCCTCCCCCGGTGGTCGAGACCGCCCGCAAGATCCTCGAACAGGCGGCCGCCCAGAAGGCGACGCCCACGGTGATCGCGGCCCCTCCTGCACCAGCCCCCGCGCCTCCCCCGCCTCCACCGGCACCCGCCCCCGCGCCCGTCCCTGCGGCGAAGGTGGTGCCTCTGCGCTTGCCGTCGCGCCGGGTGCCCCTCCTCGGGACGCCCACGCGGGCGCAGGTCGAGCGCCTCGCAGAGCTGGTCGCAATCGGAGACCCCCTCGGTCGCGAGCTGCTCGCGGCCTACGGGCTGGGCGGGGAGGGGGTGAGCCATGTCTAGCGCCCAGCCTATCCCCATGCCCGACTTCGTCCACCTCTCCCAGATCAAGCTCTACCCCGCGCTACAGGCGCGCGAGGGACTGGACGAGGAGCGCGTCACCGAGTACGCCGCTCTCCTCGCCCAGGGAGTTCAGCTCCCCCCGATCGAGGTCGTGCGCACCGAGGCCGACGGCTCCCTCCTCGTCGACGGCTTTCACAGGTACGAGGCGGCCAAGCGAATTGGCGCCGACTCCGTCAAGGCACTGGTTTATTTCGGCGAATGGGAGGACGCCGTCCTACGGGCGGCCAAGGCCAACGCAAGCCACGGGCTCCCTCGCTCGAACGCAGCCAAGCGCGCCGCCGTCCGCATGATTCTTGAGCTTGACGGCTGGCACAAGCGCAGCGACCGCCAGATTGCGGAGGCGGCCGGCCTCACACACCACGGTCTCGTCGGCGCCGTCCGCGCCCAGCTCGCAGCAGAGACCCACCAGGCGACAATGCGCGAGAGGGTCGGGCGGGACGGGATCACCCGCACCCTGCCCGCGCAAAAGCAAAAGAAGAGCGAGCACGTCGACGTGCTCGCAGCAGTCGAGGCGACCTTCTCTCGCTGCCAGAGCTGCGGAGGGAGCGGGACGCGCGGGGACCTCGACCCCCTCGCGGTCGAGCCCGGCTTGTGCCTTAGCTGCTACACCAAGGGCAAGAGCGCCCCGTCGGCACCGGCCCCCGCGCCCGCGCCGGTGAAGCACCAGCCCGCCTACCTCAACGCAGGAGAGGCGCCCCAGCACTGGGATACGCCGGCCAATATCGTCGACGTGGTGCAGCGGGTGGCCCGCGTGCTCGGGTCGAGCGTGACCCTGGACCCCTGCGCCTCTCCGACCTCAACGGTCGGGGCGGTGACTTCGCTCCGAAAAGAGGACGGACGAGACGGCCTCGCCGAGGACTGGACCGACGTCCAATACAAGGCAGGAGGGCCGCCGGGCCTCGTCTACGTCAACCCGCCCTTCGACGATCTCGGCCCCTGGATCGACGCCTGCCTCAGCTATGTCGCAAACGAGGAGGGGTCTCGGCGATATGGGCACGTCCTCCTCCTGATCCCGCTGCGGTACTTCAGGACCGACGTGCGGCTCCTCTCCCGGCACCGGCACTCCCGCTTGCGCTGCGAGGTCGAGACGCGGGCTAAGTTCCTGCTACGCGGCGTCGAGGAGCCAGGGGGCTACCCCTTCCCCGTGGCGATCTACCTTCTGTCAACCGACCCGCGACAGAACGTGATCGATTGGATTCGAGAGGAGCTGTCAACCCTCGGCCCCGTCCTAGACCTCGACGCGCAGCGAGACTCCGTCCGGGCCTGGGACGAAAGGCTCAAAGAAATCGAAGCGAGGAAGGCCGCCGCCGCAAAGCAGATCGCGCTACCTCTCGTCCCCGAGTCGGAGACCCCGCCCAAGAAGAGGGCGCCCCGCGCCAAGCCGACCGAGAGCAAGCCCGTCAAGGGCGCGGGCGGGAGCCCTCTCGGGCGGGGCTTTGACGCGAAGGGCGAGGCATGGAAGGACCTCTTTCGGGAGGGGAAATACAATCCCAAGGCGCGCAAGCTCAAAGAGTTTGAGGCCGTCCCCGGAGAGAAGAGCGTTCACCCGCTCGGCGCCTCAAGGCGGCAGTGGGAAAACGCCAACGAGCGGGCGCGCCCGTGGATGTCGCGCGTCGCCGAGCTGGGTGACAGCGACCTAGAGGAGCTTTACCGCGCCTTCTGCAAGCAGACCGGCAAGGCCCCCAAGTCGGGCGCCTCTCGCAAGTCAATGCTGGCAAGCCTCCGGCACGATCGCGCGTCAACGATTCTCTTTGAGCAGACGGGGCTCACCAAGTGAGCCCGGCCCTGCGCCGCTGCCTGGTGGCGATGTTGCGCATCGCCACACCAGACGCGGCACGGCAGCCCTGGCCGAGCCTCTCCTTCTCAGAGCGGGGGCGATGGATGGACCTCCGTTCGATCGAACGGGCAGAGGTGCGCCTCGCCTTTGCCTGCGAGATCTGCGAGGCGCTCGCGGCCGAGGCGAGCGCCTGCTTCTCACGCGGGCGCCTGACCGCCGGACTTGATGCGCTCGACCGCTGCGCCCGCCTGGAGCGCGAGGCTCTTGGGCGGCACGCGCGCGTGTGGCGCCTGGTGCGGGCGATCGCGCTCGACTGGGTAGAGGACGAGGAGGAGGAGGAAAAGAAGAAGAGGGTGGGCGCGGGGACCGGGGAGAGAACAACCCCCGCGCCCACCCTGGCAGCCCCGAGACAGGCCCTCGCCTGCCGCAGGACTACTCGAAAACCACGCTGACCACCACCTCGGACCCCGGCTGCTGCCGCCCGTCCAGCCCACGCACAACCAGGCTAACCCCGTCCCCCGCAGCTGCGGGGTAGGAGACCTCTGGGCAGCGCGCCCCCGAGCTGGAGACCGCCGCCTCCAGCGGGGACCCCGCGAGCGGCCCGCCGTCGAGCGGGTCGGCGCCGGTCGCGACCACCAGGAGGGAGAGCCCCTCCGGGCAGACAACGCGCACGTCGCCGTCGAAGCGGACGCCCACCCGGGCGCGGACGTAGCGCAGCTCGGGCGCCTCGTTCCAGGCCGCGACGCGCAGCTCCTCGCCGGCGGGCAGCTCGGCGACAACCTCGCCCGAGCGGTCGAGCTGGGCGAGAGAGGGTGGCGCCTCGACACAAGCGAGGCAGAGGAGAGCGGACAAACCGGCGAAGAAGCGGGCCATCTGGAGACCTCCCAAGGACTACGAGTCGCTCAATACTGCGCCCTCGCCGACCCCCTATCAAGCGATAGGTAGCAGAGTCCCGGGCCGAAGGAGGTTGCGGTCGACCGGCCCCTCTACCCCCGGCACCCCCTGCGCGGGGCCGGTCTGCCACACAGCCCAGCGATTGACCCAGGGCGCGACGGGGCGTGTCCGGCTCGCCCAGGAGACCATCCACCAGGGGCAGGCATCGAGCAGTTGGGAGAGGGGGTGCTCTGGCTGGAGGTGCGGCAGGTCGCGCTCCACGATCCGCCGGCTGGTGTAAATCGCGGGCGTCTGCCCGGTCTCCTGTCGAGTCGCCTCGATCAGCGTCTGGAGGCGGGCTCCAAGATCGCGGGAGCTGAGCCCGTGCTCTTGCTCCCAATCGAGGCAGACCGGGAGGGCGAGCGAGCGCCCCTTGACGGTGGCGGCGAGGTGGCGCGCTTGGGTGGCCGGGTCCCGCTCCGGCCACCAGAAGTGATACGCGCCGACGGCGAGGCCCGCCTCAGCTGCGCCGCGCGCGTGCCCCTCGAAGAGCGGGTCAACGTAGGTCCTGCCTTCGGTTGCTTTGACGTAAACCCAGCGGTAGCCCGCCGTCGCGACCTGCCGCCAATCGATCTTGCCCTGGTGTTTGCTCACATCGAGGCCCCGCAGGTACGGGGTCGCGTCGCGCGCAGAGACGCAGGTCGCCGAGGAGACCGTGCCCTGCGGCGAACGAGACCACCGGCGATCCTGTTCGAGGATCTGGGTGGCGGCGAGAACCTCGGGGCCGACGATGCCATCGAGGGAGCCGTCGGCCCGGGTGCTCTTCGGGAGCGGGTACCCGAGCCCCACGAGGTCGGCTTGGTAGGCGGCCACCTCTGGGCCGCTTGTGCCTCGCTTCACGGGTTCGCCCGGGCGCTGGACGCCGCCGCCTCGATCGCTTGCTTGGCGACCGCTTCCGCTTCCGTCACCTCGGCCTCGGTGATCTGCTCGTCGACGGCGAGGCGCATGAAATGCACGCCAGCCTCTAACAAGAGCTGCCGCTCTCGCGAGCCGAGAATGAGACGCGCACCCCCACGAAGCCGTCGGCCGAGTCGTTTGAAAAGTCCGTCCATCGTCGTCCCTCCTCACTGGCGGAATCCGCCAGTCTCACTTGTTGTCGAGCTTGCCCTCGATGCGGGTGAGGGCGGCCTCTACCTCGGCGAGCTGCGCCTCGACCTTGTCGACCCGCTCGGGCAGACCCCACAGCGCGCGCAGCTGGGCGCCGTAGAGGGTCAGCGCCAAGATTCCCAGCGCGAGGATCCCGCGCACGAAGCCTGGCGGGACCGCCGCGAGGGAGGCGGTCAGGAGGCGCGCCGTCTCAGGGGGGACGGGCGCCGGCGGGGGAAGGAGCCGCGCGACCTCGGCAGCGAGGGCCGCGTAGTCGAGGGGCTCGGGTGGGGGCGAGGCCACCGCCGGAAAGCCGCCGGTCTTGCGCCGCAGGGGCGCCGCTGCTTGCTGTTGGTCCGGCATCACCACCCCCTAGACCGCGATCTTGATGTCGAGGCCCACGTCTTCGGCGCCGAGCTGGGAGACCCACTCGGCCACCTCGCCGCCCTTGTTGAGGGCGAGGGGTAGACAGGTCAGGGACGCCTGCTCGATCAGCTCGCGCGGGAGCTGGTCAAGCGCCGCCGCCTCCGCAAGGTCCGCGACGCGCTGAAGGAAGCCGTGGAAGTCACCGAGCCCCTGCGGGCTCTGCACCAAGAGGCGCTGCGCCTCCACAACCAGCTGACGATCCAGTTTCAAAACAATTTGCACTTGCCTCTCCTTTGCCCTCTGCGGGCTCTACGATCACCACGTCCTCTAGCTGTCCGCGCGCCGCCAGCCGAAGCCCTCGCGCAAAAATGCACAGGAGGGCGAAGAGCCGGCGCCGCTCGGAAAAGACCTCACTTGCTTCGTTCGCCACGGGGCGCCCCCTTTCGTAGGCGATCGAGGACCTCGGCGACGGCGTCGCGCAGGTCCTCGATTGACCGCCCCTCCTGCCGCTTGTCTTGTTCGAGGCGCGCCACCCTCGCGGCCAGGGCGCGCACCACGTCGTCGACGGGCTGCGGCGTAGGCGCGGATGCGGGGAGGCCGCGCTTGGCGAGGGCTTGCGCGACGGCCCCATCGAGCGCCCGCTGCTTCGCGCTCGGGGTCTCCCCCGGGTGCGCCGGGTAGCGGGCGAGGAGCCAGCGCAAGAGCGCGGCCCCCTCGCGTGCGGCCACCACAAGGACGGCGAGGGCGGCGAGGGCGAGCGCGGCCCCCGTCTCTCCTCGCTCGGCGGCCGCCGCCGCTTGCTGTGCGATTGGCTCCAAGAGCCCTCCTACTTCCCCCTATTTAGTAGCCGTCCGGGGTCCAGACGTCGGCCCACAAAAGAGAAGCGCCGCTCGCGTAGGTGCCGCTCCCCTCGGGTCCGGTCTCAAGCTCGAACTGTAGTTGTACGGTCAGGTCCTCTGTGCTCGGCCTCTCCGCGTAAGAGAGACGCACCGGCGCCGAGACGCGCGCGAGGCGCTCGACGCTGGGGACCGCAGAGGGGAGCGGGGTCTGCGCCGCGTCCTCGGTCCAGACCCCGAAGCCCTGCGACAGGCGGCTCGCGTTGGGCTGCCAGGCGGGGCCGTCGAGGGCTGAGAGGAGGAGGCGCGTCGCCCCGCCGATCTTCGCGCCGTCAAGCGCCCCCGCCCCTCGCTCGATGGTGAAGTCGACCTCGGCGCCGGTAAGGTCGAAGAGCCGCACGCGCAGCCACAGACGCGCCTGCCTCACGGTCGTCTCGGGCGCGACGGCGACCTGTAGCAGGAGCGAGCGCAGACCCTGCGGGACGGGGACGCGCCCTTCGAGGAGGAGCCACCCTTGCGCGAGGAGAAGGGTGCCTGCCGGGTGCAGGCGCAGGCCCGCCGGCGGGCGCGCGTTGGTGTACTCGCCGCCCACCTCGTCGAGGTCCTGGGCGCCCGAGACCGACCAGAGAGCGCGCCGCACGACGGCCCCGTCGCTGACAAGGGCTCCGGTCTCGCGGTCGTGGAAGCGCCGCCCTCGATGCTGGTGGGCGCCGCGCACCTCGCGCTCGAAGGGGTGGGCACGGTCGACCTGGTCAAGCTCGGGCACCAGGCCGGGCACGCCGCCGAGGACCTCGTGCGTGACCTGGTTCGCGCGCTGGTGTGCGGTCTCTGCGTGGCGCGCATAAACCAGCTGACCACCCGCGACCTCGGCGACTGACAGCTCGGCGCGCGGCCCTACGCCGTCCGTCCCGAGGGGCACGCGCACGAAGCCGACGGACCCGAAGAGGGCGAGCACCAAGAGACGCGCCGAGTCACCCGCGGGGAGGTCGCTCGACAGCCACACCTCTAGCAGCGCGTCGCGGTCGGCGCCCCGCGGCCCGAGCTCGTCGAGGTCGGCGAAGGTCACGGCACAGCGCGTCTCCCTCGCGGCGCCGGTGAGGCTCCCGCTTGCGAGCGTACCGCGTGCGGCCCGCCCCTCCTCGGGCGCGAGTCCCAGCTCGCGGAGAGGTCGCAGCACCAGGCGCAGCGAGACCGAGCGCGGAGAGGCGCCCTCCACGCGCACCAGCGCCTCGGCCCGCACGCTACTCACCCCGCCGCGAAGAAGGACCCGCGAGGCCGCGAGGAGCTTGGGGGTGGCGGCAAAGCTAAGGCCCGCCGCCGGCGGCAAAACCGGCAGCCCTTGCGTCCACCCGCTCGGGGTCGAGAGCCCCACCGGCCCAAAGGGCAGCACGAGGAGGGGCTCTTCGAGCAGCTCGCCACCCCGGGCGCCGTGGTCGTGGGCGAGAACACGGGGAGGCACGCGCGCCCCGAAGGTCGCCTCCTCTAGGGCGCCGGGCGTCTGGCGGTAGAGGCGCACGACGATCGAGGAGGTCGGCCCCTCTTCGCCCGGGGAGAGGTCGGCGTCAGTGAGGGCGGGTAGCGTGCTCATCGGCCATACCTCCAGCCGAGCTGCACCTCATGGATGAGGGCGTCGCTCCCCGCGCTCACGCGCCCAAGCAGCTGCACGTAGACGAGACGCCGCCCCCCCTGAAGTACGGGGTCGCTCAGCAGCTCGGCCGCCGCCGCCTCGACCCACTGGCGCAAGAGGGTGCCGGTCGTCGAGAGGACGGCGAGCGTGACCGGGTAGCAGACCTCGCTCCCCAACTCCGGGCCGCCATCGAGGGCCGAGGAGAAGAGGCGCAGGCGCAGCGTCAAGGTCCCCGCTGCCAGGTCCCGCGGCGCCGAGACCTTGGCGCGGGCGAAGAGCTGCGCCCCGGTGAGCCGCCCTTCGGGGAGCTGCAAGAGCCCCCAGCCGATCGAGGTCTCCGCGGTCTGGTCGAGGTAAGCGGCCCCGTTCTTCGACGAGCTGCCCCCAAGGCTGTTGCCAAAGGACAAGCGGCACAGCGGCACCCAGTCGAGGGGCGCCTCTGCGGTCGCGTGGGTGTGCGCCTCGACCGTGGCGTCGCCTTCTTGCTCTGCCCCAAAGAGGGACAGGTGCAGGGCCTTGGCGTTGTCGCGCGCGACCGCACCTTCGAGCGCGCTCCACGGGTCGGAGGGGTGGCCGAGGTCGCCGCCCTTCGGAGGCAGCCCGACCAGCGGCAGCGCGAGGCGCGGCGCCGTGGGCGCGAGCGGGTCGTCTGCGAGGGTGGCCCCCTCGTCGGCGCCAAAGTAACCCACTAGGAGGGGTTCTGCCCGTCGGCGTAGTACAGGGTCGCGCTGATGCGCGGCGCCGTGGGCGTGCTCGCCGGCCGGTAGACAAGCGAGAGGAAAGCGTTATCTACGATCCTCGGCAAGAGCACCGCGCCGCGAGGGTCGGCCAGCCCGCGCGCCTCGCTGACCTGCGCCGTCCCCAACTTGAGGGAGGCGAGCTTGCGGGCGAGCACGACGGCCACTTTGCCCGTTGGCCCGGCGCCGCCCGTGAAAGCAAGCTGCCGGACGTTCAGCAAGTGCGACACCCCGGGGAAGGGGAGACGGAAGAAGTTGGTGGTGGGCACGCGGCCCACGGCCGAGGCCGCGATCAGGCTGAGCGAGGGGGTAACGGTGGTGGTCCCATCCTGCTTGGTCGCCGTCGCGACCACGGTCGGCAGCGTCCCCGCAAGCGCGGTCTGCGTGACGATGTACGCAAAGACGCCTTTGCTGTAGCGGCTCGTTCGGTTCTCGCTCGTGTCGCCGGTCGTGAGCGTCCCGCCCGTCGCGAGGTCGAAGTCGGGATAAAACCCGACCACGTCGAGAAGGAAAAGGTCGCCCTGCCCGTTTGCGGTCGCGACGACCCCTTCGAGGAGGGTGGCGTGGCGCGTCTTGTTGGCGTCTGGATTGGCGAGGATGATCCCGTTGTGGGTTGGGGTGCCGTTGCCCCCCGAGACCGCCACGAAAGCGCGCGATCCCGTAGGCAGTGTGACTGCGGCGGGCTCTTCCCCGCCGAGCAAGAGGTCGTGGTAGCTCGACGCCACCAGCGCCGAGGTCTGCGCCGTGGTCTTTGACCACTCGACATCGCCCCCGTCGCCGTTGACGGTGAGGGCGCGGGCCAGCGCGTCGAACGAGGTAAAGCCCACCCTGCCTCCTCACTGGCGGATTCCGCCAGTCTCAGACCTTGTAGCGATACAGCACACCGTCAAAGGGGCGCTCAGGAGGAGGCGGCGCGGGGCGCGTGATCCTCGCTCCTCCTCCTGTCCTCTGGGCGGGACTTGGTAAAACCTCAAGACCCTGCGGATTCGCGCCCGCCAGGCGACGATCCGAGAGGAGGATCACCGACTGCCCGGGCACGAGGAGATCGCCAAAGGCGGTCAGCCCCCCGCGCTCCCAGGCAGGATCGATCTCCAGGCGCAGGCGCATCCCGCCCTCTGTGAGCACGGCCTCTCGCAAGAGCGCGCTCGCCTCTGCCCAGCCCGGTCGCTCGGGGCTGGGGTTGTGCGCGGCACGAGAGACAACGCGGACCGGCCCCGCCTCTGCCGCGACGTTTTCGAGCAGCGAGTCGTAAGAGTCTGGACCGTAGGAAGGGTCGCCGAGGGAGCGCACCCAGGCGTGATACGGCCCTTCGCCCACCGCGGCGCCCGTCGCCTCGACTGCGACCACCGCGAGGGCAGGGGCGACGAGCGCGGTCGAGGAGCCGGACAGACCCGCGAGGAGAGGCAGGACCAAAAGGCTGTGGACGCCGGTAGAGAGGTCGTTGTCGGTGCCGACGATCACGACCTCTAGCGATGAGACGCCCCGGCCCTGCGCGGTCTGAATCGTCGGGTTGGTCCACGTCGCGCGCTCCCCCACGCGGCGGGCGCCCGAGAGGATCGAGCAGGGCACCTTCCAGGCTGAGGGCGCGGCGCGCAGCTGGCGCAGGTAGAAGCCCGCGAGCTTGGGGAGCACGTCCCCGAACTCAGTGCCCGGCCGATAGCCCGCGAGGTCTTTCCAGAGCCGGATCTTGAGCGGCTGCGAGAGGCGCCCGGCGGTGTCCGCCTCGACAAGGCGCACGAGCTGAGAGGCGGCGGCGCGCCGATCCTTGCCGACGGAGCCGACCTCCACGAGTAGCGCCTCAACGCGCGGGAAGCGGGTGCCGGGCTGCACGATCCCGTCGCGCCCCACCAGCGGGACAAGGGGGGCGGGCGTCGAGAGAGGGGCGCCTGGGTCGAGCTGGATCGCACCAAAGAGGCCGGTCGTCGGGTGCTGCGACCACAGGCAGATCGTCCGCAGCAGCTCGCCGCGCAGCCAATCGCCGAGCTTGTCCCCGGTCCGTAGGCGGTAGTCCTGCGCCTGCGGAAGGAGGGCCTCCAACTCCAAGAGCGCGGAGGTCAGCGGGTCGACCGCGTCGCCCTCGGCGGGGCTCACGCCAACATCGAGGAGGGCGAGAGGGACCCCGGCGCCGAAGGAGGCGAGCACGTCGTATACCCCGCCCGCCCCGCTCCCCAGCTCAGAGGTCAGGAGGTGCAGCACGGCCCGCGGGAAAGAGACCCCCGCCCCGAGCGCCCAGAGGGTCACGCGCGGCCCCTCTTCGTCCGACCTGACAAGGTCTCCCTCCAAGTCGGACCACCCCGCCGGCAGGCCATCCTGGCGCACGGGGACGCCCTCTGCCGTGACGGCGTTGGGAGCGCTGGAGAGAGGCGCCACCTCCCCCGCCCAGGTCTCCAAGCGGTGGAGGATCAAGCGCAAGAAACCGAGATCGGCGTCGCTGTCCGCCCCTTGCGGGTGGTAGTCGGCCGTCAAGATCGAGACCGCGTGCAGCTCGAAGAGGCCAGACCACCCGCCGGCCTCCAGCTCGATAGCCCAGCGCCAAGGAATCTCCGCGGTGATCACATCGACGAGTGCCTCGCAGAGATCGGTGTCGAGGTCCGGGTTGTCGATCTGGTGCAAGGGCCGCCCGAAGAGCAGCTCGGCCTCCAGGCGCGTCAGGCGCAGCACCACGGCGCGCGGCTGGTAGGTGCCGGCGACCTGCTCGACCTGCCCCAGGGTGGCGCACCGGGCGAGCGTGACCTCGGCCTTGCCGTCGCCCATCTCGTGGCGCGCGAGGACCGCGGAATAGTCCTCCAGCTCGACCGAGTACGCCGGCCCCGTCGGGCGAGGGCGCGCGGTCACATAGCAGTCCTTGCGCGAGAGGATCTCGACCGCCGTTGTCCCCTCGACGCGGAGCTGCCAGACGGTCGAGTGCCACTTCTGACCGTCCCAGTCGGGGCGCGAGGAGACGTAGAGAGAGCTATACATCCCGCCCTCGGCGCCGACGGGGTAGGTCTTGGGCCGTAGCCTGTGATAGCGCGGGGTAGAGCCGCACGCACCCCGCGCCACTTCGACACTCCAGACCTCTCCCCCGCCGAGGTCTGTGGCCGCCTCCACTTCGAGGGCCTCGGCGCCGAGGTAGAGGACCTGCCCGACCGTGGGGACGGCGGCGCCGTAGAGGGTCAGCGTCGTCTGCGTTGGCGCCAGCTCGACCGCCGCGAGCCGCCAAAGGTCGGTGTCGGTCTCGGTGAGGTCCTCGCCGAACAGCGGCCCCAGACGCCCATCCCCATCGAGGAGGAGGAGCCGCAGGGGCGCGCCCTCCCCGAGCGGGTCGCGTAGGTCAGAGGTCCAACTAAAACCCCCCAGCCCCTCGCGGCTGACAGGGATCCTCGGCTCGATCACCACTGAGCCGAGACCGAGGAGAGAGGCGTCGCTGAGGTCTCCCTCGACCCACAGCACCGGCGAGGCATCATCGAGGGCGGCGGGGTTGCGGCACCCACGGATCAGGAGAGCGAGGACCACGCGGCTCACGAGGCCCTCCTCTCACCGCCATCGAGGCGGCTGTCGAAGCGCGCGGCCCCAATTGCGCCGGCGAGGCGGTGGCCTGCTTTGGCGAGGGCGCGGTCGTCTCCGTCAAGGAAGAGGTTGCCCGATAGCTGCACAATCGTTGTGCCAGTTTGTGTCACCCCGGCCCGGTCCGCAGACCGACCGAGAGAGGGAGAAGAGCCACCACCCGTGCCGCCACTGCTCGCCGCAGCGGGAGGAGAAGAGGCGGACGCGCCACCCCGCGAAAGCAGCGCCCCACCTGCGCCGGCGGCGATTGCGGCGGCGGTGAAGACGCCGGCCGCTGCGAAGTGGGTACTGGCCTCGGGCGGGTTGACGAAGAGCGCGGCGAGGCCGAGCGCCGTCTCTTCGAGGGCTTTGACGCCGAGCTTCTTGGCGAGCGCCTTTAGCTCCTCGCCGATCGCCTTTCGGACCGCCACGCCGAGCCCTTCGAGCGCGTGGCGGTTGTTCTCGATATTCTCGCTGATCGTGCCGAAAACTGCGTCGGCGAGGCGGCCCACGGGCGCGAGGAGGCGCTCGAAGTTGGCCGCCTCCTCGGCCATCTGCCGCTTGCGCTCCTCTGCCTCGGCCGCCTCGCGCTCGATCCTCGCGTTGGAGTTGGCGGCGCGCAGATCCTCCTCTGCGGTGAGGTGCGCCCAGAGCGCCGCGAGCTGCTCGGCCCGCGCGGTCTCGGTCGCGAGGTTCTCAGCCTGCCGCATCTCGTCGAGGAGGGCGAGGCGGCGCAGCTCGGCTTCCAGCCAGAGCTGGTACTCGTTGTCGAGCTGGTCTTGCAGCGCGGCCGCCGCCTCCTCCTTGCGCTCCTTCGCCTTCTCTTTGCGCTTCTCCTTGGTCTCGGCATCGGCCGCGACGAAAGCCTCGCCGGCGGCGAGCGCTGCCCCGCGCGCCTCCTCCAGCGCCGCGACCTTGCTCGGCAGGTCCGAGAGGTAGCCGTCGATTGCTTTGAGGGCGCCAAGCACGCCCCCCTCGACCGGCTCGCGCAAGGTCTTTTGGAGCGCAAGAAGCTCGGCCTCTGCCTCGTGCACCGCGTCTTGTGCGTCGCCAAACTCTTGCGCCAGCTCTTCGACGGTGCGCTCGCGACCGAGGAGGCCGAGCTGCTTTTGGTACTCGGCGGTCGCTTTTGCTTGCTCCTCCCAGAGCCCTGCAATTCCCTTGAGGGACTCTTCTAGGCGAGCGAGAGCGCGGTCGTTGCCGATCCTCTGGTTGATAAGCAGCACCTTGCCGGCGCCGTCGAGGACGGCCTCTTGCGCGTCGGTGATCCCCCACCATCTCTCTTTGTAGAGGGCGAGGTTGGTTGAGGTGGTGAACTCGTTTTGCTTGGCGACGAGCGACGAAGACGCGCGCACCGCCTCTTGCAGCGAGTCGGCAGATACCTCCCCGGCCTGGCGCGTCTCTTCGGCGTAGGCCCTCCAGGCGGCGCGCACCTCGTCGGTGCTCTCTTTGAGCGCGTCTACCTTTGCCTTGAGGCGGTCTGCCTTCTCCGTCACAACGCCCAGCGCGGCGCCAAGCGTGAAGCCGATCACGGTGCCGAGCGGCCCAAAGGTGGCGCCGATCATGGCGCCCTTCTCCGCGATATCGGCGACCTTGATCGAGGCTTCGACGGCCTCCTCAGAGAGCCCGCCGATGGACGCCGCCGATTTTTCGAAGACGTCCTTCAGGTCGCCGAAAGCCCCGACGAGATCGTCGATCGCTGCCTTTTCGAGAAAGGCGTCGAGCTTGTCCTTGGTGTCCTTCTTTCCGCCGCCCCCCTTGGCCGGGTCTGTCGCGGGCGTGGGGTTGGTGCCTGCGGTCTTGGCGGCCTCCTCTCGGATCCTCTTGAGCGACTCCTCGGCCTGCGCTTCGAGCTTCTTCCAGGCGTCTGTCGCGGCGTCGAGCGAGAGGCTCTTCGTGGCGGCCTCGCCGGCGCCTGCCATTGAGGTCGCGATCGCTTTGCCGAGGTCCTCGGCAGAGGCCCGCGCCCGGGTGGTGTCGAGGTCTAGCGCGACTCGTACCGGCACGGGTCCTCCTAGGTGGTGACGTGAGTGAGGCCCGTCTTGTTTTGAGACAGGCCGCGCAGGGACATCGAGAAGCGGTTGCTGCGGAGGGAGGGACGCTCGTTGTCCTGGCGGTAGGGGCCGGCCCCCGCCGCGCCAAGGGCGAGAGACTCAGGCAGCCAGAGGGGCGCGCCCGTCCCGTCGTCGGCGGCGTAGACGAGGAGCTGCCCGAGGCGGCGCGCGTCAGACCGCATCGCCCATGCCTCGGGTACGCGCTCGATGGCCGCGCCCGCGACCGGCGTGTACGAAGTCGGCACGCGCTCCCACAGCTCGACCTGGTGCGAGGCAGGCGCGGTCCCCAGGGTGACGCTCTTGACGCGGCTCACCCAGAGATAGCCCGCCGCCTGCGACACCCCGACGTAGGCGCCGACGGGCACGCGGTCAGGGTCAAAGGCGGTCCCGCCAACGGTGAGGCCCGTCCCGCCCGACGTTCGAGGATTGGGCAGGTTGAGGATAAGACGCGAGGCCGAGAGGGACGCGAGGCGCCCGACGAGTCGCGGGTCTCCGCAGATCTCCGCAGGCTGCTGCGTGAGGGTCCACTCGACCTCTCGCGTGCCGCCGTTGATCTCGTAGGTCTGGACCTCTCCAGACCCGAGCGCGAGGAGGCTCGACAGCTCAGAGACGAGGACCGGAGCGGGCCTGATCTCGCTGCGTAGGTAGCAGTAGAGGGCGCGCGGCTGGTATGCGCCGGCCACTGTCCCGACCCCGCCGGCGACCCCTGCGACAACTGAGGTCCCCTCCTGCCCGAGGCCGAGAAAGGAGGGCCAGAAGGGCGCCTGCGCCGAAGAGCTGTTGTTGAGCAGCGTCAGCGCGGTCAGCGGCGCGGGCAGACCTCCGACCAGGACGGTCGGCAGCTCCAGGCGAAGGCTCACCCGCGCGCCGTCGAGACTGGCGGAATCCGCCAGTGTGAGGCGCAGGTCGACCGCGTCGACGCCACCCGAGATCGTGGGAGAGGACCCCGCCGCGTTGAGGTCGTCGAAGAGCCACTGGCGCAAGGTCTGCCAGACCAGCACCAGGAAATCGCCAAAAGCGTACCGCCCCGCCGCGATCGTCCTGTGCGCCACCACTGAGCCGGTCCCGTTATAGGTTCCTCCAGCGCCCGAGACGGTGTACGTCGCGCCCACAGTCAGCGGTGCCGAGAGGACAACGGGCGGGCCGGCGAACCTCTTGCGACTCAAGTGCCCTCCGGTCGCGCGAGCTGCCGCGCGGTGTCTGCGATCTCCGCTTCGAGACGGTCGCGGGCCGCGAGGGCCGCGCGGTAAAAGAGCACCACCCGCTCGGGCAGGTGGAAGATCGGGCGCCCGTAGACCGCGCCCAGACCCCCGAGGGCCTCGACCTCAAGGGCAGAGGAGAGACCGGCGAGCACCCCCTCGTCGCGCAGGGCGACAGGACACGTGAGCACCCGGTCTGTCTCGGCGCCGGTGTAGTCCAGCCTCCACCCAGGGGCCGGGATTTCAAGCCCCCGGAAGGGACAGCCCCGCTCCTCCTTGAGGGCCTCGCCGTTGGGGTCGGCGTCGCACTCGGCGCAGGTGCCGAGCCGCGCGTACCCGACCCACGAGCCGCTACCCGGGCGCGGACCCGCGATCTCGCGGTGGGTGCGGAGGCGCAGGTTCGCGGCGACTCTTAGGTGCAGGCCCGGCGAGGGAGCGGTCTCGCCGGGCTCTACTCCAAAGGGGAGGAGGCGCCCTCCTCGGCGCGGCGCCACAGCTCTTCGGCGCCGCGGGGCTCCTCGCCCGCCTGCCAGGAGAGGATGGCCCCCACGGCGAGCGCGACCCAGACCGGGCCGAGCGCCCGGTAGGCGGCGAGGGTAGAGGTCGCCGTCACCACGAAGGGGCGCCCGTCAAACTCGGCTTCCTCGGTCTGGTAGACGATCGGCTCGCCGGTCGCCTCGTCGAGCAGTTCGGCGGCGTCGTGACCGGCAAGCCCCCAGCGCAGGACCTCGACATATAGGGCGGCGTGCAGCTCCTCGGCGCGGTGAAGATTGGCGCGAGCGCTGGCGAGACGCGCGCGGTCGGCGGCGAGGCCCGCGACGGAGACCCCGCGGGTATCCTCCTTCGTTCTCGCGTAGGCCGTCGCCGCGATCTGGTAGGCGCTGGAGACAAGCCCCAGCTCGTCGCGCAGCTCGTCGAGCTTGACCTTGGGGACCTCAGTCACTTCCACGGGCAGGGCGCCGGCGGCGCGGTCGCGCGGGTTGACCGGGATCAAGACCCGGCAGATGCGGCGGCGGGTGCTCATTGGGTTTGAAGCTACTCGCGGCATACTCTCTCCCCTGTGTCAAATGGGGACAGTCGTCCCCGGAGACTCTTGACCCCACCGGGCTTTAGGCGCGGAAGAATGCGGTGGTCCACTTGGTCTTCTGCGAGTCCGACATCTGCCCGGCGCTGTTGCCGAGCGCGCGCTCGTCGCGCAGGTGGAAGCGGAGGCGCTGGCCCATCCGCCCCCCGACCGCGACCTCTTCGGGCCGGCTCGCCAGGTAGGCGAGGGGGGCGTAGTGGCAGACCGCGTCCCCCGCGTAGCCCGAGCTACCCGGGCTGCCGAGGTAGTCGATCCAGGCGATATGGAACTTGGTGCCTTCGGCGCCGGGGGTGGCGCCGTAGAGTGAGATCTGCGGCACTTGGAGCGTCAGCTCCAAGATAGGGTCGGCGAGGCTCATCGCCCGCACCCACTCGGTGACGGGGTGGCTCTTGATGCCGCTCTCTGCGGCGCCGGTCCGGCTCTGTGTCCCCTCGCTCGCCTCCCAGCTGGGGGCGAGGTTGACTGTGGCCCCGACCACCGAGACCGGGGCAGGGGCCGCACCCGGGCTGTCGTAGTCGGTCAAGAGGTAGACCTCTCCCGACCAGGCGGCGGCCTGTGAGGTGGGCCGCTCGGGGTCGCCGATCTTGGTCAGCGTGACCGGCGGGTCGGTCCAGTCGAGCCCCTGGAAAGCCAGGTCAATCGCCTTGCGCTGGCGCCCCTCGACCGAGAGGCGCAGCGAGCTGGGGACCAGGCCGGTCAGGAAGCTCTTGAGCTGGCCGGTCTCGCCGGCGCGATCCAGCTCGGCGGTGAACGAGAGGTAGGAACTGCTCGGCGCCTCGAAGTAGCACGCGCCCCCGCCGCCGAAATCTTTGGCGTTGACGACGGTCGAAACCCCCGAGGCGGTCGGGAGTTGGAACGCGAAGTGGGCGGTCGAGGGCGAGCCGGGCACCACGCGCATCACCGGGCGAAACACCACGCGCCCGCTCGCGTAGGTCACGGCGACCCAGCGCGAGCAAGCGCCCCCGCTGAAGGTGAACGAGCTCGCCGTGATCGACGCGACACCCGAGAGCGCGGTCAAGCTCTCCACGCCGCCGAGGGCCGACTCGAAGTAGTCGCCGACCGCGAGGAAAGAGCGCTTGTGCAGCGGCGTCTTGAAGGCGAGCGCGCAGCTCTTGGCGCCCGCCCACGGGGCGATGGTGGTGCCCCGCTCGGTGGTCTGGCTCGTGTCCTCCTCCATCTCTTGCGAGAGGGCGAAGCTGGTATCTCTGATCGCCACCTGGTGCTTGACGTTGGCGTCACTAACTCCCGCGTCCCCCACCCCGAGAGCGCTCTCGCGGTAGGTGCTGATTCGCTGAAACTTGCCTCGTGCGACGGTGACAGCCGGCATCTTATCCCTCCTCTAGCAGCTCGACGGCGTCGTCGCGGTCGAGGATCTCTTCAAGGTCTGCGGCCAGGCGCCCGGCTTCCAAGAGCGCGGGCGCGAGGCCGGCGAATCGGTACCGCGCCTCCACCCACTCGGCGTGCGGCGCGGTGAACTCCCACCCCTCGGCGTCAGCGAGCACGCTGCCTTGCAGCTCGCCGGTGTCGAGGAGGTCGGCCCCGCCGGGGAAGGGCTGCCCCGCCGCATCGAGGCCGGCGCGCATCTGCTCGACGTTGGCGGCGGCGAGGCGCGCGACCAGCTCGGTCCGTGCCCGGGGCGTGACGCGCAGCTCGGCCCCCCAGGGGTCCACGGTGACGAGGAGCTTCATCGGGGCTCAAACCAGCGCAAGACAAGCTCTGTGTGGCGGTACGCGCCCACCTTGTACGAGCGCACCAGCTCAAGCGCGTAGTAGGTCGCGCCCGTCGCAGCGGACATCGGGTCGGCGAGGCACAGCGCCGCGTGCAGGTCGATCACGTCGGCGACCTGGAGCACGTCGAGCCCTCGCGCCGTCGCGTCCACCTCCCCGCTGGCGTCGTGCCAGTGCTGCGGGTACTGGACCCGCAGCTTGAGGCGCAGCGCCCACCAGCACCCGGCGGCGTCGCTCTGCGCCCCGAGCGGGTCGGCGCCCGAGCCCGAGAGCACCAGGTCGCCGGTGGTGTCCCAAGCAAACTGCCGGAAGCCGTCCCCGAGCTGCTCGAAGGGGGTGGCGCCGCGGTAGCGAAGGAAGGGCAGCCCCGGCATCGAGCGCGGCACGACCGCCTCGACCGCAGTCGAGAGGGCGTCTATCAAGCGCTCAAAATCCAGGGCGGCCACGGCTTAGCCCTCCCGCTCGGGCCAGTGCCAGGACCCCGGCGCCTGTGCCGTCTGGTCCTCGGGCACGAGGAGGCTGAAAAAGATCCCCGTCGGGTTGAAGATTGCGAGCGAGACCCCGCCCGCCGAGTCGACCGCGGTGATCATCGCCGAGCGGTGCTCCGGCAGGTACTGCCCGTTTGGGCTGCCGTGGCTGATGTAGTGGACTACTCGTCCGACAGTGGGGCGCATGGTCTCTCCCTTACGGCAGGCGGCGCATACGCACCGCCACCGTGGTCCTGGGGTTGCTGGTGTCGGGGTCGTTGCCGAGGTCCTGGAACCTCGCGCGCGAGACCACCTGCTGCGAGCTGGTGCCCGCTACGCCGCTGGTGCCCGCCTTGAGGGCGGCGAGGTCGGCCCGTGCCTGCTTGCGCGCGTCCTCCAGGGTCGAGGGCAGGCGCACGCCCACCCCTGCCCAGGTCCGCTCATGTAGCGTCGCCAGGGCAATCCTCGCGGCGCAGTCGACCAGGTGCGCGGGGACTGGGTCGAGGTCGAGCGAAAGCCCCGCGATCGCGGCCTCTACCTCGGCGCCGGCGTCGACGCAGGCAGAGGCGATGCGCTGCGTCGCGGCGGCGTCGAGGGTGGCGTTGATCGAGGCGATGCGCGCGAGCGGCGCGGCGCCGAGCCGCTCCGTCAGTCCTGCCTGGTCGATGTAAACGGTCATGGCTCAAATGGGGACATGTGTCCCCACTCCTCAGCTCGTCGCGACGATGAGGCCCATGTGCTGCTTTGACACGATTTTGGTGACGTCGTCTGACGCGACCTGGATCCACGTGCTGCCGTGGCCGCCGCGCGCCGCCTCCTCGTAGGTGTACACGGGCCGGGTCGCGCCGTTCATCTTGTGGCGGAACGTGTAAGCGCCGGCGGGCGAGCCCTTCGACGGACGCGCGCCCTGCGCAGTGGTTGTCACGTTAAACACCACTGCATCGCCCCAGACGCGAGACAGCGAGAGGGCGGTCTCGTCGAGGGTCGGCTCGCCGGCGTGCTTCCAGGCACCCGCCACAAGGATCTTGATCAAGGGCGAGTAGGCCGTCTTGAGGTGGGCCTCGACCTGGGCGGGAGAGAGGACGCCCGCGACCTGCGTCGGCGAGAAGGCGGCGCGCGCCGCCGCGTTGTTGCTGAGGTTACGCCAGGCCGTCTGGGAGAAGAGCACCCGAACTTCAGAGGCGCCCGCGACCCCAAGCAGGGTGTCGAACACCGTGCCAAGGTCTTTCAGCGGGTCTCCGCTCGCGTTCGTCCATTTGGCCGGAGAGGCGCCCGCCCCGGCGGTGAGGACGTGGCTCGCGAGGTGGTTGCCCGTCGTTGTAAGCAGGTTGGCCACCCGGATCTCGTGCGCAAGCGAGAGCTTCGACAAGATTGCGGCGGTGATATCTGCCTTCTCGTTAAAGCCCATCTTGGCCGACTTGTCGTCGACCTTTCGGTTCACCGGCTCGCGCAACGCGTGCTCTTCGACGAGATAGGTTGAGTCTTTGCGACGGTGCTTGACCTGCTTGACTGAGCTGTCTTGGTCGGCAGAATCGTCGACCACCTCGAAGTGCGCAGACGCCTGCCACTCGTAGTAGGTGTCGCTCTCCAGGTCGACGGGGATCACGTCGACAAAGCGCTCGGCCATGTGCTCTGCGTTGGAGTATTCCAGCGCGATCGGTGTCAGCGCCGGGCTGTACACCAGTTGGGTTGATCGTCCCGACATCCGTCCTCCTGTCTTTAGTCCGTATCAAATGGGGACACCTGTCCCCGCCTACTGTCCCTGCTTAAACGCAGGGGTCCAGAAGGTCGTAATCACATCGCCCGCGGCGCCGGCGGCCTGCACGGTGCGCCCGCACACAGCCGCGTTGTTGCCGCTGGTCGGCGCGGCGGCGACGGCGCGGCCGACGTTGTCGTAGGTGAAGTCGGTGTCTGCGGCGATCGCCGCCCCCGCCTCGATGCGGATAAAAACGCCGTGGCCGTTGGCGACCTCGACGGAGTCGCCCGCCGCAGCCGCAGAGTTCTGCGCGACCCCGGCCGGGAGGACCGGGGAGGCGGCGACGCCCGAGGCGTCCGCCTGTTTGCAGCGTGGGCGACCGCTGCTATCGACCCCGTTGGGGAGCACGATCCGGTTGACCGCGATCGCGCCGGCGGCGAAGAAGGGCTGGCTCCCCTCTGGGAGAGTCCGGCCGATGATGGGAGTCGGTGACGCCATTGTGGCTCCTGTCGCTGGTGTTCGGTTTCTTTCTCACTGGCGGAATCCGCCAGTCCTACTTGCGCTGCTGCCCCTCGACCTCAGCGAGGGCAACGCGGTACGAGATCACGCGCCCTGCCTTGGCCTGCGCCTCTTGGTACGCGGAGACCTTGCGGGCGAAGGCTTCCTCCTCCGCACCCTCGCCGGTGAGCTTCGCGGCCTCGCGCACCGCACCGAGGGGCGAGCGCCCAGAGCCCAGAGGGGCCGGCGTGGTGACGGCCTCCTTGCCGCTGACCCGCTGGGCGAAGTAGGCAGGCGCTTCGCGCAACAGGGCCTCGGGGTCCTCGATGCCGGCGAGCCGGCCGTCGGAGCGGAGCTGCGCGACGAGCAGGTGCCGCACCGTTTCGGTTACCTCGCCGAGCGACTCGCGCACCTCGGCAAGGCGGGCCTCCAGGTCGGAGGAGGCAGGGGCCGCAGCTGCGGCGGGGGTTGAGGTAGGGGCAGGGCGAGACGCCGCGAGCAGCGACGCCACCGCGGCCAACGGGTTGCGTGCGGGGACCGGAACCGGGGCCGGCGCAGGGGCAGGGGCCGCAGCTGCGGCGGGGCGGGCGGCCGCGAGCTTCGCGGTGCTGGCCTTGGCGCCGGGGACCGGGACCACGCGGCTCGCCGGCATGAGCGGCGGGTCCCGGTCCCCGGCGCTCGGCTCGGGGTACTCGGGGGCGGGGGCGGCGGCGCTCCCTTGCATCGCCTCCACGACCGCATCGATGGTGGCGTCGTCGAGCCCGGCGTCTTGCAACGCCTGAAGAACCTGTAGCAGCTGTGCGTGTTTCAGCTTCAAACTGACCTCCTGGAACAAGGCAAACGAAGTGGGGAAAACTGTCCCTCTTTGGTACAGTTGGACGGGGTCCATTCTGAAGAACCCCTCGTCAACCAGTGAGATCCCGACGATGGTCGGCCCGAGGCGCGTGCCAGCCTTGACGCCGGGGACGTCGGCCGACAGGTGGTGCGCCCAATCGATCACCGGGCTGATCTGGTCGACGCCCGCGTGTATCGCGGCGCGGGCCTCCCCGGTCCACTCGACGGGCGCGAAGATCCCCCACCCCTCGGCGCCGGTCTCGGGCTCGATCCAGGGCAGGATCAAGAGGTCGGCGGGGTCGACGTCCTGGGCGGCCTTGACCAGGTCGAAGAGGCCGTCGCCGAATCCGGCGTTGGCCCAGTGCATGTAGTCGACCCTCAAGGGGCGGCCGACCGTCTGGGTGTTGGCGAGGATCTGCCGTAGCAGGGCCTCGTCGATCGCGAAGTGCCCGTGGTCAGACCGCCAGAAGCCCGAGCCCGTGCGGAGGATCTGCACAAGGCCCGAGGCCCCCGAGAGGCGGTAGGCGACGGGCAGGAGGGCGCTCACTTGCCGGCCTTGGGCGCGGTCGCCGCAGCTGCGACAGGGGCGGGGGCAGGGGCGGGAGCCTCGGCGACCTTGGCCGCGCGCCGTTCGGCGTCTTCGGCCCGGCGCTCAGCCTCGTCGAGGCGCCGCTTGATCTCGGCCAGCTCGACGCTGAGGTCGTCGCGCCCGACCGTGAGGACCGCGATCTTGCGCTCCAGCTCGCTGATCGAGGGGGGCGCGGCGGGCCGGTCCTCCTCGAAAGAGCCCTCGACGAGCGCCCCGAAGTGCCGCTCGTACGCATGGCCGGGCGTGACCATGCCGCCCCCCGGGGCCTGCGAGATCGGGGTGTACGCGCGCCGCAAGAAGGGGCCACGACCCGAGACCGGGCCGAGCGAGACCTCGATGAGGGCGAGGCCGCCCTTGGCCTCGACCACGCGCGCCGCACGGGGCGAAAGCGAGGGGCCGCACTCCCCCTCCGTCGGGTAGTAGGAGCCGATATCACCTGCTTCCAAGGGGACCTCCTTGCGCCTCACGAGTGGGCGCCGTCTGCGTCGACGCGGCGCGCCCGCTGCTCGCGGCGCCCTGCTCGACAATCTTGATCGTGGGCAGTGGGGTTGACTGACCCCACCTGAGAGTCACTGCGCGGCGGGCGATCTCGGTGAGGCCGGACACCGCGAGGCGCCGGTCCTCGGCAGCGAGGCGCCCGACGATCCGCTCGGCCGAGCTGGCCGCACCACCCGCGACCCCGACCGAACCACCCGGCGCCGAAGCCGAACCCACGACTTCTTGCCCGGTGATCGCGTAGCTGATCGACTGCTTGCTCAGGTCGAGGATTGCGCGGGCCAAGTTCTCCGACCCCTGGGTCAGCGAGACGACCTCCGCTTCAAAGCCGCGCGGGATGTACGCGGCGACGTCGCTTTGGTAGGACTCGGCGAAGAGCTGAAGCGCTTGAAGGTCCGCCTGGGAGAAGACGCCGCCCTCGTTGCCCTCTGGGTAGCCGCGCTTGAGGATGACGTTTGGTACCCCGAACTTTTCGAGAAGCCGGGCCATCGAGAAGGCGCCGCTCGTCCGCAGCCAGAACCAGAACGCAACGCGCCGCCCGACACCGGCGAGGGCGTAGCGCAGGGAGACACCCGAGCGCAGGGCGAAGATGCGCATGGGGTCAAAAGACCCCAGAGGCCGCCCGCTCCAATCGTCGGCCGTCTCTAGGAAGATCCCTTCGTCGAGGCGCGAGGAGCCGGGCCGGGCGCTCCGGTAGCGGGCGGGGTCGAGGTGCTCGACCCCGACGATGCGGGGCACGGGCTCACCCAGCACCCGCTGATAGACCGGCCAGTACAGGCCGAGCCCGTGCCAGAAGGGGAGGGACAGCGCCTGCAACACGTGGGGCAGGTCGCCCACCTTGACCGGGCAGCTCTCGCCGCCGTGGTGCTCGCTCTTATAGAGGGCCAGCTGGGCGAGGGTCTCCTCGACATAAAGACAGACCGCGCCGGCGCGGCCGGGGTCGGGGTCGAGGGGCGAAGGTTGGCAGACGATCTCCCCCTCGCTGACCTGGGCGAGGCGGTCGCCGACCAGCCCGGAAACAAGGGAGTCCTTGCCCCGGATCTCGTCCGACAGCTCGTTCAGCGGCCCCAGCTCCCCCTGGTCGGCGGCGTCAAAGAGCGACCCCAAGATCTCGGGGGTGAGACCCGAGGCCCAGCTCTGCACAAAACGGAGGCGGTCTAGGGGGGCGCCAACACTCATGCCCGAGATCTGAGTGTGTGGCTTTTTGCCGTCAACACCCCGGGTGGGGACAGGAGACCCTAGACTCGTGGGGTCGAGAGACCTCGGCGAGCGGCGGGCGAGGGACCGGGGGCGGGAGGAGGAGGCGCGGGGCGCGGATCGTGGGCGGCGAGGCACACCACCGCGTAGCCGAGGGCGTCGTACAGGTGAGAGTGCACCGAGCGATCCCGGCCCTTGGCGCGGAGCTGGCGCAGGGCCTCGATTGTCGCGCGGCAGCTCGGGTCCACCGTGAGCCGCACGCGCTTGTCGGCGTTGAGGAGCCGCCCGTTGAGGAGCTTGTCGCGCTCCTCGATCGGGGGGTTGCCGCCCTCGCGCAGCCACAAGGGGAAGCCGGCGCTGTAAAAATCCCGGTGGTCACTGCCGCCGCCGTGGCGCAGCGCGACCCCCGAGTAGTCGGGGGCGACGAGGACCTCGGCCGGCGAGTAGCGCGCAGATCCGGCGGGGAGGGGCCGACCTCGGGCGCGCAGCCAGTCGAGGACGTACCGCGCGTGTACGTCGGTGGTCGTTGGCGCGGGCTCGCTGATCTCGCCGACCACCCGGTAGAGGTCGCGCTCGTGGGGGTCGCGCTGCACGAAGCTGGCGACGCGGGGTGCGTTATTGAAATCAACCCCTACCACCACCGGGCGCGAGGGGTCGAAGCGGTGCGGCACGACGTGCAGAGACTCGTCGAAGCAGTGGGCGACAAGGTCGGGCGAGCTGCGGTACTCGGCCCCGTACTCGACCGCGAAGGTGTGCTCGTCGAGGTCTGCGCGTGCCTCCTCGATCTCGGCGCGGTCTAGGAGGGGGTTGGTCCAGCTCGGCAAGACCCAGCCGGCCCAGCTGGGGAGGGCGCAGGACTGGCCGCGAAGTAGCAGCCGGTGAAACCAAGAGCCCTTGAGGCGCGGGGTCGAACAGAAGAGCCCCCAGCCCTTGCGGTCGGTGAGCGCGGGGCGCAGGACCTTGCTCCAGATCTCGCCCTCGATGAAGTCGGCCTCGTCCAAGATCAGCCCGTCGAGCCCCTCGCCGCGCAAGTTGTCGGGGCGCTCGGCGGTCTTAAACCAAACCTCCCCCCCGCCCGGGAGGAGGAGTGCCCCGTCGGCCACCCGGACCGAAGAGCCCGGGATCGTCTTAACGAGGGGCTCTAGGACCCGCCAGCCCAGGTCAGAGATCGCGTAAGTAGGCCCCACCCACCAGACCCGGCGCCCCTTGACCGCCGCCTCCAGCGCGCGCCAGGCGGCGTAGCGGGTCTTACCCCAGCGCCTGCCGCAGCAGAGGACTTGAAAGCGACTGGCGGAATCCGCCAGTGCCCTCTGCCCCGGGTGAAGGTAAGGCGCGCGGACGGTGATCGAGGTCACGGGTCGACCTCCTCGACCTTGGGCTCGTCGACCCAGGCGAGCTGCACGACCGTCGGCACCCCGCCCCCCTCGGCGACGCGGCGCAGCTGGGCGAGTTCCAGGCGCGCCTTCTCCAGCGCGATCTTCTTCTCCTCAAGGGCGAGGCGCCGCTCGGCGAGGATCACCCTCTTCTCTTCGATCTGGGCCTCTAAAAGCGCCGTCTGGGTCGGGTCCCTCTGGAGACCGAGGTACTTGCCGAGGAGGTCGAGGGCGCGGGTCTTGTTCGGGGCGAAGGCGTTGGCGTCACTGGCCTCCTCCTCCAGTCGCTTGAGCACCCAGCGGGCCGAGCCGATTTTGGGTGCGAGCTGCTGAGTGGTGAGGTCGGAGAGCGCGCGCGTGATCTTGGCGCTTTTAAGCAGGCGATGCCCTTGTTCGGCCCTCGTCGAGTAGGCCCCCTTGTAGCCCGCCTCCGTCGCAGCTGCGACCGCGTTGCCCCCGTTGGCAAGGTACTCGATCACAAAGCGACGCTGCCGGTCTGGCAGCGCGAGGACAGAGGCAGGCAGCTCGGCGGGGGTCGGGTCGCTCACGGCGATCTCTCCTCCCCTCTATCTGGAGGTGAGCCGCCCCGCTGTCGAGGGTGGGGCGGGGCGAGGGACCCCGGACACACCGCGCCCGCGGCGACCTCGGGTCGCTCCCTCTGGGATCTCTGTTTGGGGAGGCTGAGAAGAAGAGCCCGACTCAGAGAGGAGCCGGGCGTGCGAGACCCAACCTGCTACCCGCCCCGCGCCTCGCCGTCAAGCAAGAAGCGATCTTCCCCTTTGACCGTGGGCCTTTGGTTCTTTTTAGTTTGGGTCCAAAGCTCATTAGGAGGTGACGATCCCCTGTCGATTTTTCGTGATCGAAAAATGGTGGGAGGTGTAGGCGGGAATTTTCGATCACGAAAAATAAGGGCGGGGAGAAGAAGAGGCGGGGCACCCGCGCGGGGCACCCCGGAAGGAGGGCGGCACCCGCGCGGGGCGCCCGGGGCGGGGAGGTGCCTGGGGAGAGGCACCCCGAGGGGGGTGGGCTACGGGAGGCGGGGGCCTTGAGCCTCGCCCGAGCCTAGGCGGTAGGCGACCACCAAGGAGGGGGCAATTGCCCCGAGAAGGCGGGCGCGCAGCTCGGGGGCCAGGGTGGAGAGGAGCGCGAGGCGTTCGCGCCCAGCGGCCCCGTCCAGCTCGCCGTGCTCGTCGGCGCAGAGCGCCCACTCTGTCTCCTCGCCGCGGAGGTGCCAGCGCAGCACCTCTTTGGGGCCGACGTACAAGGAAACTTCGGAGGTGGTGACGGTCAGGTGGGCGCGCATCGTGTCTCCTGTGCGGCGTCTCTCGCCAGCAAGGAGAAGATGGGGCCGGCGCCCCCTCCTGTCAAGTACGTACTTGACAGGAGGGGCGGAGCGGGGCGGTCTACTTGGTGGGGAAGAGGCGCTCACGGGCGGCGCGGGCCTCTTGGGAGAGGCGGCGGGCCTCTCGGGTGGCTCTCTCTGCGGCACACGCGGCGGTCTCGGCGTCCCTCTCGGTATTGCAGAGAATCGCGAAGACCGCCGCCCTCGCCTCCTCGGTCTCTGTGCTAGCCCCCGAAGGGGAGGGCGAGGCGGCCCCGAAGGACCGCTCGACCAGCTCGCCAAGGAGCGCCGAGACCGAGACCCCGCGCGCCTCGGCGACCTCAAAGACCCTCGCCTTGAGCGAGGGGGGCACGAAGATTTGTATCGCCCCTCGGCGCTTGGCCTCTGGGTCTGGCTGTAGCAAGCCCTTCTTTTCTTGCATCGACCTATCCTCCGCTTGGGCATCTTCAGTCGGCGCCTCACGCCGAGACCGGGGCCGCCCCCGGTTTCGCCCTACGCGAAAATCGTCAGGTCGTAGAGGCTACGCTCATCTCCGGTGAGCGCTGGCTGCTCAAGACCTGCCAGGACCTCGTCAGGGTCTAGCGAGAGGGAGACAGGTCCGACCGGATCCCCGCTGAGGCCGAGGGGCTGCCAGCCTTCCTTCCAGCGGAGGGCCTTGACGCAGGTCGGGACGTCGGACCCGTCCTCGGGGGCCGCGTAGCTATCGAGGATTAGCCCGGGTTCCCCAACGTCGGTGACGCGCATCCCGCGGATCGCCGCCAGCCGACGGCACAAAAGAGCGAAAGAGTCTTGCCAGGTCATGTGCTCTCCCTTGCCCCTATGGGCTCCTGCGTCCTGGCCTGCCCCCGAGCGGACTCGGGGGCAGAGAGGAGGCAGGAGTTACTAGCGGCTAAGAGTGTGCTCCCACCCGCTGAGCGCGTAGCCCTTGTATTCGGTGATCTTGAGGTAGCCGTCAGTGCGGCACCCTTGCAGGTAGTCGGCGGCCTCCTTGATTGCGGCCTTGCGGGTCCGCGCCTCAAGGCGGTACCGGCTCGGCATCTCGTGAGCCCCCTCGAAAACGCGCAGGGTGTAGGTCCCCTCGGGCTCGGCCCGCTCCTCGGCGAGGGCCTCGGCGTCGAGCGGGAGGCGGGGAGAGGGGAAGAGGGGTGCCCGCTCGTCGAGCCCGTGGACCTCCCAGTCCTCCCCTTCCTCGCCGCGCTCGAACAAGAGGCGCTCGGCCAGAACGGCGGCGCGCGAGATCTGTCCCGCGGGGGCCTCGACGTAGTCGTAAACGCGGCTGCTTCCCGTGCGGCTGATGGCGTACTTGGCGTTCATGGTCTCTCCCCGGTGGCGGTGGTCAGTGAGTGCCGCCATCCATGAACCTAACGTAGCGCGTCCCTCTCGCGTCGTCAAGTACATACTTTATTTTTTTTGATGGGCACCCCAGTTCGCACCGCGAAGAGGCGTTCGCACCCCGCCGCGCGGGAAGCGTTCCCGGCTCGGGGCCTTTGGTGGTGAGGGTTTGCGAAGAAGCGGGAAGGATGAGGGGCGCCGGGCGTCTGGCGGTGCAGGTGTCTTGTTCCAGCTTGTGACAGCGCAGGGGCGCGGCCCCTTTCGCAGCGCGGGCGGGAAGGGGGGCGGGAACGATTCGGTCTTGTTTCGTTCCCGCCCCCCTACTTGCCCCCGACCAGGACGCGGAGGGCGGTCCGGTGCGCGACGGCGTCGCCTGTCCCCGGCGCGACGTAGTGCCTCTCTTGGGTGGCGGTGCCCGCGTGCCCGAGCTGGGCGGCGACGAGGTGGGCGGTCGCCCCTGCCTCTCGGGCAGCGGTCGCGTGCAGACCGCGCAGGCTGTGGACGCAGACGTGGGGGAGGCCGAGCTGTGCGAGCACGCGGTCGAGGCCGCGCCCGAGAGCGCAGACCGAGAGCGCAAAGAGGGGCGCGCCCGGGGGTCGAGAGGCGGACAGCGCAAGGAGGCGAGAGCGCAGGACCTCGGGCACCTGGAGGCGGCGCACCGCGTTGCGGGTCTTGCCCCGCTCGACCACCAGGACGGCGCCCCCCTGGTCGAGGTCGCGGGCGGTCAGGGCGAGGACCTCGCCGCGCCGTAGCCCAAGCAAAAGGCAGCACGCGAGCGCGGTCGCGACGGGGCGCGGGTCCGCGAGCAGAGAGGCGAGGAGTCGGCGCCCCTCGTCCAGGCGCAGCTGGGGCTTGCCCCTTGCTTCTCCTCTCGGGATCACCAGGGCCGCGCCCAGGTCGCTCTTGGTGAGGCGCTTCCTGGCGAGCCACCCGGTCCACTCCTTGGCGCGCGCGGTCAGGACGCGGAGAGTCGCGACCGAGTAGCGCGCGCGCTGCGCCTCGACCTGCGACTCCAGCGCCCGCGCGGTTAGGCGCGAGAGAGGCCATTCCCACAGCGGCCCGAGCAGGTATCGCAGGTGCCGGACGACCGTCCCCTGCGAGCGCGGCGCCGACTCCAGCCCCCGCGCCCACTCCTCAACGAGGCCGGAGACGAGGGCCCCCTCGCTCGACAGCTCCCGGGTCAGCGTCCGCGCGGCCTCCTCTGCTTTCGCGACGCTCGGATAGCGGCGAGAACACCGTCGCCCGTCGACGACGCAGACGAGGCGGGCTCCTGTCCCGTCGGGGTAGACGCCGATGACTCTATCGGGGAGCTGGGCGCGGGGCATAGGGAGACCTCCATCCCTGCCCCGCAGCAGGGGCAGGCGATTACGACGACGGGGGCGGGGCTAGGCAAGGGGCGTGCCGCGCGCTTCATGGGGCACCCCCGGCGGCGCTCGCGGCCTTGCGGAAATACTCCCCCTCTAGCGACTCCAGCATTGAGGCGAAGACGCGCCGCAGCGCCTCCACCTGCGCCCCTGCGGAGATCCCCGACAGCGTCACCTTGCACCAAAGGGCGCGCACGGTGTTTTCCTTTAGCTCAAAACGCAGGCAAGCGATGGCGCCCACGAGAGACGGGCCAGGGACGGCATCGGGGGCGTGCTTTTCGAGCGAATAGCGCAGCTTTATCGCCGCGCCGCCGATCTGCTCGACCATGCGATACGCGTCAAGGGCGGGCGCGTGCAGAGCGTCTTTCGCCAACGCCGAGTGACTTTTGGCAAGCGACTGCCACAGCGCTAGCAGGTCCGCACGAAGCGGCGTATCGAGCGCCCATGTGGTCCTGTCGAAGACGCGCCCTATTTCCTCGCGCAGGTACCAAAGCACGAGGTCACGCACGGCAAGCTGGCCCGTCGCGGTCAGTTCGGCGGCGTCGCTGGTGAGGCGCGTGATGCCGCCCCGTGGCGGGCGCTTGTGGAGGTCGGGCCGCTCGTACAAAAACAGCTCTTGCAGCGGCGCATACTCGCTCGCCAGCTCGGGCGCCACGCCACGCAGCAGGTAGAGTGCCTGTGCGGTCGGGAGCCCCGACGGGTCGCGAAACTCGGGCGCAAGGCCCCAGAGCGGCTTCACGATGCACCTCCCGCGTACCAGACCCGCACGGGCACCCGCGCCTCTATCGATTGCCTGAGCATGTCGGTGGTCCCAGGGGTTGGCGGGCGCGAGATCGAAAAGGCGCACACCACGAGCGGCGCATGGACGGCCAGCATCTCCGCGTTACGTCGGGGCCCCGCGGCTCTGCCGTAGCGCTGCCAGTCGGCGGGGTAGGCGGTCTCTCGCCAGCCGAGGGAGCGCGCCACCTCCGCAGCCAGGAGGTCAGCGCCTCGACAGGCCCCGTGCCCGACGTGGAGGGGCGCTCCGTAGTGCCCGCCCACGAAGAGGAGGGCGGCCCGAATCACCCCTTCGTCGGTCCAGTCGCGCGACCCGCAGACCACCACCGGGAGCGCCTCTTCGTTCCGCACCGGGAGCTGCGGCGACTCTGCGCGAGCGACCGCGCGGATCGCCTCTTTTGCCGCCGCGAGGTAGTCGGTCGTCGGGCGCTTGTCCCTCTCCTGTCCGGGCCGGTAGGTCCGCATCACCGCGGCCTTGAGGTCAGCGGGGACGAGGCGCCAGTGGCGCAGGCACATCAAGAGGCGCGGGGGGACGGCGGCCCCACAGCCGAGGGCGTGGCAGGCGTGGCTCACGCGCGCCTCCTCTTCTGCCGCGACTCGTGCGCGGTCTTGAGCTGGTGGCGCTGGTCCGCGGGGCTCCCCTCCCCGAGCTGCCAGCGCAGGTAGTCGAGGCGGTGCTGCTCGGCGACGCGGCGCTGGGCGTCAAAAGAGAGCACCCCGCCGGCGGCCTCGCGGGCGCGCGCCAGGTACTCGACGAAGGAGGGCGCAGCTGCGGGGGCGGCGGGGACAAGGGCGATCACCGGCGCGAGGGTGGGCGCTGGCGTCTCGGGTTCGACGGGCGGGGGAGTCGAGGGCGCCGGCGGGGGCAAGCGCTCGGGCTCGGTCTCGCGCAGCAGGGCCTCTTGCTGCTCGACGTAGAGGCGGGCGCGCTCGATCTGGGCGTCGAGGTCGCAGGCCCGCGACGCGCGAAGGAGTGGGTTACGCAACCCCATCGCCTTGATCTTGGCGTAGAGGGCGCGCAGCTCGGCCTCCCTCGGGTCGAGAGGGGGCGCGCTCTTCGGAGGGGGCGCAGCTGCGGGGGTTGTGGGCGTCGCTGCGATCTCCGCGATCCGGCTGGCGAAGCGGTCGAGCCAGCCGCCGGCGGGCGCGCTCTTCGAGGGCGGGGGCGCGGGCTCCTCGATGATGGGAGCGGGGGGGGGCGCCGTCATCGAGGGCGGCGGCGGGGGGAGACTGGCGGATTCCGCCAGTGCTGGCGCCTCCTCGATCACCGCGACGCGGGGGCGGCGGTCGTGCAGCTCCAGCGCGGGACCCGCAGAGAGGCCCGCCTCGACGAGCCCGGCGAGCACCGCCCCGAGGGCAGCGCCGGAGACCTCGGCCCGCAGACGGACCGCCTCTGCGACACGCCGCGGGAGCAAGAGACCGCAGAGGCGACTCAAGCCAGAGCGGTCTGCGCGTGGTCGGCCTCGGGTCATGAGACCCCCCGCGCGAAATAGGCGTGCCAGTCAAGGCGCCCGCCGACCTCCTCGATCCAGCCCTTGAGTGTGAGCGCGCGCTCATTCCACCGTCGCTGCTCGACGTAGTGCCATCCGGACGAGTCGACTCTCAGGCGCAGAAGCCGAAAGTCCTCGGCGAGCAGGTCGATAGCCTCACTCGCCGCGTCCCACCGCTCTCGGTCGATGAGGCCCTCGACCTCAGTGAGGCGCCTCTCGACCGCCTCTATCTGCCGCGTCGCATCCTTGAGATCCGTGATCTCCGGTCCAAAGTCGTAGTAGGGAAGGTCGTACTCGTCGCGATCCAGGTCGCTCATATCGCCCTCCACTGGCGCGAGGCGAGCGCCTCGGCCTCCTGCCGGGAGAGCCCGCCCACGTACTCGTGGAGGGCGGCGCGCTCCTCGTACTCAAACTCAAAGTCGACGCGGCACTCGCCGCAGAGGAGAGAGGGCGGCGCGGGGTAGAGTCCGCGCTCGCACCAGTCGCAGACCGGGCGCCCCTCGAAGAGGAGGGCGAGGGTCCGCAGAGCACCAGCGACGAGGCCGTGCTCGGAGGGCGTCCAGCAGTACGAGGGGCGCGATCGAGGGTCGAGACCGGCCGCCTCGTAGCGGTCTGCCTCGCGCTCGGGCAGCTCGGCGAGGGCCTCGTACCAGCGCGCGGAGAGGTCGTGCGGCGCGCTCATGGCAGGTAGCCCATTGCCCGCAGACAGCGGACAGCGAGGGCGCGGTCGAGCGGGTCGCAGTCCCCGCCCGCCGCCACCGGGCGGAACCACTCGACGTCAAACTCGGCCCATCTGATCAGCTCGGGGCGAGCCCTCACCAAGATCCGGCCCGAGTGCCCGACAGCATCGAGCGCTTTGATCCATTCGGCGAGGGCGCGGCGCTCCTCTTCGGGCAGCGGCGCCAGGTCAGCGGCGAGACGTGGGGCGCGACTCATAGCTTGCTCCACTGTTCGATGGTGCGGGGCGGCTTCGGGCGCTTCTCGGCCTCGCCCTTGAGCGCGCGCCAGAGGGCGAGGGTCGTGCGTACGTCACCCTCGGCGCGGTGTGCGGCGCCCCTGTCGAGGTCGAGCGCCGAGGCCAAGTTTTGGAGCGCGTAGGAGGGCTGCTGCGGTAGGAGCTTTTTGGCGAGGGTCAGGGTCGAGAGCCTCGCCGGTGGCGCCCAGGTCACGCCGGCCCGCGAGAACTCAGCGGCGAGAAAGCGCTCGTCAAAGCGGTTGCCCGAGTGGCTCAGAAAGACACAGTCTTCGAGGGCCGCGAGCAGCTCGTCGACGAGGTCCACGAAGAGGGGGGCCGAGCGCACCATCTTGTCGGTGATCCCGTGGATGCCCGAGTTGAGGATCGGGCACCCCGGGTTTACGAGGTGCGTCGTCCAGGTCTCGGCGCCGTCGCGGTCGAGGCGGCACACCGAGACCTCGCAGACGCGGTCCCGCTCGCTGTTGGGGCCGGTGGTCTCCAGGTCGCAGATTGCGATCGGCACCCAGGAGAGGGGCCGCGAGATGTCGAAGCCAACCACCGCAGGCGCCCCGAGCAGCTCGCGCAGCTGCGGCAGGTGGAGGCGCACGACACCGACATCGCGCCAGTCGTAGCCCTCGGGGCGCGCCCAGCTCGCGACCAGCCCGCCCCCCTCGTCGAGGACAAGCGAGAGGCCGCGCGCCTGGGCGCGGACCCACCAGGCCCGCAGCTGCGGAGGGGAGAGAG
>JACCDR010984754.1_pt1 | contig 36913 bp, 62 predicted proteins | sample 7446431 | NCBI WGS metagenome assembly JACCDR01 (sample SAMN15323443, study PRJNA562643) | freshwater metagenome | isolation source: river surface water | place: USA:Blue River Watershed | collected 2017-08-17 | reverse complement strand
GTGGCGCTGCAGCGGTCGGACCCCCTGGTTACCCCGGGGGGTAGGCCGTTCCCTTGAGGACGTTGCATCGATGGTGCGCCAGCTGGCAGTTCGCCTCGTCATGGAGCCCGCCGCGGACCAACGGCACAACGTGGTCGAGTGACGCGCACATTGGATCCGGCCACCGAAGCGTCGGGTCGACTGGCTCGTTGCAGAGCTGGCAGATCCAACGGTCGCGAGCGAAGACACGGCGCCGGTAGACGCGGCCCGACGCGCAGCGAGCTCGGCGCCGTGACCGATGATCACGACCCGCACGCCTGATAGCGCAACGGTCCGAGCAGTACAACGCCAACCGGCGTGACACGAACGGCACTCCGCACTCGACGCAGATAGCGCCGATGAACCCTGATCCGACGGAACCCTTGGCCGCTCGAGCGAGCTGAGCCACGGCTGCACGCCTGCGGCGCGCACGGTGAGCACGTCGCTCCGGCGAACATGCGTCGCAGTACTGACGGTTCTGATCGACCCGCGGACGACGATCGAACGGGGCCGAGCAGGCCCGGCACCGAGGGCGAACCATCGCAGCCTTGCGCTTCGCCCTGAACCGTTGGGCCTGTTCCTCGTAGCGACCGTCAGCGAGACGGCGTTCGTATGCTGCCCGATAGGTGCAGGTGTTCGTGCAATAGCGGCGGCGACGCTTCGCCGTGAAGGTCTCACCGCACTGGGTGCAGAGTTGCTCGATCATCAGGTGTTCCGCCGAGCGGCAGCTGCTTGCTGCACCGTGATCGTGCGATGGCACCGAGAGCAGACAGCGATCAGCTGCTCGATGCGGTGGTCGTCATGGTGGCCGGCGTGGTGGACCTCGGTCGCACGGACGAGGCAGTGAGGCAGGCGCAGCTGGCAGACACCAGCGTCACGCCTCATCACCGTCGCACGTCTCGACTTCCAATCGGCCGGGAGTTCACCGCGCCGTGCCCATCCACCGACGGGGTGCACGGCACAGGGCTGCAGGTTCGAGCAGCCAACCTTGCAGCAGATCTTCGCGGCACGGGCCATCAGTCGTCGTCCTCGGTGAAGCCGCCCTGCAGCTGGTGACGCAGCGTGTCGGCGTAGGTCGTCGCCATGCCGAGCGCCTCCCACGCGGTGAGCCCGGCCGATGCCCGTTCGCACAGGCAGATGTGGCCGTCATCCGTGAGGACCTTCACCAGCACGACGGCCTCGAGGGGCTGCGCGCCAGTGGGCAGGTCAGGCATCGGGACGCCGAACACGTCGCTCATCAGCTACCGCCAGACGCGCAACGGCAGCCGGGGCTGAACCCACGACTGCCGACTGTGAGACCCACGGTACAGATCGGCGCGCGCGGTGTCAAGCATCCCCTGCGCACGCTGGTGGTTCGTGCACGACCGGGTGCTGTACGTGCGGTCATGCTCTGACCTTCGCCTTGCCCTCGAGGTAAGCGAGCATGTCGGCCCGCTCGGGCAGCGCACGGGACCGGCGAACGAAGTCGTACACGAACCGGCACACCTTGCGGGGCTCGTCGAACGGGGTGTCGAGGTAGCCGGCGAAGTCGGTCGCACGATGCGGTTCCCACATCAGGTCCCACGGCAGCTGGTACTTCACCTGAGCGACCCAGCACATCGGCGGGTCCGGCACGGCGGCGGCCGACTGCAGCCGGTCGGCCCGGTTCAGAGCGTTGTCCAGGCCGACGAGCGCGCCCTCGATGCGGCGCAGGTGCATCCATACCTCGTTGCCGATCAGGGCGATCGGGTCGTCATGGCGGCCTGGGTCGATCGCAGCGACCTCGGTCGACGAGGTCGGCACCAGGTCGGTGTCGCCCTTCTCGTCACGGATGGCCATCAGCTTGCGGCCGCCCTTCCCGCCGCCAGGGTTGCCGTTGCCTGGGGTGGTCGACGAGAACCCATCGGGCTTCGCTGAGACCGACGCCGCGACGCGCAGCAGGTGCCGGGCCCGGGCGATCGTCACGTCGAGCGACTGGGCTTTCAACTCGACCTTCGCATCGGGCGGGGAAGTGACGACCTTGCGCGTGGTGTGATGACGGATGGCTTCGACCACACGATCGATGTCTGACTCTCGACGCTTCACAGGTGCACTCCTTCATCGATGGGATAGGTGTCGATCTCTGACTCAGACCACGGTGGAACATCAGGCGCGGGTGAGGAACCCGCGGCGGCGGGGTGGTGCGATCCAGATCCGATTTGGTTCGGATCTGGCTCGGTCCGGTCTCGCGCCCGCGCACGAGCAGACCCACCCTCGGATTCAGATCGGAGTTGATTCCGATTTGGATCGCCGTGGCGTCCGTGCTGGTCGGGGACCTGGCCGGGAGCAGCAGATGCGGCGGTCGGGCGAGCAGAACCGGCAGCGATTGCTGCTGCGGTTGTGCCGGCCCGGTACAGCGACATTCCTGCCTGCTCCGGGGTGCGGTCCTTCTTGGTGCCGTTGCAGCGACGGCAGGCGACGACGACGTTCTCGATGTCGTTGCTGCCGTCGGGGTCGACGTGGTCGTAGGTGCCGCCGAGACGGCCTCGCTTGTCGTTCCAGTTGACGCGCTCGCCGCAGTAGCGGCAGAGGTTGCGGTCGCGGTCCTTGATGCGTTGGCACAGCGCGGAGTCGCGCAGCAGCGCCTTCCCGCGTTGCCAGCGCATCCGTTTCGTGCCGTCGGTCCACACGTCGACCGGGGGTTGTTCCCAGTGGGTGCTGCGGATCTTGTCGTCGAGGTCCTCGAACAGTCCCTCGGTGATGAGTTCGGCCAAGGCGCGGTCGATCTTGGCCTGGCTGAGGCGGCGCACGGTGGCCAGCGCGAGGCGGTTCTTCGGCATGACGCCGTCGAGGCCGCTCTTGGCCATGTAGCGGTGCGCGCTGTTCCAGAGGAAGTCGGCCTCGATCGACACTGCGTCGAGCGATGGTCCGACCACCTCGGGGGCGATCTTCAACCACGGGTGCTGCGCCGTCACAGGTCGTCACCCCACGTCCAGCTGTAGTTCGAGCTGTCGGTGTGCGCGTGGGCACCTGGATGGCCGGCGCACCGCTGGCACGGCCAATGCTGCGACGGATCAGTCGGTGCGCACGCGTTGCAGGTGTGCTCGAGGTTGCCGGGCCACGTCAGACGCTGGCACAGGTCGCACACCGATCCGGTCTTCGTTCCCTTCTTCGTGTTGCACCGGCCGCACGCCCAGACCAGATTGCCCGGGTCGTTGCCACCACCGGCCGAGATCGGGACGATGTGATCGATGTGGCCGGCCGGGGTGAAGATGCCGCAGTAACGGCAGCAGCTGCCGTCGCGCTGCTCAACGGCCAGGCGCTGTTGGAACGGGATCGGCCTCCGTGGCCGCGGCCCGGTGAGCCGATCGATCAGTCCGTCCACACCCTCGGTGGCGACGATGTGTGCCAGCGCGGTGCGGGCCTTCGGGGTGAGTTCGTCGAGCCAGGTCACAGTTCGGCCGCTCCCCTGTTCATGAGGCGGAACACGAGCAGCCACTCGCAGCTGTCGCGCAGGTCGCGGTTCGCGCCGTCACCGAGCCGGTCGGTCTTGATGGGGATCTGGCGGATCAGGTTGAAGCCGAGCTGGCCGAGCACGTTGGTGTGCCACAGGTCGACGCCCTGCAGTTGCTGGCTGCGGTAGTGGTCCGAGATGTTGAGCAGCAGCAGGCCGGCGGGGCGGAGCACGCGGGCGGCTTCGCTCCAGGCGTCTCGGTGCACGAGCCGGTAGCGGTCGCCCCATTGGAGGCCGGCGGCGGATCCGTCGGTGAGGGGTCGGCCGAGTGCGATGCGGTAGGTGTGGCGGCGCGATGCCTTCTTCCCGTTGCCATCGCAGGCGGTGCACGGGTAGCCGGCCAGGTCGCTGGCACCGAGCCCGTCGCAGCGTTTGCAGGTGTCGTTGCTGCCGTCGTAGCTGTCGGCCATCCGGTTGCCGTACGCGGGGCTCGTGCAGATCACGTCGAACGTGTCTGAATCCCACGACAGGTTCGTGGCGTCACCCTGCTCGGTGTGGGGGGACGCAGCAGCCCATTCGTGCTCGAGCTCGACGCCGTAGGTGTCGTACTCGGGGCGGAGCTGGTGGATGCCACCGACGCCGGCGAACGGGTCGAGGACGCGCACGGGTGCGAGCGGGCCTGATGGGGCCAGCTCGCACAGTGTGGCGCGGATCGCGGTGATGATCGGTGGGGAGAACTTCGCGGGGTGCGCGGGCGGGGCTGTCATTCGCAGCTCCGACGGAAGGTGCGGAGTTCGGGGTCGTACATGTACCAGCAGATGGTCTGGCCGGTGATCGCGAGGTTGATGGTGTCGTCGTGGTCGGCGTCGAAGCCGGTGGTTCGTTCGCAGTGGGTGCAGGTGCCGCCGTCGATGACGGTGTGGCAGAGGCGGAGCAGCGCGGTTTGGGGGTCGGGTGCGGCGGCGCATTCGAAGCCGGCGGCGAACACGGCGAGTGCGATCCAGGCGATCGGGGGCTGGTCGGCGTTGGCGCCGGTACCGGAGTAGCGGAACTCGATGGTGCGGGCGCCGCATCGGCCGAGCAGGTCGAGCGCGGCGTGGCCGATGTCGGTGATGGGGGGTGTCACGCTGCGGGCCTTTCGGTGCGTTCGGTGAGGGTGATGAGCACGCCGTGGCGGCCGACCTCGAGGGTCGGTTCGGTCTGGGTGACGTACTCGGGGGTGTCGTCGGGCCAGAGGCCGGCGTCAACGAGCCCGTCGACGATGTGCTTCGTGGTGAGCATGTAGTTCGACGGGTCGCGGCGGCGGCGGTCGGCGACCGGGAGCGTGACCGTGATCCAGCACGGCGGGAGCGGTGCGGTGATCGGGTTGTTGGGGTCGCGGATGGCGTTGAGGGTGTGGATGTGGGCGGCGTGGCGCCAGGCGCGGGCACGGGCACGCTGCACGGTCCAGTGGAGTCGCTGGTTCATGGTGAGCATCGGGGCGGGCGGGCCGGGGAGTTCGATCGTCCAGGTGGTCACTCGGTCACCTCGAGGTGATCGGGCACGTCGTGGAGGCCGTGCCGGCGGAGCAGTTCGACGATGCGGTCAGCGATCAATTCGGACCCGATGAGCGCGACGATCCGCTGATCGATGAACAGCACGCGGCCGGTGAAGAACACGGTGGCGGGTGGCAGGTAATGGGTGTGCGGTTCGGGGTCGGTGCACGACGGGGGCTCAGCCATCACGGTCACCTTCTCGGCTGGCCGCCCATTGGTCGACGAGGATGGCGCGTGCGGTCTGCTGGCAGTTGGCCAGCTCGGTCTTCGTCACCTGGTGCTCGTCGAGCTCGCGGACGAACCGACCGTGTTCGTACTCGACGTCGTGGTGGAGCGCATCGATCGCGGCGGCGGCGCGCTCGAGCACATCGGCCAGGTTGTCGAGGACGCTGGTGCGCACGATGACTTCGCCGCGCTTGCGGTTGTGCTCGGCTACGAACCGCATCGATGCGGCCTGACGGTCGGCCTCGCGGGCGAGCTCGACGAGCGGGTTGATGGCGTCGGGCGCGCTCACTTCCACCACCCGATGAGTCGGTGGCAGCGTTCGCAGACCGTGAACATGATCCAGTCGCTCGGGTGCTTGTGGCCGATCGTGCGGCACACCCAGCGCGCCACGTTCACGCGCACTCGACGGCTCATTGCTTCACCTCGGGCTCGTGCGCAACCAGTGGCATCTCGATGCCGCCGACGTCGCCCCACACGTAGGCGTTGAAGCGGTGCAGGCCGTCGTGCCGCTTCTTCAGTTGGCAGCGCCAGTGGCTGTAACCGCCGGAGCCGGCGGGCGGGTTGACGCCGCAGCTGAACGGCTTCCGCTGGTTCACGGCGGCGTGGAGCGCCTGCGTGTACAGCCACGAGCGAAGGCCGAACCAGTTCTTCCACCGCCACCGGCGCATCCAGCGGTGCACGATGCGAACCTCGGCGTAGTCGAGGCCATAGAACGGGTCGCCCCACCAGCGGCGGCCGAGGACCACGTCACCGTCCTGGTCGGCGCCGACGGCGCGCCAGCGGTACATCTCGTCCTCGTTGAGACCGGAGGTGCGGCGGCGCATCTCGTCGTACGACTTCACGACCTCGTAGCGGCGGCGCGGGTAGCGGGTGCGCCACATGATCTTCGGTGCGATTTCGACGTACCACCAGGTCGGCGGGCTCGGGTTGTCGTAGCTGCCACCGTTGGCGCGGCCGAGGATGGCCATGACCCGGTGACCCCAGTCGTACCAGCGATACCGGTGGGTCGAGAGGTGGTAGAGCCGCCCCGTCAGCCGGGCGTCGTGCTTCGACCTGTTCCAGCCGAAGCGGCGCATGAGGTCGGCGAGTCGGCTCATCGCTGCCGCCCGTGGAACGCGACGTGGAGGAAGATCGCCAGAGCGAGCACGACGACCGAGCCGCTGAGCACCAGGTGCACGACGTCGTCGGGGAGATCACGCAGGTTCATCGGTGTCCTCCGAATGCGATGACGTATGCGGCGCGGGCGGCGCTGCGGCACCGCTGTGCGAACTCGTCGTCGTCGAGCTCGAGGACCATCACGAGGGTGTCCATGATCGCTTCGGCCAGTTGGTCGACCAGGTCGTCGGCGACCACGCTGTCGCCGAGGTCGATCAGCGCGATGTCGTCAGGGATGTGGATCACGCCGCCCTCACCGAACGATGAGGTCGGGAACTGCTCCCCGATCGCGACTGCGAACGTGGCGAACAGTCCGAGCGGTGCGGGGAGCTGGATCTGGATCTTCATCGGATCCACCCGAGTGCTGGCACGGGGAGCAGGGCGAACAGTGCGGCCTCGTAGACCGAGCAGGCGAGGCAGCGTACGAACAGGCGGCGCAGGCTCACGGGGTTACCCCGATCGAGCTGGTGGGCGGGGTGGGGCCGGGCGTGGTGTTGGCAGCTGCGAACGCGGTGGCACAGCCAGCTGCGAACACGGTGAGCAGGATCAGCGCGGCGCGGTGCAGGTGGTGGCGGTTCATACTCGGCCGGGCCAGTTCGGGCAGGTGGCGTGGTGCGGCATCAGCCGCAGCGATGTCTCAGGGAGGGCGCTCGCTGCGTTGCGGGTCAAGACCACAGCGAAGCCGTTGACGATCGCGATGTTCCCGTTGGGGTGGTGGCCGATGTCGAGCGGGATCGCCTTGCCCTTCGGGGTGCGTTCCCACTGGATCGGGGCGCCGCACGAGCGGCACGTGAAGCCGCTCACAGCGCGACCGCTGACTGATGGCGGGGTGAGGCCCGGTGGGGTGCGGTTGCTTCGACCTGGGGTTCGGTGCGCGGTGGGAGCAGCCCGACCTTGCGGCACTGGTTCACCCAGCCCTGTGCGATGGCCCTGTCGACGTCGTAGCGGTCGACGAGCGTCTGGATCGGCCGGCGGCCGACGGAGAGGGCTTCGCGGTAGGTGTCGGCGATCTCGGCGAGCAGGATCTTCGTTGTCGAGGATGGGTGGTCCGCGAGTTCGGTGCTGGTCTCGGTGGGTGCTGGCGGGTCGACGTTGAGGCCGCGCCTGCGGCACTCGCCGACCCAGTTCTTCGCGGTCGAGGTCGGGACGTCGAACCGTTCCGCGAGGGCGGCGGTGCTGTAGGTGCCGTTCGACTTCGCTGCCGCGATCCACAGGGCGATTGCGTCCCAGTCGTGGCGGGACTCGCGGGCCGGCCGGGCCTGCTTCACGGCTGCGGGCTCGGTCGGTGGGTCCAACGTTCGTTGGGTCTCGACGGGGAGGTCCAACTCTGGGGCCGGTTCGGTTGCACCGTCGGTGGCGGGTTCTGCGTCGACGAGGGCGAACATGGCCGGGTCGGCGGGTGCGTGGGGCTCGTTGACGACCTGCCACCCGCTGGCGGTTGCGGTGTCGTGGTCGACGTCGCCGTGTTCGAGTGCTTCGTCGATGTCGGTGAGACCGTGGAGCTCGCGGAGGGCTCGGCCGAGCCGGGCGGCTTCGAGGTCGTGTCGGGCGGCCTGGGTGCGGTGGTGGGCGCGCAGCTGGATGAGGTCGACGATGATCGTGTCGAGGTTCGGTGGTGGGGTGATGTCGAGGTCGGTGGCGAGGTCGGTCATCGGTGGTCCTTTCAGGAAGCGGCGCGATGGGGGTGGTGGGTGGGGGTGGCCCAGTTCGCGAGTTCGCGTTTGCCGGCGTCGGAGATCCGCCAGGTGAGGGCCTCGGCGCCGGACGGGGTGATGCCCTTGTCGCCAGTGGGTTCGACGTAGCCCATGCGCTTGAGCTCGAGGCGGCGTTTCCCGGCGTTGTCGTGGCCGATGTGGCGGCCGAGTTCGCGGGTCATCTGTGCGGCGAGCGCGTGGTCGGTCATGGGGCCGAACCGGTGCAGCGTCGTGAGGACGAGGCGGTGTGATGCTCGTTTCACGCTGTCGGTCTGCAGTGCGGCAGCGGTGTGCGCTGTGGCGGGGTCGGTGGAGCGGGCGTCGGTGTCGGGGATTTTGAGCAGCCAGGCGCGGGGCACGTTGTGCAGGCGGACGGGGTGGCCGTTGTCGTCGTTGAGGTCGACGTTCTCGATGGTGACGTGGGTGCCGAGTTGGTTGACGGGCGCGATGCGCCAGCGGCCGGCGGAGTCGAGGCCGTTGCGGCGGTCCATCTCGTACAGGGCGGTCACGCTGCGACCTTCGCGATGGTGACGGCGTCGAGTCCTCCGCCGGGGTTGAGGCCGGTGAGGAGTTGTTCGATGATGGTGGCGGCGGTTCGGATGCTGGCGACGGGGCGGAGCCACATGACCGCGAGCACGGTCGGTTCGCGTTGCGGCATGAACTCCCAGACGGCGTCTCGGATGGATCGGGTGGTGATCGTCCAGTCGTCGTGGTGGGTGGTGCGGGTGTCGGGCAGGGGCCGGTTGAGTGCGTCGATGAGGCGTTGCATGGCGACGGCCTCGTGGGCGACGGGGCGGAGCCACAGGAACTCTGCGACGTCGGTGGTGTTCCAGGTGACGTAGTAATGGCTGGGGGTGTTGCCGGGCCGGTAGCCCCAGGCGGGGGTCGGGGTGTCGGTCATCGTGGGGCTCCGGGTGCTGCCGGGCGTCCCGTGTCCTCGATGACCGACTCCCCGACGATCACACCCGACGCGGTCTCGAGGTCGACGTCGGGCGAGCGGTAGGTGAAGATCCCTGCGGGCACGTGCTTGAGGTTCCCGCCTTCGCACCACCAGGCTGCGGTGCCGGGCCTGTTCCAGCAGATCGCGACGCGGTCGGCCTGGATGGTGTTCGCGACCTTCGCGAGCAGACCGAGGCGGTGGGGGTCGATGTCCGTGCGCGTTGGGCGGTCGCCGGTGCGCTGGGCGGCGACCACAATGTCGCGCCACGCCATCCACGGGGCGTCGAACTCTTCGGCGACGACCCGCTCACCTGACGTGAGGGTGAAGATCGCGGCACGTTCGGCCCATTCGGGCAGCAGCGTCGGGTGGTCGGCGTCCTCGACGGCGCCGGCGAGGTCGAGGGTGACGGGCTGGTCGAGCGACTCGGCCGGTTTCGTGGCCCGGTGCAGGAACCGCATCAGGTCACGGACCCGGAGGTCGACGTCGCGGACGGTGCCCTTGATGTACGGGGTGACGCCGACCTGGGTGTCTTCGGCGAGGGTGCCTGCACCGGCCTGGGTGGCGTCGATCGTCTCGAGCGCATCCCAGGCCGGCACCCAGCAGTGCGCGAGCCAGCAGCCGTCACACGCGACGAGCCGGACACCGGTGTCGTACTGTTCGACGTGCACAGCACGGGCGAGCTGCGCGGACGGGTGATCGGGGCCGGCGGCGGCGAACTGGACAGCGAGCCAGGCGCGCGACAGGCAGCGGGCGGACAGCGTGATCATCGTGGCCTCCGCGGGGCGATGATCGCGACGATGGTCACGACGATGACCGCGGCGACGATCGCAGCGATCTCGATGATGGACACCTGACCGTGGAGCATCAGATCAGCCGTCCGAGGTGGCGGCGGACGACGCCGGCGGGCGGGGTCGGGTCGCTGTCGGCAGCGATGTGGGGTTCCTCGAGGCGGTCGAGCGCCGCGCACGTGGTCGGGGACGTGACTTCGTGGACCGCGGCCGGGGTCGGGGTGCCGGGGAGGCGGACGTGGAGCCAGTGGCCGTCGGGGTGACGGGTGAACCCGGTGTACGGGGTGAGCATGAACCAGCGGCGGCCGGTGCGGTCGAGGCGCATGGTGCACAGCGCCGACCAGTCGAGTTCGCCGGCGGCGGCGGTGAACGTGGTCATCAGGGTCCTCCAGGTGATGAACGGTGGGTGGGGTGAGTGGGGGTGGCCCGCACCGGCGTGACGGGAATCCGCCGGTGCGGGCCCGCTACCGCAGCGGGTGGGAGCGCCCGACGGGATGGGCGTCGGCTGCGGTGCGAGGGGGTGCGGGAGGTGGGGTCGGCTGGTTCGCTGTCACCCATCCGCAGATCGCGCAGATCCAGGTGCGCAGATTCGGCAGCCAGCGTTCGCTGGTCGAGTGGCAGCGGTCGCAGACGGTCATCGGGGCCTGCCACGGGTGATGTCGTACGGCCGGTGCGGCGGGTACGGGTCGGAGGCTGCGGCAGCGATCGCCGCGGTGGTGGTGTCGAAGTGGTTCACCGGCACGAGCTCGCACCGGAACACGGCGACACCGGTGGCGTCGGGTTCGACCAGGTACAGGGTGCCGTCGGGGTTCATCACGAGCTGCCGGCCGGTCATGCCGCTGGTGCGGGGTCCGTGTCGATGATGGTCAGGGTCGCCCACGAGACGGCGGGCGGGAACGACCAGCGGGCCTCGTAGCCGAACGCGTTCGCCAACGCCTCGATGCGGCGCAGCCCGCGATCGATCGTGTGGACATCGGGCTCGAGGCCGTGGACCCGGATCGGGCGCCCGGCGTCGGACGCTGCGGCGAACACGTCGAGGAATGCGTCGTCGGTGGCCGACACCCCGATGTGGTAGCGGGTGCCGTCGTCGGTGTGGACCCGACCGATCCCGACCGCGGTCACAGCGTCACCTGATCGGCCGGGGCGACCTCGGCGATCGATGCCTGGGCAGTGGCGAGCCACTTGCGGGCCTGGGCGACGCTGCCGAAGTGGATGTCGCATGACCCGATGCGGGTCGGGTCGGTGTCCGCAGTGAGGACCACTCCCCCGCCCGGGGTCGCCCGGAACGACGGGGAGTGCTCGTCGGTGAGCACCAGGTAGATCGACGAGAACGGGCGCATCACACACCCGCCTTCGTGATCTCGTCGACGGCGGCGACCGCTTCCCACTTGCGGCGGTGCTCGCCACGGTGAGCGACCTGTTCGATCTCGACCAGCTCGTACCCGATGGCCGGGTTGCCCTGCACGATGAACTGTCGGCCGTTCTTCACGATGAGTTCGCGGGAGATCGCGGACTGCGAGACCATCACGCCACCGTCCGATCCTCGAGGCCGGCGGTTTCGTGCGCCATCAGCGCCGCGTTCGAGACTCGCCACACACGGCCGGCCTTGAACGCACCGCGCAGTCGGCCATCACGGCACATCTCCACGACGGCCTTCGGGCTGCACGACCACCGTTCGGCGATCTGTTCCGGGGTCCACACGATCGACGTCAGTCGCATCACGCCACCTCGTCGAGATCGGGCCCCAGCAGGGCTGTGACGGGAACCTGCAGGGCGACCGCGATCGCCTTGATCTGTGCCTCGGTGCCGCGGCGGCGGCCGGCTTCGAGATGGGCGTAGTTGGCCCGGTCGATGCTGGCGTCGGCGGCCACGGCGGTCTGTGACTTGCCGGTGCGCTCACGGATCACCCGCAGTGCGTCGTGATTCAACCTCATGTGTCGGACCTTACACCGGTCTGACACGATCTGACAAGCCCTTTTTCTGTCCTGTAATTACAAGACACAGTTATTGCCGAGGGTTGTAGTTCCTTGCTGTGTCAGATGGTGTCATGTCATCCTGTGAGGCAATGGAACTGCACACGATCGGCCAGGCGATCCGGACACGCCGCGAACTGCTCCGGCTCAGTGGCCGAGAGGCGGCGCGGCGCGCATCTGTGTCGGTGACCGCATGGTTCGACCTGGAGAAGGGAAAGCACCCACCGACGGCGGCGACCCAGCGCGGCGTCGCTCGCGCCCTCAGCTGGCCGCTCGACTGGCTCGACAGCCTCGATGCCGGCGAGGCCCCCGTAACCACGGTCACGTCGACTGATCTGTTCCTGCAGGCGAACCCTGGCATGTACGTCAGCGACGAGCTTCGCGAGTTCCTCGCCGGCCGCCAGCTGCTCGACCTCGACGAGGCCCGCTCCGCCGGTGACGAGTTCCGGCAGCTGTACCCCGACAACGGCGCTGTCGTCAGCCGGGTCGGCCTCCTCGAGCAGAACGTCACACAGCTTCAGGTTGCGGTCGAGGCACTGGCAGCAGCCGTACGTCGGCTGACTGCCCAGCTGCAGGATGACGACGACGAGCTACCTGGCGACGCCACTCCATCTGGTCGAGCATCCCGTTGATGTCGTCGATGATCGACATCACGCTCTCCCCGTTCTCACTCATCAACGCTCCCGTTCGTGTCCCGTGCGGCTGTGGCGGTGCGCACGATGCCAGAGGGGCGCGCGACAGTTCCCCCGAATCCGGGGGACGCACGACCGGGACTACACCGGCCTGTCGGACGACTCTGATCCGTTCAGCACCTCGAGGCGACGCGGCTACGGTCACGCCATGCGCACCACTCCCCTGCTCATCGTTGCCCTGCTCGCCGTTGCCTCGTGCAGCGATACGACATCCGAAGCCCAGCCATCGACGACCACGCCGGGCCCGGTGATCTGCGATGCGGTCAGCCCTGATGTCCAGGCGATCGGTGACGGCCTTGAGGTGACCGAGTGGGTGCAGCTGTCGATGCCGGAGACGCTCGGTGGCTACAACTCGATCGTCCAGGCCCGCGGCCCGGGCGGGAACTACACGTGGGCGGTCGAACAGTCGAACGGCACGATCACCGGGCTGACGGCCTCGCTCGACGCCGCGACCGAGGCCGCGTCGAACTTCCCGTGGAACGAGCCCGGCACCGGCGGCGGGAACGCGCTCGCAATGGAAGAAGTGCTCGCGACCGACGCCGTGGCAGCGATCCAGACCTGCACGCTCGGATAGCCGCCGGCCACAGCCCCCTCAAACGAGGTCGAAAAACCGGTACTTCACCAGGTCACAACCGATCGAGGCGGCCGGCGAGCCGGTCAATGGCTTCACGGTTGCGGCCGGGCACGTAGTGGGCGTACACGTTCAGCGTGGTCGACGTCGAGGCGTGGCCGAGCTGGTTCGCGACGTCGTGGGGTGAGACGCCGTCCTGCAGCAGGGTGGTGGCGACGTAGTGGCGCAGGTCGTGCAGCCGCACGTTCGGCGCGCCGACCTTGTCGCGATGATGGTCGAACCGGTTCGTGATCGCGTTCGGATGCCACGGGGTCTGTCCGTGGTCGTCGGAGAACACCCACACCGGGTCGGGCAGCATCAGCTCCGGGGCCGGCCACTGTGCGGTGCGCCAGTCCTCGAGCATTGCGACCGTGCGCGGGTCGAGGGTGACGACACGCTGGCCCTGGGTGCCGGTCTTCGTGGGGCGCTCGACGAGCTCGTGGCCGGCCACCTGGACGATGCTGCGCCGGATCGACACCGTGTTCCGTTCGAAGTCGATGTCGGCCCACTGCAGCCCGCACATCTCACCCCGCCGCGCGGCGGTGGTGGCGGCGACGCGCAGGAACAGCGCGAGGTCACCAGTGGAGAGCAGGCGGCGCACCTGGTCGAGGTCGGGGACCCGGATCGCGGCCTTCGGTGGCGCAGGCGCGGGTGAGAGGTGGAACGGGTTCGGGCCCGGGATGATGCCGTGGCGGATCGCGTTCGCGAACGCTGAGCCGAGCAGCTGGCACGCTCGGTGCACCCGGTGCGGGGTGACGCCGTTGCGGGCGAGCTCGCGGTGCAGGGCGCGCACGACCGGGACGGTGATGGTGTCGGTGGTGCGAGCGAGGAACGTGTCGGGGATGAGCTTCGCAGCGGCGGTGCGGTCAGCGAGGGTGGTGGGCGACCAGCGTGGGGTCTGCTCGGCGATGAACGCGGCCAGGACCGATCCGGCAGTGAGGTCGGACGGCTTCGGGGCCGAGCCGAGTTCGAGCAGCAGCTCGGCGCCGGCGGCCTGCGCTTCGGCGCGGGTGCGCGCCGTCACCGAGCGGCGCCGGCCGCCGGTCTGGACGATGGCTCTCCACCGGCCGTTGTCGAGCTTCTCGAGGTGCATCAGCTCGCCTTGCGGCGAGGGCCGATGTCCTCGCCACGCACCGGTCGGACCCGGTTGATGTGGTCGATGTGAGCGAGCAATTCGGCGGTCGGGGCCAACCACTCGCCATCGAGGCGCGACGACGCGAACCGGCGATGCAGCGCCCGCTCGGCTACGTGTCCGCCGGTGTGCACTGCCAGCACCTCAACCGGGGCGACGTTGCGGAGCCCTCTCAGGCGGTTGCCCATTGAGTAGGTCGTGCCGATCTTGATCGGGCCGTCAGGGCGACGCACGTAGTACACCCGCCGAGAGCGCTCGCGAGCCACGACCGACGTGACGACCTCTGGCAGCCGCTCGGCCGCAGCTCGTTCAGCGGCGAGCTCCGCTTCCAACCGGACCTGCTCGAGGACTTCGCCGTGGTGCCGGTCGCAGAGGCTGACCCGGCCGTTGAACCGCCGTACGGCGGGAGCGCCACACACGGCATCGTGCCGCAGCATGGCGGCGCAACGCGTCGAGAGGTACCGATGGAACACCTGGCGAAGCGTCTCGCGGTCCATCGCTTCGAGCTTCCTGAGCAGCGTCTGTGGCCGGACGGGCATGAGGTCGACCATACCCGGGGGATTCCATCCGTTCCAGGTCTTGACAGCCGAAAAGCAGATGGCCCTGGCCAGAATGGTGTCTGACCAGGGCCTTTGCGAGCAGCCCGTACGGGATTCGAACCCGTGCCGCCACCTTGAGAGGGTCACCATCGGTCGACGACCAGGGGATTTCAGATCCGTTCAGGTCGTTTCGATCCCCGAAAACCGGGGTCGATGCGCTCGTTCGGCACGGATCGTTCCATCGCGTTCCCTGCCGGTGACGCGGTCGTGGCCGCCCGGTGAGGCGGTAACTCGACGGGGGCGGCCACGGCTTCGCTCTTGACGGGAGAGCGGCACCGGTGATCGTCGCGCTGCTGGTGGGGGTCGACCAGGGACCTTCGTCCCGGTGGGCCGTGAACGACGAAAGACCCCTGGCCGGCGCCCCGGAGGAGGGGGGCGCGGCCAGGGGTCGAACTGTGGGTGGCGGGGTTGGGGCTACTGCTGCGACGCGATGAGTTCGGCCAACTTCGCCAGTTCGTCGTCGGTGAACGCGTCGGTGGCGAACGTCTGCCACCCCGAGCCAGGCACCTCGACGCGTTGGCCGACGTGCTCGGTGAGGTTGTCGCCGTCATCGAGCACGAACACGGGTTGCACGACGACCTTGAGTAGACGGAGACGCGTCACGCCGCCACCAGCCCGAGGTTGATGAGCGCAGTGCGGAGGTTGTTGGCGAGCGTCTGCGTGGTCGCCGGGTCGGTCGCGGCTGCACCGATGCCCGAAGGCTGCACGATGGGGGTGGCGTTGTAGAAGCTGATCTTCTGCGTGGTTGCCGTGCCGAACTTTGTGCCGGTCGTCGTGCCGAAGATGAACGACGCACCGTCCGCATAGGTGATGTTGCCGGTGGCGTGTGCGATGGTCAGCGGGGTGAGCGTGGACGTTCCTGCGTCGTTGCGGCTACTCAACAACAGCGACGTGCCGGAGATCGACCAATGGAACCGTCGCTGGTTCGACGTGCCACCAGAGTTCTGATAGAGCTGGAACGTCGGGGTGGCTGACTGCATCCGCAGGCCCGCACCGATGACCGTGCCGGTCGTCGTGGTGATGTCTGTCACGGCATTGATGGCACCGGACGTGCCGATGTCGCCGGTTGCGCTGATGGCGTAGTTCCACTGCAGCAGGCCGGTGTCGGCGCGAACGTGGCCGATCTCGGTATCGCTCGCGGTCGTCACCGTGGTGACCCAGCGCATCAGCTTTTGGCTGGCAGCGGGGGCGACGTTGGCCGTCACCACGAGAGCCGGGGCGGCACTGGCGATGCCCTGCCCCAACCACATACCTGGCGCGACCGTGGAGCCAGCCGACACGACCACGCCGTACGCTGCCGCGTCGGTGATGGTGTCGTTCTGGGTGACCCAGATACCGACCCCGTTGTCCTTGTTGTTGACGAACAACCCGCGCCCGCCCTGGTCCACGCCGAGGCCGATGAGTGACGCTCCGGTGGTGATGCCTGACGCTGCGATGTTGGAGGTCAGGTGCAAGATGTAGCCCGCCGTGCCGGCGTGATTCACTTCCCACACGGCCCGCCCGTCGTCGCCGGTGGAACGGACTTCGAGTTCGCCGGTATCGCTGGCCGGTCCCCACTTGAGGCCACCGCTGACGGTGAAGTGGTTGGCGGTTGCCACGCGCGCCACCTCGGTCTGCAGCGCGCCCTCGACGTCGGTCGAGTCGTAGTAGCCGCCGGCGTCCGACAGCGAGATGTGGTCGGCGGCGTAGATCGGGGTCGCCGTGCCGGGCGTCGCGGTCGTCCCTGCTGCGGCCATGAGCTTCAGCGTGAACGCACGGGTCGGGTCACGCTCGAGGTCCTTCGAGTCGGCGGTGCGCCGCGCGTACAGGTACCCGACGTACTTCGTGCCCTGCGGGGGCAGCGCGGCGGGCAGCCCGGACCAGTCGGTCGTCGACCAGGCGACCGTCACCGTCGTCGCCGTGGAGGTGATCCCGGTCGTCTTGAGCAGCAGCGTGGTCGTCGGCGCGCTCAGGCGGCACAGGCGCACCGAGAACGTCCACTCGGTCGAGAAGTCCTCACCGAGGGCCGACAGGTCGAACGTCGCGACCGGCAGCTCCTGGTCGTTGTAGTACGTGAAGTCGGCGTCGTTCGCGGGCATGGTCAGTTTCCTCCGATGGACACAGGGGTGGGGGTGGACGAGGTCACCGCGGTCGACGTGCGGGAACCCGGCCGGCGTGCCGTCGACGACGCGACCGCCACCGGGGACGACGACGTCGGCGCACCAGACGCACCAGGTGAGCGCAGCGTGTACCGCGGGTCGGCGACGTTGGTGACGGGGTCGTACCCGATCCACACCCCGGACTCGGTGGTGATGGTGACGGTCGCCGTGGTGCCCTGCCAGACGGCCGCACCGGGCGAGAACGACCCGGAGATCGCAGCGACCTGCACGGTGGTCGTCGAGCCCGGCCAGGTGACCGGGCCGGGGGTGAACGTGCCCGACGTCGCGGTGGCCGAGATGGTCGACGTGGAGCCAGTCCAGGTCGACGGCCCGGCGACACCGGAGAACGACCCGGACGTGGCGGTGGCCGTCACGTTGGCGGTGGAGCCGGTCCATGTGGCGGTGCCGGGCGTGAACGTGCCCGAGACGCCCGTGGCCGTGATCGACGCCGTCGACCCTGCCCACGTCTTCGGGCCCGGCACGAACGTGCCAGAGGCCGCCGTGGCGGTCACGGTGGCGGTGCTGCCGGTCCACGTCGCCGTGCCAGGCGTGAACGTGCCGGACGACGCGGTGGCCGTGACCGACGAGGACGAGCCGACCCAGGTCGACGGGGCGGGTACGAACGAGCCAGAGGTCGCGGTCGCCGTGACCGTCGAGGTGGAGCCGGTCCACGTCGCCGCACCGGGCGTGAACGTGCCCGACGTCGCAGTGGCGGTGACCGTCGAGGTCGAACCGACCCATGTCGAACCGCCGCCACCGGCAGGCGGACCCCAGAACTCCAGGGCAGCGAGCTGCGATGCGAGCGTCGACGCCGGGCCGTACTGCTCGTCACCAGCGGTGGTCGGTTCCAGCCCGTCGAAGTGGCGCGGCGCGAACAGCTGCTTGTTGCGCAGCTGAGCCGCGAACGACGGATGCTGGTCCGTCACCGGTCAGCCCTGCGCGAGAACGAGTTCGAGCTGGGTCGGACCCGACGCCGTCGACGACGGGAGCACCCCGACCATCAGCGCCGCGTCGTTCGAGATCACCGGCAGGCCGAGGTCGTAGGCGTTGTACTTGAAGCCCACGTTCGCGACACACGGCAACGTCGCGAGGCGACGCATGATGCACACACGAGCCGTGCCCGACGTCATCGACACCGACAGGGTCAGCGACTGCACCGACCGCACACCACTGTCACCGGCAGCGAGCGGGAAGTTGTACATCGACCCGATGATCGCCGCCGAGTTGTAGCCCATCGTGCCCGTCGTCGCGCCCGCGTTGCCGTCCTGATCGGTGTACGACAACACCGGCGTCGCAGCACCGGAACCCATCGTGGCCAGGATGTGCAGCCACGCCTCCGTGCCCGCGCCCGTCGAGTCGGGACGCGTCAACGCCGCCGGCGACGAGGTGTTCTGCGCCGTGGTCGTGGTCACCGACCAGCCGGAACCACCGGACCCCCAGGTCCACACGTTGTCCCAGATCACGATCACACCCGACGCCGCCGACACACCCGACACGCCGGCCAGGTACGTCGACCCCGAACCAGGGTTCGTGAACGTCATGTAGCCCGTGTCGGAGTCGACCGGGACGACACCCGCGGCCGCCTGGCCGAGCGTCGTCGAACCGACACCCGGCTGCCCGGCCGCCGACCACAACGCCGTCATGCGACCAGCGACCGCGGTGACGTTCGCCTTCACCTGCACCAGCCGTTGCGCCGCGCCGAGCGCCGCGATCAATCCGTCCTGCGTGGTGATCGCCACGGTCAGGCCTGCGCGATGGTGGTCGAGAACGCCGGGCCGACGATGTCGCCACCGTTCGTCACCTGCGTCGAGGCTGGCTGGTCGATCCCGATCAGCAGACGAGCAGCATCCGACGCACCCTCCACGTAGTAGGCCACGAAGGTCCACGTCTCCCCCGCCGCCACCGCGGTGTACGTCGGGGCCGCGGCCGTGAAGGTCACGGTGTCCGGGGTGTCGTTCTCGGTGAGCGTCACGCTCGCCAGATCGGCGCGCGCGTAACCCGACGCAGCGGCCTCGGCCGACGACGCATCGGCGATCACGTCGGCCAGCGTGTTCCAGTCACGGATCGTCGCAGCCGACGGGACCGTGCCGGTGAACGCCGCCTGGCGCAGGTCGGTCGACCCGGAGATCGCCGAGTTCAGCAGCGTGTAGAGGCCGCGGTTCGCGTACGTGAATGCCATCGGTCAGCCCTCCTGCGGGGTCGTGGTCGGGAGCAGCCCGCGCTCGGCCTTGAGCACCGGGGTGACACGGCGGATGATCGTCACCGCAGCGCCGAGCGCGGCGACGATGCGCAACAGCACACGGATCACGGTGGCGGCCTGGCCGTCGGCGAACAGGTTGCCGAGTTCCTCCGCGACGACGGTCAGCACGGTCGACGCGACGACGATCCAGGTGACCGCCGCGGTGGCGATCACCTCGAGACGCTGGTGCAGGTTCTTCATCGAACTTCCTTCCTCTCGTGCAGCGCGTTCGCGACTGCGGTCACGATCTGGTTCGCGAGCGACCCGGTCACGAGCTCGAGGCGGCTCTCGAGCTTCACCCGTTCCTCGCGCTCGGTCTGGAGCTCGTTCTTCAGGTCCTGGTTCGCCTTGCGCAGCTCTTCGTTCGCCTGGATGATCGTGGCGAGCGACGCCTTGATCGCCTGCTGGCGAGCGACAGCGACCGACGCGGCGATCGTGCCGACGGTGCCGAGCACGAACCCGATCACCGCCACCCACGCGGGCACGTCGATCACGGTGTCGGCCACGAGCAGGGCGATCACTTGGCCGCCTTTGCAGCTGCGGCGAACCACGCCTCGATGTCGAGGATCCGCTGCGGGGTCTGGTCACCGGCGACGTAGCGCAGGTGCCACGGCTCCCACCCGGCGGCGGCCGGCTGGCCCGGCATCCACGTCGGGGCGACCTTCGTGCCCTCCCACGACCAGCCGAACGACACGGCGTTCTCGACCAGCCACTTCCACATGCGCAGGTCGGACGTGATGCCGACGACCTTCGTGACGTTCTTCCCCACCGCCGGGTCGAACGTCGACTTCGCGATCGCGGTGTCGATGGCCAGCGCCCAGCCGTGGTTCGAGGTGCCGGGCACCGCACACGGCGCGTTCCCGCGGCGCAGATACCACGTCTTGCCCTGCCACGTGCGCTGCGAGCTGGTCACGTTGCGAAGGGGCAGATACGAGTCGGTGTAGCGGGCCATGAACAGGCGCAGCTGCTGGTCATAGGTGCGATACGTGCCGGTCGTCGACAGCGTGACGCCGATCTGGGCGTGCGCCAGAGCAGCCATGAGGTTCCACGACCGCGCCGCTGCGGGGTGCATCGACAGGTGCCCGACGCCGGGGAAGTAGACCGACGTGATCGAGCAGGGGCCGAGCTTGCCGTTCTGCTGACCCTTGAGGTCGGCCGGCATCACGACGGGAACGTAGGCAATCATCGGGGGTTCCTCCGTTGGTGGGTGGTGAGAGCGAGACCCGGCGCGCCTGGAGGCGCACGAGCGGGTCAGTCGATGGGGATGACGGCGAGGAAGGCGTCGTCGAGTGACGGCACGTTCGGCGCGGCCGGGTTCGTCGATGTCCACTTGGTGCGCACCTTGAACTCGTGCTCGCCGGGTTCGAGGTCGACACCAGCGACGACCAATTGCACGGCGTTGTTGCCCTCGGTGGTCGGCCCGTGAGTCTGGTAGACGGACCAGAACGGGCGCGTGTTGCGCGGGTTGTTGCCGTCGAGCCCGACACCGAGACGCCACGCGAACGTCCGATAGTTGACATCGTTCGCGATCGTCAACGCGGTGCCCGACGCAAAGACGAGCACTTTGCGGCCGGTGATCAGCGACACGCGCGGGAACCCCGTGCCGGTGGCGCCCTGGTCGTCGGCCCACGTGTTACCGACGGTGCCGGAATCCCACGTCGGGTCGTACGTTGAGGTCGCCGCCGTGGCCGTCTGCCACGCGAGCCGCACCCTGCTCAGACCGACGCGCTGAGTCGCCTCGAGGACCTGCAGCCGTCGGCTCAGGTCGGCGATCACGGCGTCGCGGCTGTCGGGTTGGAGTGCTTCAGGCATCGTCGGGCTCCACGGTCAGAGGATCGTTCCGAGGGTGACGCGCACCGTCTCGGGACCGGTGTCGGGGACATCGACCTCGTACGCGAGGATCCGGTGGTAGGCGCTGTAACCAGCGGTGCCGTCGGCCTGCACTGGGAAGTGCTCGTCGGTGATCTGGACAAGCACGTCATCACCGACGATCCAGGTGCCGAGACCGGCATCAATGTCGTTCGGGTCGACGGTGAGCGACAGGAATGTCGGGGTGGTCGCCCGGGCTCGCATCGCAGCGGTGGCGTGCGCGTCGAGCGTCGCCTGGACGGTGACGTCTTTGTGGGAGATCGTTTCGCGGGTGAGGGGGTAGCCGGCATCGAGCAGCGCCGTGTCTGCTGCGGTGGAGATCCGCATGTCCGCGCCGTCACCGGCGCCGAGCGCGTCGACTGTGCGGGCTGAGCGGGTGCCGTCCTCGACGAACTCGTAGTCGAGGATGTTCTTTTGAGTGGCGAACACCACACCGGTGGATCCGGCGATCCGACCGCGCCGTGGGTACGACAGGTTCAGGGTCTTCACCGGGACACCGGCCGACCAGGCGACATCGATCGACCAGTCGAACCCGTTCTCCACCGCGGCGAGCTCGGCGACGGCGTCGCCGACGTTCTTCCGTTCGTACCCGTAGTAGCGGCGGTCCCTCGTCACCCCAGAGGTGGCTGAACCGGTGACGATGCCGATGTTCGCCCCGGCCTGCGACTGCAGGTGATCGATGATCCCGCGTGCGATCGCGAACTGGTCCGTCGCGGCGTAGGTGAGGTTCGCGACGATCGCGTTCCGTTTGAAGTACGACGGGATCGATGCACCAGCGATCGACATCGGCTGGCTCGGCTTCCGGGACCGGGTCCAGATGATGAACCCGTCGAGCAGCACCCCGTCACGGTCGACGTACACGATGGTGCGCTCAGGGATCGTCGCCGACCGGTGCAGCGCAGCAGTCGCTACCTCGACCGGCAGCGCAGCATTGAAGGCACCGGCACCGTTGAGGACCCCGCCGAACGTGCGGATCGACAGTGGGAGCTCAGCGATCGGCGTGTTCGTGCGCAGGTCGTATGCGAGGAACCGGTAGTCCGTCATCGGTCAGGCGGCGAGGGTGCCCTGGATGGTGGCCTGGTAGCGGATGAAGTCGTTCGCTGCACCGGACCAGGTGCCGGGGACAGTGGTGCCCAACGAGGCGCCGGCGGCGTAGGTCGTCGACGCGCCGAGCACGTAGACCCGGAGCTGCGTCGTGCTGAGCAGTACGGCCAGGCCCTCGGCCGACACCGCACCGGCGCGCATCGTGGCCCACCCGACACGCAGGTAGTTCGGCGTGATCGCCGGTGACGGCGTGAACCCGGCGGGAAGGTCGATCGTGTTGCTGGCGATCGACGTCACCGAGGCACCCGACGTGCCCAGCGTGATGGTGCCACTGATCGTCAGCAGGCCCTGCGAGTAGCTGTACTGCGCGGAATTCTCAGAGCCACCCGTGCCGATCGTGATGCCGCCCAGCGTCGGGGTGTACGACGTCGCCGGCTGAGTGAGCACCACCCACGCGCTGCCGTTGTAGACGATCACCCGGTCGGTGTCGGTCTCGTAGGCCATGAGCCCTTCGAACAACGGTGACGTCGGCCGGGTGCCCGACGTGCACACGACGAGGTCGTTCGCCGACACCCACGCAGCGGCGGTCGACTGGTACCGGTAGCGGCGGCGGGTGTCGAGCTCGTAGATCTCGAGGCCGTCGCGCAGCGCCACGCCGGTCGGCCGGGTGGTCGACGTGCACCACTGCTGCCCGCCGACCGCTGCGGCGTAGGTGCGCTTGTCGGTGATGTCGCCGGTCACGATCGACGTGTCGGCGGCGGCGACGGCGATCTGAGCGAGCACCAGCGCGTTCGGGTACGAGGTGAGCGCCGGCACTGCGGGCACGGCCGCAGGCGTGCCGGTGACCACCGTGATTCGCACATCGCTCGCTGCTTCGCCGTAGTTCGTGTCACGGACCTGCACCACGACGAGATCGATGCGCGGGTTCGTCGGGTCGGCGGCCGAGATGGCGACGTTGACCGTGGCGTCGTTCATCACCACGAACACGCCCGCGGCGACGCTCGAGGCGTTGCCCGAACGGATCAGCGCACGGCCGGCGGCGACGTTGACGCTCATGTTCGGCGTGCCGTTCTGCGTCACAGCGAAGTCACCGGCACCGACAACACCGTGCGAGCCGCCGTGTGTGGTCGCCTGGACAGCGTTCGTGAACGCTGCGACGGGTGCGCCGAACATCGCGGCCGACACGTTGCGCGCCACCTCAGCCGGGTGGGACTGGCCCTGGATCGACCACGGAAGGGATTGCAGGGTCACGAGGGGTCTCCTTCGGTCAGATCCACGCCGACCGCCACGCGATCGACACGGTCCCGGCGCCGGATGCGCCGGTCAGGTTGATCGAGTTCGCGCCCGGCGTCAGGTCGAACCACTGCGACGTCCCGGCCAGCCACGCATACCTCGACGCGGTGCCCTCGAGCAGCACCGTCCGATCGGCCGACGACACGATCAGCGTCTCACCGGCGGCGAGCGACGCACCGGACAAGATGAGCGCCTTCCCGCTGTCGACATGAGTCAGGGTCGGCGCGACCAGCGGCCCGGTGAACGTCGCGACCCACGGCGTGTCGATCGTGCCGTCGTTCGGGCACGCCATCGTCGACCCGGAACCGCCGGTGCCGAACACGAACGGCGCAGCCGCCGGGAAGTCCAGCCCACCGGAAGTCGTTGCGAGGCCTGTCGACGCGGACTGCTCGGCGTTCGCGTAGATCCGCGGGTCGGTCGCGACGAACCGGCATTCGGTCGGGGTGCGGGGCTCGACGAGCGACGAAGCGAGCCGAGGCTTGCCGTTCAGCCGATACTTCACACCGTCGTCGTCCATCCACACGAGCGGCACCACACCCGACGCCGGCGGCTGCCACGCGGCGGCGAGTGCCTGACGGTTCGCGACCTCGATCGCGTCCGACGCGCCGGTCACGTAGAACGACGCGGCAACCATCCGCCCGCCGAACCGGTCGACACCGGCGAACAGCCCGTGCTGCTGCGCACGTTCCATCTCACCGTTCCGCACCTCCGGCGCGGCCCACAGGTCGAGCGTGCGGGTCACATAGTCTGTCTGGGCGCCCATCAGCAGCTCGTTGAGTTCGACCTGGAACGGGACCGTGATCAGATCACCGGCAGCCATCAGGCGACCCGCCAGAGCGACTCGTCGTACCAGCGGCGCGGCGTCTCGGTGGTGGTCAGGTTCAGCTGCTGGATCACAACCCCGCCACCGAGACCGGCCTGGCCGGCCACGCGACGGGCGTCACCCTGGTTGTCCAGCGGGATGACGGCCTCGTTGTTGCGGAGCAGCGCGAGCCCTTCACCGGCTGTGCCGAAGTTCGTGATGCCACCCCGGTGGAACGTCGGGATGTCCGGCACGTCGAACTTCTTCCCACCGATCAGCGGCACCCAGTCGGGGATCGAGAACGACAGCTTCCCGACCGTGTTGTTCCAGATGCCGGCCACGGCGTTGAACGCGGTCTTCGCTGCGTTCTTGATGCCATCGAACAGACCGGACGCGAACTCGCCGATGCGGCGCGGGATCTTGCGCACGAAGTCGACCACGTCATCGATGCGGTCCTTCACCCAGTTCTTCGCGATCGTGATCCCCGTCTTCAGGCCTTCCCACAGCGTCGACACGGTCGCAGCGATCCGGCCGGGGATCCCGGTGACGAACCCGACGATCTCACCGACCTTCTCACCGACCCACTTCGCGGCAGTGACGACCGCTGTGATGATCACCTTGAACACCTCGATCACGGTCGAGATCACGGTCTTCACGATGAGGAACGCGACCTGCACACCCTTGCGGAACCAGTCGACGTTGTTGTACGCCCACAGGAACGCAGCAACCAGCGCGACGATCGCGGTCACGATCAGGCCCGGGCCGGCGTTCCAGGCGATCGCGACAGCGACGAGCCCCGCAGCGATCACTGCGAGCACCGTCTTGATCGTCCCTTCCGAGACACCGAACGCTGATGCGAGGTCGGTGATCAGCTTCTTCCCACCCTCGAACACCGACGAAAGGATCCGGCCGGCGGTCTTCAACGCACCCGGAAGCCGCTCACCGAGCCACTCGGCGACCTTCGTGACGATCGGGATGAGCTTCTGGAGCAACGGGTAGATCGTGCGCGTCAGGGTCTCACCGAGCTGCGCCATCGAGGCCTTCGACTGGTTCTGCGACTTGATCGAATCCATCGACCCGTCCGACCACGCCTTCTGCGCGTCGGTCGACTTCTCCATGATCAACTGCTGGGTCGCCAACGCCTTCGCCTGCTCGAGCGCCGTGCCGGTCAGCTTGTCCTGACCGTTCGCCGCGAGACGGGCCTGCACATCAGCCTCGGAGATCGAGATCCCGAGTTCCTTCAGCCCGTCGCGTTCGCCGAGCATCGCCTTCGTGATGATCTCGGACACCTCGGACGCTGAACGCTGGCCGCCGGTCCACGCCGACAGGGCGCCGGACAGGTCACCGAGTTCGGTCGACATCTTCGCGGCCTGGTCTGCGGTGAAGCCCATCGGCTTGAACAGGTCACCCATCGAGGTCGCCATCGCGACCGCTTCCGAGGTTGTGACACCGAACGACCCGGCGACGGTCTTCGCCCAGTTCTGCACACCGGTCAGCGACTGGCCGGTGAACACGACCTTCGCTTTCTTGTCGAGCGCCTCGAGCTTGCCGCCCTGGTCGACGATCTTCGGGATCGCAACCGCGGCACCGGCAGCGATACCGGCGAACCACATGCTGCCCGTGGAGAGGAAGTTCTTCACACCGCCCCACGCCTTGTTCACGCGGCCGGTGTGACGCTCGGTGTCCGATGCCAACGTGTCCTGCTTGCGGGCGATCTCGCCGAGCTTCGCCTTCAGATCGGTGATGTCGGCCTCGTACCGAACCTTTTCGACCAGTTCCTCAGCCACGGTCACCTCCCCCGTCGGGTCTTCCACGCTGCGGCCTCGTCGGCCTGCAGATCACGTTCCGCCTGCCGGGCACCCAGGTCGATCGCGTCGACCTTCCCCGACTTCATCTCCGCCCGCACGTGCAGGTAGGCGTTCATCAGCACCAGCTGCTCATCGGGCAGACCGGCCGGCAGCTCGAACGGGAACCGGCCGAGCTCGAAACACAGGTGGTAGAGGGCCAGCAGATCCGGCCGGTCCCTCAGGACGCTTTTCCCACCTCAGGGTCCCCGGGATCGTTGCTGGTCTGAGCGAGCTCGTACAGCTGCTCGAACACCACCGCCAGGTCGGCCTCATCGAGAGCGTTCATGAACGCCGACGCCTCAGCGAACGACCGCAGCAGTGGCTCACCATCGGCGGACACGAGCACGAAGCGGAGGATCCCGATCGCCTGCCGCGCCGCCGCGTCCTCGTCGTCACCACCAGCGGTGGCGACACGCAGCTGCTCATCGGAGGTGAGCGACGTGTACATGCGGAGTTCCTGCCCGCACGACGGCAACTGCAACGTGACCGTTGCACGAGTGCGCGAGTTCGCGAGCAACCGTTCGACGTAGGCCCGATCCATCAGTACGCCGCCGCATCCGCAGTCTTCGACACTGCGGTCACGAACGCCGACGCGGAGGCCTTCGTGATCTGGCCTTCCTTCTCGAGGTACATCGTCTCACCGTCCGGGTTGAGCTTCGTGTACGTCGCCTTCGTCCAGGTGACCTGGGGTGCGGTGATCGACAGGGTGCGCTGGTTCGTCGTCGACAGCCCGTTGTCGTACGCGGCGACGAACGCACCGGTCTCGAAGAAGTTCTTGATCGCGGCGGTGCCCGACGCGGTGCCGTACACGATCTTGCGGTAGTCGTCACGCACCGTCGACGAGTCGATCAGCTGCTTCACCTTCAGCGACCCGGTGAGCTCGAGCTTCAACGTCTCACCGCGCGTCACCTTCGACAGGCGCAGATCCTCGTCGTACTTCCACTCGAGCGCCATCTCCCACTCGGCGACGTTCGACGCTGCCGACCCGTCGATCGTGAACGACCCCTCAGCACCCCGATACGGGCCACCCGGGGTCGAACCCGACACACCGGTCTCGTAGGCGGGGGTCGCGGCGGTCGCCTGCCACGCCGGGGACAGCGCGAACCAGCCGAACTTCACCATCAGGTCCTCGTTGCCCTTGCAGGACAGCACGAGCGTCTTCAGGTAGCCGTCGGTGTACCGCTCGATGATGTCGGTCGACACGCCGGCGGCCTGCTCGAAGGTGAGCGGCACGTTCGTCTCGAGCGGCGTCGCGGTGTGGTCGTAGAGCGACCCACTCGAGGCGGCGGCGTCCTGGCCGAGGAACCAGGCGAGCACCTGCGCTGCGGTCTTCGGACGGGCCGCGAACGCGGAACCGCCCGACGGGTCGTGCTTCGTCTTCATCTTTCGCGCCAGGTACGGTCCGACGCCGGCCTCGCGGACGTCCGAGCCGTCCTGGCCGTCATCGAGGTCGACCGACCCCTGATAGGGGATGAACACCGTCGGCGTCACACCAGTGCCCTTCACCGACTGCTTGCCGATGCCGAGGTAGTGCGCGGACGAGGATGAGGAACGCGGGTAGCCCATGAATCAGCCCTCCAGGCCTGCGGCCGCCTCGAGGGCGGGATCGGGGGTCCAGTCGTCGGACCACGGCACGAACCGCACGTCCTGATCGAGTTGCTCGCCGGTGACCCAGATCGGGTCGCCGTAGGTGATCACACCCTGCGACGGGGTGTACACGGCCTGCACGTCGACGAACCGGGCCTGCACGAGCGGTGCCGGGGTTTCGTCGACCTGCTCGGCAGGACGGGAACGAGGTGCCACAACGGCCTCCTACGGGGTTGAGAGAGTGACAATTTCCTTGGACAGCTGCACGAACGACGCTGCGACACCGGCCCACAGCACCCGGTTCTCCAACGTCTCGAACCGGCACGGCTGGGTCCGATGACACGACCCGCCGAGGTCATGATCAGCGTCGAGTGCATCCGCGACCGCGAGCGCGTTCGCACGCAGCGTCACGATCGACGACCCATCATCGGCGAGCCCTTCGGCACCACAGATCGTGTACCGCCACGTCCGCTCGATGTACCCGGCCGACGTCTGCACCATCGGCCGGCCGACCATCGTCGGACCGGACACCCACCACACCCGCAGCCGATTCACGCCGCCGATGTTCGACACGATCCGCGGCTGCAGATCGGTCCGGTCGAACAGGTCGTACCCGTACACCAGCCCGATCGACGGCAACGCCCCGATGAGCGCCTCGATCTGTGCGACCGGGCCCGTGATGTCCGATGCTGCCATCGCTCAGCCCTCCACGATCGCACGCAACGCTGCGCGGGCGATGCGTTCCGTTGTGCCGTCCTTGCGCATCGCAGCGTTCGCACGCTTCACGATGAACCGGCCGCGCGTGCCCTGCGCCGCGATCTTCTTCGCGGCCTTCTCGGCTGCTTCGATCGACCCGCCCGCCCGGTTCTGGATCGACTTCGCCGGCGGCCGACGACCCGGTCGACGGCCACGTTCGATCACCGCCGCCAACGGCGACTTCGACCCGGCCTCGACCGCCGATCCGACCGGCCGAGCGACGAACGACTCGGCATACCGGCCCGCACCAGCGAGCTGCTGCGCGTGCGACACGAGCTCGCGCCCCAGATCCGACAACGCGGCCTGCGTGACGCGCTCACAGCGCGCAGCATCGGCCTCCCACTTCGCCGCCAACGACTCGGCAGCGGACAGCGAAACGACGATCTTCATCAGCTGAACGGCACCGACCGGATCGTCTTCGACGACACCGAACCGGCCGCACCACCACCACCGGCGCCGGACACGGTGCCCAGCCCGATGAACGTGTGGTACAGCGTGCGCAGCTGCGCAGCCGCGTCGAGCAGGTTCCGCGACCGCTCCGTCCCATCGACGAACCCGGTCGGCAACGCGCCCTGGCGGCCGAGCGCCGCCGTGGTCGACAGCGCGGTGCACACGTACGACGCAGCGAGCGCGGTCACCGCTTCGAACGCCACCGTCGACACCTCATCATCAGCGGCGGTGTCGGTCGGTTCCGGCCACACCGTCGTGAAGAACACCCGCGCCTGCTCGCCCGCGGCGAGCTCGGCCGGGAGCAACACCACCGACGTCGCCGGCGTCGACGGGTCACGCGTGACCCGCCACTCACCCTGATCGAGCCGACACGGTGGGGTCTCCCCCGCGGGCGCCTCGATCAACGTGATCCTCGACCAGCCGGCCACCCACCCGTCACCCGCCACGGGCAACGCCAGGTAGCGGCCGGACGGGGTCAGGTCCACGACCGCGGAGTGGGGACGGTCGATCGAGAACTGAGCGAGCGCCGGCTGCACACCGATCGTGAAGACCTCATCGGTCGTCACGTCGAGCTCACCGACGTCGTTCAGCTTCGACAGCACCTTCGCTGCCCACTCCGCGGCCGTGCGACCCACAGGTCACGCCTCCGCGTCGTCAGCGGCCGGCGCCTCGTCGGCGTCAGCCGCCGCGGCCTTGCGACCGCGCTTGGGCCGCGGCTCGTCGGCAGCGGCGACCTCGTCGGTGTCGTTGTCGTCGGGCTCGGCGGGCACCTCGAGGTGACGGGAACCGTCCGGGCGCTCGACCCAGACCGCGTGCTCGATGACGACCAGCTCACCCTTCGCGAGTGCCTGGTCGAACCGCTCACGCGCGTGGCCGGACTCGGGGACATCCATCTCGAAGATGGTGCCGCCGGTCCCGCGGACGAACACGGTGTCGGCCATCAGACGTTCCCTCGGACCTTCTGCACGATGATCGTGCCGGTCATCGACGCTGCGATGTCGAGGTTGATCGACCCGTCGGCCTGCGCGAAGCGGGACGAGTCGATCACGATCGGGATCGCGTTGGTCGAGGCGGCGCAGGTGATCACGAGATCACCCTGGCCGGCGCCGAGAGCGGGCGGGTTCGCGCCCGCCTTGATCGTGACGGTCTTCGTGCCGGCGAAGGTGTTGTTCACGAGCACGAGCACGTCCTCGGCGGGGGTGGTGCCGAGGTTGATGACGTGGTGGTTGGTCGGGTCGATCGCGGTGGCGGTCGGCGCGGAGCCGGCGTTCACCGTGGTCGTGATGGGGAGTGCGGTACGAGCCATTGGGCCAGTGTCCTTTCAAAGACGGGGAGATGGGGAGAGGGGGTCGGGGGTCGCCGCTGCCAGGAACAGCGGCGACCCCCTCACCGTTGGGGGATCAGGTCTCCGAGGCGATCACGGTGGCGATCGCGTCGGGGCGGATGAGCTTGGCGCCGTACACGTGGAGGCCCTTGACGGCGTCCGAGAACGAGTCCTGCGGGCGGTACGACTCGACCTTCACGATCTGCTCCGCGAAGCTGATCGCGGACGGGTGGCCGGCCATGACGGCCCAGTCGTCACCGGTGACGAGCGGGGCGTTGTTCGACATCATGATGTCGAAGCCCAGCGCGCGGCCGATGACGCCGTTCCGCAGGCCCTCGGTGGTGCCCGACGCGTCGTAGCGGACGAACCGGTCGTCCTCGAGCAGCAGACCCTCGTAGAAGGCCGGCACGATGCACCAGCGGCCCTCCATCGGGACGTTCGCCTTGTTGAGGGCGGTGCGCAGCTTGCGCAGCTGCGTGTACGCCTGAGCGGCGGTCGTGACCGACACGGTGCCGAGCTGGTTGGCCGACGCGGCACCGGTGTACAGCGACGCGACGTACTGGTCGGCGACGTCACGCAGACCGTAGGTGGCCTCGGTCAGCGCGGTCTCGAGCTCGCCGCCGGTCGACTGCGCGGCGTCGATGTCGTCGAGCTCGAACGCGAAATACTTCGCCTGGTCGATGAACAGGGCGCGCTGCGCGTCGGTGAGCTGCTCGGGGCTGATGGTGGTCGAACCCTTGGTGTACGTGGCGACGGTCGGGCGGGACATCGACTTGATGCGGACGGTGTCGCCCTGGCCGGTGATCTCGCCCTCGTAGTCGCGGTTCACGACGCCGGGACCGGCGTACACGAGGTTCTTCTTGAGGGACTGGAGGATCAGGCTGGACCAGATCTCCGGGATGAACGTGATGGCCACGGGGTGGCTCCTTTCAGGCGGGTGACGTCAGGTGGCGGAGCAGGCCGTCCTTGTAGGCCTTCTCGATCTCCGCCGGCGTCATGTTCTTGAGGTCTTCCCGGCTGATCGTCCCGGCTTGCTTGCCGCGAGGACCGCCGTCTGCACCGCCCGGGGTGGGCGTGGTGGGCTTCCCGACGAGGTACTGCTTCGCCTCGAGCAGTGCCTTCACTGCTTCGTCGGCGCCGGTGACCTGGCCGTCGTCACCGACGGTCACCGCAGATGGGTCGAGCAACGCGAAGACCGCATCGGGGTCCACCGCGCCTGCTCGTGTGGCTGATGCAACGACCGCGGCGCGCTTCAACGCACCCGCAGCTCGTTCCTGCGCAGCCTGCGCGGCCTTCTCGGCCGCCTCGGCGCGCAGCTGCAACTTCTCGGTCTCAGTCTGCTGTGCCGCCTCGAGGGCGTCCAGCTTCTCCTTCGCCGCCTTCAACGCCTCGTAGTCGGCCGGCGGGGTCGTCTTCGCACGAGCGAGCCGCTCGGCCACGATGCGATCGATGTCAGCCTGCGTGAACGTCTTGTCACCGGCCGGCGGCTCGGTGGTGGTGGGATCCGTGGTCGGATCGGGGTCCATTGTTCCTCCAAGGGAGTGACCGCCCCATGACCTGGGGGCGTGGCAGGTGACCACCGGTGACCGGTGGCGAACACCTGGACACCACCCACACCGTCAATGTATGATTGACGCATGGAGTGGGACCAGCAGATCAGCGCCGCAGCCGACGACGAGTTCGCCGCACGGGCCCGGCTGCACGAAGCGGTGACCGCAGCACGCCGCGACGGCCACTCATGGACAGCGATCGGAGCCGTGCTCGGCATCACGAAGCAAGCCGCACAGCAGAGGTTCGGGCAGTGAACATCGCCACCACCCGCTTCGACAGCGTGCACGCCACCACACCCCACCAGTGGTGCACGACGTGGGATGAACTGTGCACCGCCCTGTTCGACCACCCCGAACGAGCCCGGAAGGCCGACGGTGCCCTGTGGTCACCGGTCAGCTACCGGCGCGGCAGCCGACGCCGGAACGCAAACGTCGACCAGGTCACCTGCGCCGTGATCGACATCGATGACGGCACCCCGCTCGAGGTGGCCACCGAAGCCCTCCACGGTGTCGCCTGGCTCGCCTACACCACCTGGTCCCACACCGGGACCTCACCGCGCTACCACCTCGTGATCCCGTTCGAACACCCGGTGCCCGCCCCCGAATGGCCGGCAGTGCACCGTTCGCTGCGCGCCTGGCTCGGATGCGGCGACGCACTCCCCGACCCGGCCCGCATGTACTACCTGCCCCAGCACAGCCCCCTCGACGAGGACTGGTGGGTCGAACGCTCCCCCGGCGCCGCGCTGCGCATCACACCGCGCCGCGTCGCCGCCGCGGCCTGATCAGGTCGCCGGACCGAAGTCGAACTCGACACCGCCGGGGTACACCGTCGGGCCGAGCTCGCCGTGCTGGTGAATCGCCGCCTCGACGGCACGCTTCGCGTTGTCGCCGCGCTTGCCCAGCGCCGGATCCGCGGCCATCAGCTTGTCGACTAGGTCTCGGTCGAGCACCTGGCCCGGGTCCTTCTTCCCGATGATCGGCGCCACCGTGCACCCGCACGCCGGATGGATCGGCATCAGATCCTTGTCGTGATACCGCTGCGTCGACACCAGCAGGCAGAACGTGCACGCCCGCGGTTCGGGCACCCGCCGCCACCCGACGATCCGATCGTCGTCCTGCATCGCCGCCGACGTCGCCTCACGGTAGGCGAGCATCGGGTCAGTCGCACCGATCTGACGAGCACGAGCCCCACCAGCATCGAGCGCCGCCGGCAACGGCTCACCCTTCGACAGCAACCACCGCAGCTGCACGATCGGACGCATCAACACCTCAACGTCCGGCACACCTCGAGGATCGACGAACTCGTCAGCCACCAGCGGCGACTCAGGCGCCGGCTCACCGGCCGCCATCGACGAGTACGTGCGGATGTACGACAGGCCCAGATCCGCTGCAGCGAGCTTCGCCGCGGCGAGCGGGCCCGACATCACCGACACCCACCGGCTGGCCGTCGGCTCGGTCGGATCGGTGACCACCTGCGCCCACGTCGCAGCGAACAGCCGCGCCGTGCGATCACGGATGGCGAGCACCGCCAGCTGCTGACGGCGAGCGAACGTGGCGAGCTGCTGCGGCGTCGCGCCGGGCATCAGACCACCGCGGCGGGCTCAACGGCCGGCACAGCGGCCGACGACATCGCAGGCTCGTTCATCAGCCGCAGCATGGCCTCGTCGAGCAGCATCGTCTTGAACCTGGCGATCTGCTGCGGCGTGTAACCGAGGTCTTCCCACAGCTGCAACGTCGGCACGCCGAGGGTCTTCTTCTTCATCACCGCGTCGACGTGCTCGGACTCGGTGCGCGACTCGGGATCGGCCCAGATCGTCTCGGCCGCCACAGCGCCCGCCTTGTCCGACCCCTCGACTGCGAAGCCGAGCCGCACCACTTCTTCCCACGTCTCACCGAACGTGACGTGCCGATCACGAACCTTCGCGACCAGGCCGGTCTCGGCGGCCTTGATCGACTCACCTGACGGGAACTGGCCGGCAGAGCCGAGCATGTAGTGCGGTGGTGTCCTCGTGCGACGGGCGATCGACAGCACCCGCGACTCGATCACCTCGACGTACTGCTTCAAGTCGGTCGGGTTGAAGTCACCGAACTTCGCCTTCTCATCACCGACCGCCCACAGGCGCTGCACCGACGACGTGAACTCCTCGATCGGCTTCCCATCGGCGTCCACAGGGATCTCCACACCGGTCGCCCACCGCTGCCGGAACGCAGCGAACTCCGCCGCGACCAGCATGTCGACCAGGGTCTTGTCGATCTGATCCTGCGTCGAGATCACTTCCATCAGCTCGGACCGGGCCGCCGAATCCCGCAACCGCAACCGGTTCCGCAACTCCACGATCGGCACCACACCCAACGGGTTCGCGATGCTCTCGCCACGATCCGCGAGACCTGCCGAGCCACGCCGCGCGAACTTGTAGATCCGGTCGGGCAGGTACAGGTTGTAGAACCACTGATCGGTCCACTCGTCCTGCCACATCTTCAACGCCGCAGCGCGGCGACGACGCGAGCCCGACTCGTACGCGACGAGGACCTGCGACGGGTGCTCGACCGTGATCTCGGCCGAGCTGTCCTTCCCGGCCCACACCATGATCGGGCAACGCCCAGTGGTGAGCGCGGTGAGATGCGCGAGCTTGCTGTCGGCATCGAGGAAGTTCCGCTGCCACATCATCGCGGCCTCGTCGTCGGCCTTCGGATCGTCGGTGAGTCGGAACCCCTCAGGGTTCAACCGCTCGGCCACCGCCTCGACGACGAGCGGCATCCAGTTGTCCCGCACCGCGGCGAGCATGGCGCCGAATTCCTTGCGGTACTCCTTCGTCGACAACGCGACCGGCAGCGGCTGATCACCGTCGAAGTACTTCTCGTACCGGTCCGTCATGATCTGCTGCTCGCGCAGCTTCGGCTCGAGCCTCTCCACCCACCACAGGGGGCTGAACGGCATGGAATCGGCCATCGTCACCCCTCATCAGTAGTAGCGGCGCAGTGTCTTGGATTTCTTGGCCGCGGGTGGCTCAGCGCCGGCAGCGACAGCATCGCCGCGCGCCTCCCACGACAGGCAGCCAGCCATCGCGAGGTCGATCTTCTTCGGTGAGTCGTGCCGTTCCTTCTCGATCACCCACAGCCGCTCGTCCTCGTCGTTCCGAGACGGCAGGTACTTCTTCACCGCGTTGCCGATGTGCTCGGCCATCAGCTCGTCACCGTCGTGACTCACCGACCCGTCGAGCATCGCATCGCTGTACACCCGGAGCGCGTTCGCCATCTTGCGCCGCTGGTTCGTCCACCACTTCACGACCCGGTCGGCGCCGTAGCGGCCTGCCCACGCGTCGACCCACTCATCCCAGTACGGCGGATCGGCGTACATCCGCCACACCGACCACTTCGAGAACGCTTCCTCGACCGCAGCGTCGACCTCATCGGCCGGCACTTCCCAGTCTTCAGGTGCGTTCTCCGGGCGTTCCCACGCCTCCACCTTGACCTGCAACCCGGTCGCCACATCGGTCGCCACCAGCCCCGTCGCGTCACGACGGCGGGCACCGTCGAAGCCGAGCGTGACCAGCCGGCCAGGCTCGATCACCGCACCCGGCTGCACGAGCTCGTTCCACCGCAGCACGTTGAACGCCTGCTGGCCACCCTGCCGCCACTGGTTGAACCACACCCGGTGGTAGTACGCCCGGTCGGTCTTCGGTTCGAAGTAGTGCGACACGAGCGCATCGATGTCACCCGACCAGGTGGCCGGGCCCGTCGCCTCGAGCAGCGCCGCGCGCACCTCGTCAGGGGTGCTGGTCGGCATCTCGACCGGCGCGTACCGGTGCGCATAGAACAGGTTCGGGTCAGCGACCTTCCCCTTGCCGATCAACTCGGCGTACTCGTGGGTGTCCTCAGCGATCGAATGCTCACCGGGCTGCCCGGCCGTGGTGGTCTCCAACGTCCACGCGTCGGCCGGCACCAGCTTGTACACGTTCTGCAGCATCGTCGAGTGCGCGTTCTTCAACGCCGGTCGGAACATGCGGTGCGTCTCGTCGAAGTGCTGGCAGGTCGTGCGAGCACCATCACGAGCTGACGGCGACGCCGCCAACGCAGTCGCCTTCCCGGCCTCGCGGCCGTGCTGGTCGAGCAGCAGGATCCGGTCGAGCCCGATGTCGAACCACTCGGCCACCTCGGACTCACCGAGGATGTGCCGCAGCACACCGAACGCCAGGTCTTCGGACTGTTCCTCGGTGTACGCCACCATCGGGATGTACGGGTCGGACGGGACACCACGCCCCACCGGCACCCACACGCTGCCCTGACGGCGCCACCCGTCACACCGCACCGGCGCCTCCGGGTGCAGCTCGGCCGCGATCACGATCGCAGCCTTCTCGGTCTTCGCGGTGCCCTTGCGCTTCGACAGCCCGACCCGTTTGAACCGGCGACGGCCGGCACGGTCATGACCACGCGGGAACACCTCGTACATGCGGTACAGCTCGGCCCTGAACTCAGGCTCGATCTCGTACCGCTCACCCTTCTTCGGCCCGGGCCCGTAGACCAGGTTCGCTTCGATCCAGTCGCAGAGCTCCGGGCCGAGCGTCGGCCACGGCCGCGCCTCGAGCGGCGGAACGACGAGCGTCGCCATCAGTTCGCGAGCAGACGCCGCGGGTCCTCAGCTGGCCGCTTCGACTTCGGCAACGGCGCCGCCGCACCAGCCGCCTTCGGCTTGCGCGCCGCACGGGTCTGCTGCGTGTCCTCGTCGGCCTTCTCGCCGCGAGCGACTTCCCACTGCAACCGGCGACGGTCGATCGGGGTGAGCCCGAAGCACTGGCGCTGCAGCCGGATCTCCGCAGCGAGCGACTGCGACGGCTCGAGCCAGAACGCGTTCACCAGCATCGCGAGCACGTAGAGCCCGTGCACGTCCGAGCTGTCGAACTCCGGCGCCATCGGTGACGACCACACATCGGTCCACCACTTCACCGTCAGCGGATGCCACTCGATGTCCGCGTCGGTCGGCAGCGCCGGCACCTCAGCGTCGGGCACCGCCTGCAGCTGCTTCGCACCGGCCACACGGTTCCGGCGAGCACGAGTGCTCGAGTGCTTCGGCGGCGGACCAGGCATCACTCACCTCCAACGGAGTCACCTGGCAACCGGCCAGTACGGGCCACCCGAAGGCAGCAACACACCCCAGCCCCCAACCCGTACAAATGGCCTCTGACCTGGGAACACGTACTTCACGAGGCGAATCTGGGGAACCCGTACATCCAGAAAACTGCT
>JACCDR012303184.1_pt1 | contig 36920 bp, 58 predicted proteins | sample 7446431 | NCBI WGS metagenome assembly JACCDR01 (sample SAMN15323443, study PRJNA562643) | freshwater metagenome | isolation source: river surface water | place: USA:Blue River Watershed | collected 2017-08-17 | reverse complement strand
GGCTGGACCCATGACGGCGACTGGCAGGGCGTCCGCTGCCCGGGGATGCTCTGCGGCGCCACACCGGCGGGAGAGGAAGCGGTTGTGAGCACGGGGGAAGAGAGCTGGCTCGCCCCGCGCGCCGGCGACCCGGTGGGGTCGGTGCGGCTGTCGCCGACGACGGTGATCGAGTGCTCGCTGGACGGGTGCCCGTGGACGTACGAGCTCCAGCGGCTGGACCCGGGCCAGCTGCGTGCGCCGACCAGGCCGACGACCGGGTTCCACGACCACCTCAATGCGGCGATCGCGGCGAGCGTGGCGTGGGCCAGCGCGCGAGACGAAGCGAAGATCATCGCGCACATGGCGACGCACCCGCTTCGGGACTTCCTGGAGACGATCGCGCGGCTCAAGCAGGAGCTCGGCGGTCCGGAGCGGGAGGAGTGGGCGATCGAGATGTCCGGCGGGTCGATGCAGGTCCGCTGCGACGAGGCCACGCGGGAGTACCCGCTGGAGCGGTGGCTGCCTAACCAGCACAAGATGGGCCACAGGGTGCACCGCCGCCGGGTGGTGGTGCTGGAGCCGTGGAAGCGGGTGCCCCGTGCCGATGCTCCGGACGGCGGGTAGCAGGTTGGGTGCAGGACGGTAGCAAGCTCCGTGTTGGGGTTTTTCTTGCCCCGGTACGTGGAAGTGTGGTGATCACGAGCCGGTCGAGAGACCCTTCCCGGCCGGTCCCAGATCCCACGCAAGGAGCATCCGTCATGCGCAACATTCTGCGCGTCGCCATCGGCGCGCTCATCGCCTCGTTCCTGGCCGTCGGCATCGCCGCGGCCCCGGCCCAGGCCGCCACGTCCATCTCGTGCCGGACCACCGTCGCGCTGTCCAACGGCGGCAAGACGGCCAAGGCCACCATCAAGTCCAACAAGGTGATCTACAAGGGCCAGACGTCGTTCATCTTCACCTGGCAGAACGCGAACCGGACCCTCGGCTCGGTGAAGTACGTGGGCGGCTACGGCAGCACGATGACCGTCGGCGGCCGCTACTGGGTCAAGGTCGAAACGTGGCACGCGGGCACCAAGTGCTCCACCTGGTACAAGCCGGGCATCGCCTGATGGCCCGCAAGGTGTGGGCCGTCATCGGCGCCGTGGCCCTGGTCATCGCGGGGATGGTGTCTCCGGCCGAGGCGTCACCGGCAGCGTATCTGCGCTGCTGGGTGATCACCCCGACCGAGCTGAACGGCGGGAAGTGGCTGGTCCGGATCGGCTCGACTCGGCCGAACACCGCGAAGGTGCACGCGATCACGGTGAAGTGGCACAAGAAGAACACCTTGACGGTGGCCTACCGAACGGTCCGGTACAGCCCGATCAGCAACCGGTACATCACCCCGGCCATGAAGGGCTGGGAGATCAACCACGTGGCGGCCGGCCAGTCTGGCACCTACTGCACGGAGTACGCGCGCTGATGGGCTGCGACGCAGAGTACGACGACAAGGGCCGCGCCATCGGGCCCAGCTGGAACCACGACCGCGTGGAGAAGCCGGTCAAGAAGAAGACCAAGAAGAAGAACAAGAAGTAACGCGACGAGGAGCGGCCACCTGGGGTGATCCAGGTGGCCGCTCCGTGTTCGGGGAGGATGATGATCGTCATGGGGGATTTTGTGGAACGGGTCGCGCCCACGGGCCGGCCGCAGATCAACCGGGATCAGCAGGTGATGCTGTCGAGCGCGGGCCGGGCGCTTCGGTGGAAGTCCGACCCGGAGATCCTCCCGATCGACAAGGGGCTGCTCGGGCTGCTGTCGCTGGTCGAGCGGGACGTATGGGTGCCGTTGTCCCGAGTCGTGCAGACAGTAGATGAGGAAGAGGTTGAGGTGTGCGCGTCCGCTTCTCGGATGTTCTGGGTGGGGCTGGTTGACGTGGAGGGGATGACGACGCGTAGATCGTCGGCTGATTCGTAGGTAGTCCGTTCGGTGAGACCGGATACTGGTCAGTGATCCACCCCCGTGGAACAGCGAGAGGGCGACCGGCGTAATGCCAGTCGCCCTCTCGCCGTACGCAGGCGGTTCAGTTGCTGGTGCGGTCTCCGCCGTGCAGCAGCGCGCGGACCTCGGACTCCCGGAATCGGCGGTGGCCGCCGAGGGTCCGGACGGAGGACAGCCGGCCGGCCTTCGCCCAGCGGGTGACGGTCTTCGGGTCGACCCGGAACAGCGCGGCGACCTCGGCCGGTGTCATCAGCGGGTCTTGGTTGGTCAGTGACATGGGTGGCCTCCCTGGTCGGTGGATACGGCGCTGGACGTGCGCCTCACTCACATTCCAGATTGCCGGAGTTGCCCGACTTGTGCGGGCGTAATGCGAGAATTGCTACCGTTCTACTGCCGACGGCGGGCCTTCGCCGACGCCAGCTTCGCTTCCAGCTCGGCTCGCAGATCCAGCGGCATCGTGTTCGACGTCTTCGGCGCGGCCGCGGCCTTCTTCGCCGGCGTCTTCTTCCTCGGCGCCGCCGGACGCTTCGGCCTCTCCGCCCGCTCCCCCGGGTCGAACGGCAGCGCCGCCTCCGGCAGCGTGCGCCTCGGCTCGCCGCCGTACTGCAACACCCCATCCTCGTCGACGTAGTCCGACTCGACGATCGTGCACCCGCCTGGCCCGCACATGAACAGGAACCCCGCCTCGCCGCTGCCGGCCCCGGCCAGCAGCGGCCCCGGCTCCATCGGCCGGTAGAACCAGGCAGGCGGGAAGTCCGTCAGCTTCGCCATCAGCTCGACCTGCTCGCGGGTCGGCACGGCCAGGCCCAACTCCCACATGTCGACGTCACCGGCGTCCGGGTCGCGGTTGCCCTCCACCGTGCCGCACTCGATGTCAACCTCCGGCCCTTCCAGACCGCGCAGGTTCATCGCCAGGGTGATCCGGGCCGGCACCACCTTCCCGGCGGCGATCAACCGCTCGTTCTCCACCCGCGCCTGTGCCGTGCCGTACGCGACCCGGTCGGTGATGCTCTGGTCAGCGGCCAGCTTCGCCGCCCGCTGGTCACCACGCCGAGCACGCGGGTGCAGCCCGGCCACCGCACCGTCGAGCGGCGCGGGCTTCTTCGCGCCGCGCCGCTCGAACGGGACCACCATGCCGTCGTCGGTCACCGCGCCGCTCGGCGCCCGACGAAGTTGACGCTGCGCCCGGCCTGCCCGGCGGCCACGTGCCAGTGCCCCGAACGGGAGCGCGGGCACACGTACGCGTGGTGCGGTCGGCGGGTCGCCACGCCCAGCTGCGCCGCGCACGCCTCGGCCGCCTCCTGGTCACGCATCAACGGCTTGCCGTCGTTCCCGGCCCACCGCCAATGCTCCTCCGGGTCCTCGTCCGGGTTGGGTCCGCACCGTCGCATCCGGCCGCCCTCCTCGACCGCGGCGTACCGCTCGTAGATCGTCTTCTCCAGCGCGTCCACTGATCCGCCGGTCACGTCGGCGGCGGGTTTGCCCTTGCCAGGCTTCTTCTTTCTGATGCTGGCGCTCACCGGGATCTCCTGTCCGTTCGCTCGTCACGCAGCCGACGCAGCCGGTTGACGTTCACCGGGTCGAAGGCCAGTGCCTTTTCAGTGTCCAGCAGCGCGTTCAGACGCTGGTAGAACTTCTCCTGCGACAACCCCGTGGCGTGGATCTCGTTGAGGATCGCGCCCTCGTCCTCGTAGAACGCGCACCCGATCCGCAGCACCTCCATGTCGCCGATCGTCAGCAGCCGCCGCTCGAGGTCGGCCAGCCGGCCAGCGGCGTACACCGCGGCGTCGTCCATCGCCTCGTCGTCGCCGACCTCCAGCCCCAGCAGCCGGTCCTCGGCTTCGCGCCGCTCAGCGACCAGGTCCGGCTGCCCCGGCTCGGCCGCCAGATACCCCGAGCACGCCCCGATCAGGTTCAGCAGCGCCGCCCGGGCCTGGTCGTACCGGACGGCCCGCTCCTCCGACCAGGCGCCCTCCTCAGTAGTCACGACCGCATCCCCGTGGATCCGTGACCGCCCTCGCCACGCTCGGTGGTCTCCAGCATGGGCATCTCGTGCAGCCAGACCCGTTCCACCCGCTGGATGAGCAGCTGCGCGATCCGGTCGCCCCGTTCGATGGTCACGTGGTGCCGGGAGTGGTTGATCAGGTTGACCTTCACCTCGCCGCGGTACCCGGAGTCGACCGTGCCCGGGGCGTTGAGCACGGTCACCCCGAACCGGGAGGCCATACCTGACCGCGGGTGGACCAGCCCGACACAGCCGGTCGGGACAGCGATCGCGAGCCCGGTCCGGACCAGCTTCCACTGCCCGGCCGGGAGGTGCACCTCCTCGGCGGCCATCAGGTCCATGCCGGCGTCGCCCTCGTGGGCGTACCTCGGCAGCGGCAGCGACGTGTCCAGCCGCTTGACCGGCATCACGAGCTGACCGCCATCGGCCGACGTCTGGCCGGTGAACGCCGGCGTCGACCTGGTCAGCGCCGCCAACAGCAACCCGATTCTTCCCCTGATCATGCTCACTCCCCCGTGTCGATGAACTTCCCGCCGCACCATGGCTGCGGCGGGTCAACCCTGGTCCACATCCGGCCGGTGATCCGGCCACACTCCACGCAGCACTGCATCCTCGGCGCCTTCCGCCCCTTCACTGTCGGCGGCACCTGGTTACGGGTCTGCTGCTCCGGGCACGCCGGTATCCGCTCCGGGATCGGCGGGCTGCACCGCCGGTCCGTCAGCGGGTGCCGATGCGAGCACTCCTGCTGCCCGCGCCGACCCGTGTACTTCGGGCAGCACACGCAGCCCTGGCCCAGCTTGCACGCCCCGGCGGCCACGAAGATCGGCGTACGGCGGTCCGGCGGATCCAGCCGCCAGACCCCGCCGTCGTCCTCGCGCACCGGGCTCATGCCTGGCGGGCCAGCCGGGCGATCCGCTGCAACGCCACCTTGACCTGACCGGCCGCGGCCAAGCCGGCGGTGACCGACGCCATCTGCCCGATGTCGGCCAGCCGAGCGCGCAGCTCGGCGACATCGGCCTTGGCCTGGTCCAGCTCGTCGGCCGCCGCCCGCCGCACAATGAGCATCCCGGCCCGGGCCGACTCTGGCGTCATGGACACCCGCATCGGCTCCAGTCCGTCGCTGTTGGGGAACTCGGCGACCACCGCGGCCTCGGTCACCGCGACCACCCTGCCCTCGCGGGTGTCGTAGTCGCCGAAGAACGTCTTGTCGGCCAGCAGCACCACGTCGTGCATGCCGGGCATATCACGGAGCTCAGGCATCGTCGTCGCCGCCCTCGGTGTCGGCCGGCCGCCAGGCGCCCTGGACGCTGGCCTTGATCGCGACCTCCCGCACCCAAAGATTGGAGCGTGGGTCGATTCTGGCGGGCAGTTCTTCGTAAACGGTGCCGGTGCTGACGTGCCGCCACCGGTAGGCCACGTGGCGGTGGGCGCTGCCCGGTGCGATCCGCAGCGCGATGTCCAAGTCGGCCTCGTCCTGCTTGATCGTGTCGTTGCCGACCAGCCGGCCGGTGTACTCCACCAGCAGCGGCCGCCACCCGCCGTAGTCCCGCTCGCACGTACCGCACGGCGTCGCCCACTCCGGCTTGAAGCCCTCCGGGTAGATGCCGAGCGCCCCGCAGTCGTGCATCCAGGTCTGCATCCCGCCGAAGGTGACCTCAGTGGTGCGCTTCCACTCGAACGCGCCGTTGCTGGTCTCAGGCACGTCGGCTCCTCTCGACCATAACCAGCCGCTCAGCGAAGGCCCCCGCCGTCTGGTTCTTCGCCTCCCGGTACCGGTCCAGGTCCGGGCAGATCGCGTACGCCACCTCCACGAGGTCGGCCAGCTCCGTCATATCCGCTGCCCCGGAGTCCAGGAACTCGCGCAGCTCCTCGCCAAGTTTCCTGACCAGCTCGTCCCGGAACACGGGTTCAGACGCGACGATCACACTGACTGAGTCGCCGTTCCCCGCCGCGATCTCGGGGATCCGGTCGCGGACGGCCTTCACCTCCTTTCGGTTCGCCACCTCGAGCAGCACGTCCGCGTGGCATACCTGATTGAGGGCGCAAAAGCAGACGAGATCCTTGCCCGCGAGCTCTCGCCGCACGTCGTCGGGTGTGATCCGGCGGGTGAAGCCGCCCAGCCCGCGGTCGTGCCACAGCCCGCGCGGCTCGCCCGTGAACAGGGCGAGCCGGTAGAGCTCGACGCACTCGGCCCGGGTCAGCAGCCGCACCCTGTGGCCGGTGATCTTCCCGGGCTCCCCGTTCGGGCCGTCCGGATGGTGGTAGGCGTGGTCCGCACCCGGCTCCGAGATCCGCCCCTCGTACTCCCAGGCCGAACCGTCGATCGCCGGCACCCGGGCCAGCCCCTCGCGGGGGCTGTTGAAGACGAACGGGTTGCCCCATTTCGAGGTGCGATCGACGATGACCGCGTTGTCGGGTTTCCGCCAGCCCCGGATCCGCTTGCGCTGGATCCGGGACGGCAGCACGAGCTCGGTCATCCGACCCGCCGGGCCTCGTACTCGGCGGTGACCCGGGCGCGCTCGGCCTCGCCGAACTCAGTCAGCCGCCAGTAGCGGTTGCCGTTGTCGTCAGTCTCGTCGGTCAACACGACCAGGCCGGCGGCCTCGTAGGCGCGCATCTTCCCGCCCATCTGGCCGGGCAAGCTCTGGGACGACCCGGCGCGGCGCATGTCCTTGCCGGTGGCGGCGGACCGGCGGACTCGGCCGGCCTCGATGTCGGCGAAGTCGCCGAGTGCCACCTTGTTGATGTTGATGTTGTGTGTTCGTGCCTCGCTCATGGTTCTTCTCCCCCGTGGATCGGTTATCGGATCGCGGCCAGCACGTCGGCCACGACGTTGGGCTCCTTCGGCGTGAACAGGCCGAGCATCCCCCGGCAGGGGACGGGCTCGGCCAGCGGCCGGACGTTCTCCAGGACCAGGTGGTGGATCTCGGTGCGTCGCCGCCCGCCGTGTTCGTCGTACGCGGATTCGCCCCACGGGCGGCAGCAGCCCATGTCCAGGTGCGAGCCGACCAGGTCGACGACGGCGATGATCGCGCCGAGCTCGAACCGTTCGCGGTGCTCGGCCGAGTCGATCCGCCGATCGGGCGGCCGGGCGGCCTGATGCGCGGTCAGCCACGGGGCGAACGCATCGAGCACCCGGCTGTCGCCCGCTCCGCGCTCGGACCAGCGGCGGCCGGCGTGGATCGCCAGCAGCCCCCGGTAAGACACCCCACGGGTTCTGTTCTCGACGGTCTTTCCGCCGTACACAATAGCCCAACTCCAGGGCTGCTGAACGGTAAGTGCACGCACAATCAACACCACTTTTCCAGGTACCTGATAGCCGATTTCAACTTGTCGATGTCGTCACCGAGGTTGCCGATTCCGCGATTACACGCCCCGCATAGCAGGCCGCGCACCTTGCCGGTGCTGTGGCAGTGGTCGACGTGCAGCTTATATAGCCGGGCGTCTGCCTCTGCGTTGCCGCAAATCGCGCAGACGCCGCCCTGGGCTGCAAGCATCTCGTCGTACTGCTCGATCGTGATTCCGTACGTGTTCTTCAGGTAGGACTTCCGTCTGTGCCTTTCCCACTCATTCGGGTTTTCGGCGGCCCACCGCTTCGTGCGCTCGGTGGAGCAGGACTTGCAAATGCCTGGCTTCGATACCGACATCAGCTTTACGTCTTTCACCAAGCCGCAGTCGCCGCATTTCCGCTCGCGCTCCTGCCGTGCGATGTCCAGGTGCTCGGCGTAGGCGGCTGTGCGGTCTCGGTACGTGGCCGCGTTGGTGCTCCATCCGCATTTGCACGAGACCGCGCCGCTGGTCTTGATGGCCGAGTGTCCTGGTAACCGGATGCCCATGATCCGATTCTACACACGGAACCGTAAACCGGATTGGTTGCAGCGCGCGAAGCTCGGTCACGGGATCTGAGCCTGCCTCTCGGCGTCTTCGCGCTCGGCGGCCTGCTTCTCGGCGAGCCGCTGCTGCGCCTCGACCCACGCCTTGGTGATCATGTGGATGCGCTGCTCGCGGGTCTGCGGGGCACCGTTGGCGGCGCTGCCCATGCTGTAGGAGATCCGGAAGTCGACGTAGTGGGTGCCGCCGACGTGGTCGACCCGCTCGGAGTAGGTGCCCATCGACACGTCGACGAGGCGGTGCCTCGGGTCGACCTGGTCGAGCAGGAGCATGGCGTAGCCCATGGCTCCGGACCAGTCGCGGATGATCGGGGCGTCTTTAGCTCGGGACACTGGTGGGCTCCTTCGTGACGAGTGGGCTCATGCCGAGGGCTTTGGCCCATTTCCGCAGCCAGTCGAGGCTGGGGGAAGCGGCTCCGTTCTCCCAGCCGTTCAGCGTTTCGCGGCTGGTGCCGGCCTGCGCGGCGACGTCCTGCTGGGATCGTCTCTGACTGAGGCGTTCCTGTCGCAGGGCAGCGCAGATCGGGTCGATGGTCCGGGGCGTGGGCATCAGTCCGTGGTCTCCAGCTGGGATTCGGTGAACTGGGGCTGGTCGCCCAGGAGGTAGTGGCCGGCCTCGTCCTTGAGCACGACGATCACTCTCATGGCGGGTTCTCCTTGGGATTCGGACGGCCACCGGGCCGCCGCATGGTGTGAGCCTACCGTCACAACGTTACCGATGCCACTAAATCGAAGACACTTGGTTGTAATTTTCCGAAGGGGTGGACACGCGCCCTTCGATCATGGGAACAATGATCTCCGGCATCATCCATACGCTCGGGTTCCCGCAGCCAAATGGCTACCTGCTAGGTGGCTGTTTGTATGAGGTCGAAGGCTGGCCGAAAGGGATGCGCACGTGAGCCCCGGGCCGACACCGGAGATCATCATTAACACCTCTCACCTGCGTCGGCGCCTCCCCGTGGCAGCCGCCGCCCTCACCGTCCTGTCCCTTCCCATGCTCGGCGCGCCAGCCACCACCTCGGCCAGCGCGGCGCCGCCACCGGCCACCACCGACACGTTCGCCCCCGGCGATCTGATCCGTGAACAGCCGCACGCATCCCGCGCCTACCGGCCGGCCCGTGCCGCTGACATCAAGCCCCGCGCCGCCGTCAAAACGGTCGAGCGCAAGCAGCGCCCCGCAGGCAAGGCGAAGCGGCCGGTGAAACGCACCGCCGCCGCCGAGCAGCGCCACACCGTGAAGCGCAAGGTCACCAAGAAGATCCAGAACCGCAAGAAGACCCGCGTCGTACGCAGGACGTCGGCCGCGCGCGGGGGCGCTGCCATCGTCGCGTACGCGCGGGCTCAGATCGGCAAGCCGTACGTCTTCGGCGCCCTCGACTGCTCCGGTCTGGTGCTGCGCGCCTACAAGCGCATCGGTGTCTCTCTGCCGCACAAGGCCAGCAGGCAGGACGATCGCGGCCGTCGGATCTCCCGCTCGGCGGCCAAGCCGGGCGACCTGGTGTTCTGGGGCGGCGACAGCGCCTACCACGTCGCCATCTACATCGGCGGCGGCAAGGTCATCCACGCCCCCGGCCGCGGCCGCCACGTCAAGGCCGCCAGCCTGTGGGGGTCGCACTACTTCGTGCGCATCTCCCGCTGAGCAGGCACACGTGACAGAAGAGGTCCCCGACCGGGTGGTCGGGGACCTCTTCTCACAACATGGCACTCATCCGATGATCCGCATACCGACGGCCGGCCCATCCTGGCCGAACCTTTCGGACGCCGACTCCGGCACGATCGGCGCGCGCAGCTCCTTGCCGTTGAACGACGTCATCAGCTGACGTGGGCTGTAGCCGATCGGCGCGCCGACGAACTCGAACCCCTCACCGCATCCCTCGATCGCGCACCAGACGCGGACGTTCGCGTCGTAGCCGACGACTGGACCGTCGTCGCCGTCCGTGCGGATCGCTACGGAGACCGACGCCGCGGTGGCCCGGTGCTCGCACGGCTTGTCCAGGTCCGGCTTCGCCGCGGCCGTCGCGGCGGCGTCGCGGTCGGCCTTCCACCGCTGCACCCAGTCGGCGAACCCGCCCATCGGCCCGCCGAGGTACCCCTCGAGCTCGTGCTGGCCGACGTCGCCGAGGTAGTCGAGCAGGGCGGGGAAGTCGGCGGCGGTGAACCCTTCCCAGGGGTTAACAGGCATCGTCGTTCGCCTTTCGCAGAGCGTCGGTGTCGTCGATGAAATCGATCGAGTGGTGACACGGCTTGAGCAGCACCTGGCTGTCCGGCCCGCTGCTCCCGTCCGGCAAGGCCAGGTACACGACCAGCGTGTCCTCGACCCCGCCGCCGCAGCGCGGGCAGTGATCCGGCCGGTATTCCTCCGGCCGGATCACGCTGGTCGGCATCGGTCTGTGCCGCCGATCCCGAACCGAATACCGGATCGGGTCCAGCATCTCGGCGACGGTGGCCGCGGCCGCTTCGTCGACCTGCACCACGACGCGTGGGTGCGCGGCCAGCTCAATCGCGTACGTCGCGCCAGCGGCGAACGCCTGCGACCACATCCGGTCGCCGTGCTGCTGGGCCAGCCGCTGCACCTCGGCGATCTGCTCGTTCGGGCTCATCTCCGGCGCGTCCGGGCGGCGCCGGGCGACCCGGGTCGCGAGCAACTGCACCAGGCTGCTGATGTAGTGGTCCGGCGCGCTGAACGGGGAACCGAGCTCGGACCTCACTCGAACGCCTTGCGGATCTCGGCAACCGAGACCTCTTGCTCACGGCGCGGCAGCGGGAAGAACGCGTGCTCCTTGTCGACCCGGGCGACGATGCCGTTACCGGGCCCGCCGTTGTCCCGGACGCTCAGCTGCACATCGTGACCGGAGAGCACCTCCGGGTGCTGCCACCCCAGATCGAGCATCGCCTGGACGACAGCCCGCGCACCGAGCCTGCCGTCGGGGAAGAAGTCGGGATCGTAGTTCGTCTCGATCCACTTCTCCATCGCCGCGGCGACGACGGAGTACGTGGTTTCGGCGTCGGGAAAGTCCGTCATGATCCAAAGCTACGTGCACCAGTCCGTCAATACCGACACATTCTCGCGTTGGAGTTGTCACGTTTCCCCTGCTCCGGCGGTTACGCTGCTCAATAGGTACCGAATCGGGGGCAACGCTTACGTACCGTCGTGAAGCAGGCACGTGGCCCGTCCGTTCCCGGGACCGCCCGTCGCCGCCCACGCGAGAGGCCCACCTCACCATGCAGAACGAAGGCCACTTCCCCGATCGCTCCGACGTGCAGTCCCGCATCGGCCGGCCCGGCGCCGACCCAGGAGTCCGGATCCCCGGCGGGCAGATGCACCTCACCGAACCGCCACACCCGGACCTGATCCGCCGCGAAGCGTCCATCCGACGCGCGGTCTCCCCATCCTGCTACCGACTGCACCGGCTACGCCGCTGGCGGTGGTCGGTGACCCGCTACCGGGCGTCCGAGACCCGGCAGCCCGGCGTCTACGACGGGCGGGTGCACCTGTTCACCGACAGCGGGCACACCTTCACCCGCATCGGTGCCGCCCTCGCCGCCTCCCGCCACCTGGTCGTGCGCGATGGACGGTGACGACCAGCCGACCGTGCTCCTCGGGTTCGACGCCACCGAGGAGCACGGGCTGTGTGTGGCCGTGATGGTCCGCCACGGCGACGGCGACCCGTGGCGCATCGAACACGCGTTCGCCCCACCGGGGGTAACCGAGATCGACGTGCGCGCCATGGTCGAGAAGCACCTGCGGTTCACCACAGACCGGTCGGCGCCGCCGGAGCCGAAGGCCCCGCCGCTGGCCGAGCTTGTCACCGAGTGGATCGAGCGGTTCACCGGTGATGAGATCCCGCCGCTGGTCCTCGACGAGGAACAGAAGGCGATGATCGCGGCCGCGTACGCCGACGACGGGCAGGTCGGCCACTCCTGGTGGGTCAAGCCAACACGATGAAGGGGACCGGGGATGACGCCCGAGGAACGCCACGCAACGCTGAACCTGATCGGCGTCGAGCACTGGCGCGTGCCCGACGGCGGGCTGCTTGAGTACGACCCGGTCCACGACGAGTGGCGCGTCGAGGTGTGGCGCATCCCCGGGCCCGGAACGGTGATCATCCGCCGATACGCTGGCCGGAAGCGGCCGACCACCTACCTGCGGGTCTTCCCCGAGAACCACCGCGCCCGGATGCCGACACAGGCAGAGATCGACGCGTGGCTCGCGAAGATCCCGCCGATGGCCCCCGAGCAGATGCGGGACGCGACCCATCACCTAGCCCCGGACTTCATCGGCGAACCCGAGCCCGAGTTCAACCGCGAGGAGTTCTTGCGCCGGCACCGGCAGATGATGGAGGCGTTCAATAAGCGCGACGACGTCCGGGCACGGTTGGGACGGGCGCGGTGAACGGGCTGCTGGACGCCCCCGCCGCCGTCGGCGAGCGGGTGGAGTACGAGCTGCTGGACCCGGTCGACGAGGCGTTGATCTGCTTCTGGCTGCTCGACCTCGGGATCAACCCGCACCATACCCCCACGCACGGGCTGATCGAGTACGACCCGGTGCACGACGAGTGGCGCATCGAGCAGTGGAAGCTGGACCTCGAGCGCGGCGACAACTGCCCGCTGATCGTCGACGGTGAGGCGGTTACCTACATCCGCAGAGTCCGGCGCCGGGGCACCGCCCTGCCATGGCCGACCTGGGCGCAGAAGATCGACGAGTTGTGGGAACGGGTCACCGACCCGGACCCCTGACGCGACGAAGCGGTAGCTGGCCCGGGCCGGCCTGCTACCGCTCCTCATCGCGTGACCGACCCCAGATCCCCCCGGCGTTCCGTCAAGCTCCCCCAGCTTAAGCCCACAATCCGGGGAGGCAAGATCCAATTGACGGACGCATGTGTGGTGTGCCGCAAGCCTGGACCAGCCCTCTGCGACGCCGACCGTCGCGAGGCCATCAAGACGCTCGCCAACCTACCCGCCCGCCTGAGCCGGCTCGCCACCGAGATTGCCGCCATCAGCGGCCCGTCCGGCAGCGAACGGGTCTCCTCCCCCGGCAAGGTCGAAGCGAAGATCCCCGCACGCATGGCCGTGCTCACCCTCGGCGGGCCCGGCGCGACCGAGGTCCCGCAGAAGCTGCACCCGCTGCTGCGGCACTGGTCCATCCGCCGCACCGTCACCGTGCACGGGCACGCCAACGGGTTCGCCACCACCTACGAGCAGGTCGTCACCGACTGGTACCACGAAGCCGTCATCGGCGCCGACGGCCGGCCCGTGCTGGTCACCGACGACGACCAGGTCGGCGTGCTGCCCCCGCGGGAATGGCTCGACTACCAGGTGCGGCAGTGGCGCTCAGCCCTCGGCCACCACGTCCCGAAGCGCACCACGCTGGCCCGCGACAGCGAAGCCGCCCGCTGGCTGAGGATCCTCCGCGACCAGCTCGACCCCGGCGACCGCGCCCCGGCCGGGCCCGTGGCGCTCGGCCCGCTGCTGCGCGCCGGCGTCGACCCCCGCGTCATCACCCTCGCCGCCCTGCCCGCCATCTACGGGCGGCAGCAGCGCGCCGAGCACTTCGGTCTCACCGGGTATCAGCCGCCCGCCGAGCGGTCGCTGGATCCGCTGCTCGACGACGTCGAGCGCCGGTTCGGGGAGCCGCCCAAGGAACGGGCGGTGCTCATGGACATCCAGTACCTGATCACCTGGATCGAGGAGGCAGCCGAGCAGGCGGGCGAACTCGAGCTGGACATCGCCGACTTCATGGCCGGGCTGCACGCCCTGGACGGCGAGCTCGCCCGGGTGCTCGGCGACGACGACGACAAGACGTGGGTCGGTCGCTGCCCGGCGTTCCTCGAGGAGACCGCCGACGACGGCACGACCAGCCGCCGGCCGTGCGGCGCCGGGCTCTGGCAGGACAACGCGGAGTTCGCGGCGCAGGTCCAGTGCCCCCGCTGCCACAGCGTGTGGGACACCCGCGGCCCCTCCGCAGCCACCCTGGCCCGGGAGATGCGAAAGGTGTGGCCGATCGACCGCCGCCGAAGGTACAACGCGGACGAAATCGACAGGCTCACCTATCCCAGGTGTCCAACCTGCCAGGAAAGAGTGATCATTGACTGGAAAGACGTCACCGGCACCCGCGACCAGCGGCGCTGGTGGCAGCCGACGCGAGCCCGCTGCCAACGCGGGTGCGACGAGGCCGGGAGGCTGGTGTGAGGCGCGGACAGAAGCGAGGCGAGCAGCCCGAACCCATCGCCCGATGGGAGAAGAGTCAGGACGGGGAGATCCTTCTCCTCGACCCGGCCGCCATGAGGATCCACTTCCAGATCGACGACCGCACCGTACGCCGCTACGATCCCGTCGCCTGCGACATCCGCACCCGCGCCCCGCTCTACCACGAGCAGCAGGTCGCCGAGCACCGCGCCACCGTACGCCGGCGAGCACCGCGCCGACGGCCGAAGCAGGCAGCGTGATCTGCCGCCGCCCCCGCCGCCAGCGGATCCTCCCCCGCCGTCGCCCGTCCCGGCCCATACGCAGAAAGACCGTGGTCTCGCCCTCACCGCAGAGGAGGGCGAGACCACGGCCTGGTGTTGCCAGGAAGGTCTCTCAGCGTGGCGGCGCGACGCGCATCTGCACGCCCATCCGTTTCGCGTAGTCCCGCGCGATCCGTTTGATCTCGGTCCGCGCCTTCGCCTTACTCGAGCAGGAGATCGCCTGCCGTTCGTCCTCGAACCGCATCGTGCGGCGGGCCACCGTCCAGCCTTCCTCACGGGTGTAGCTGGCTTGCGCCAGCACCCCGTTGTCGCCGGTGATGTCGGCCGCGTGGTTCGCGTCCGTCGTGGCGACCACGTAGATCGGCGCGTCCCGGGCGTACCCGAACTCGATCACCCGGATCTCCGGGGTGCCGCCCCATCCCTGCTCGGGCGGGTGGCCGGTGACCTTCCGGTAGCCCGGCATCGACCACGGCTCCAGCTCGCCGGTCTCCTGCGTCCAGATGAGCAGGTTGCCGTACCCGGACTTCGACCGCTCGACCTTGGTGACCAGCTCCCATCGGCCGAACGGTGTCCGGAACCGCCACCCCTCGTACAGGTCGTCGACGGTCGGCCGGTCGTCGTTGCAGTCCTTGCACACCAGCGTGGTCCCGCACGCCTGGCAGTTCGGCTGCTGCGGCTCGGCCGCCATCACAGCCACCCGAACCGGTGGGCGAGGCGGGCGAGGCGCGGGCCGATCGTCCACACCCGCTTGGTGTGCGGGTAGAACGCGATCTCGTCTTCGCGCCGGCCGCGGGGGAAGGTGGCGTAGACCGGGCCGCCGCCGGCGTTGAGCCCGATCACCTCCCACCAGCCGTTGTCGCTGCCGCGGTCGGTGCGGAAAATGTACGAGCCGATGGTGAGGCGGGATCCGTGTTTGGGGAGTCCCACGATCCGGGGGAGAATCATAGGTTTACACCTCTTCCTGGTGGAGTGGGTCGCTGGCCGGGCCGGTGCAGAACTGGGCGGTGTCGCCGGTGCGGTGCACGTACCCGCACGCGTCGATCGGGACGGGCTTGCCTTCGTCGCCGATCATGATCGCGGCGTCGAACGGGTGCGAGGGCATCTGCGGCCGGTCGTCGATGACCACCATCCACGGGGAGAAATACTCGGAGGTGTCCGGCATGATGTGCCGTGTGCGGGTGACGACCTGGGCGACCTTCACCCAGTACGGCGGGTTGCAATAGCCCGACGCCAGCTCGTTCATCTCGGCGGCGGACTCCTCGGCCTGGTGGCGGCCGACCTGCTCCCGTACCGACGGGGTGGTCGGGGCGTCCGGTGCCTGAGAGTTCGGGATCATCTTCACCCCGAACTGCCTGGTGACGATCGTCTCGGACTGCCGGATCCGGATCCGGACCGGCCCGTAGACGTCGACGGCGAGCTCCGCCGCGCCGTCGGTGTCGAGCCGGTAGACATCGGCCGAGGCGCCGCTGGCCTGGTGCAGCTCAAGCGGTGTGCCAGGAACAGCCGTCCACTCGTCGGGCAGGACGGTGACTACGGGGTCGGGCATGGTCTTCTCCTTCACGCGGCGGCCGCCAGGAGCACGGTGTCTCCATGCGCGGCGATCCAGTTGGTGATGCTGCCCCGGGTGACCCCGAGCGTTTCGGCGATGGTGCGGGCCGTGTAGATCCGCTCGCCCTGCCGGTCGGTGAGGGCGAGCAGGTGCAGGATGTCGGCGACCAGGTGCGCGCCGGCGGCCCGGGCCGGGTGGTCGGCGGGCAGCGTCGGCCGGTAACCGCAGCTGACCGCCCGGAGCTGGAGCAGGTGCTCGGTGATGTGCTGCGGCAGCTGGGTCTCACCCTTCCGGGCCGTGCGAGGGTGCTTGTCGGCGGGCACCGGCGGCGCGGGGATGTCCAGCAGCAGCCGCTCGCGGGCGGCGCGGGCGGCCGGGTGGCGACGGCCTCGGCAGATCCGACGCGCCACCGCTTTCGGCTCCATGCCGAGCGCCGCGGCGATCGCCGGTACTCCCCAGTCCGCCTCACGGCATGCGATCAAGGCCGCCGTGAACCGGTGGTTTTTCCCGTACTGCTCGGCGCGGATTGCCAGCAGCTTCGCCACCAGCCCTCGCGGGAGTCGCTGGTGTGGCTGCTCGGTGTAGCCGGCGCCCATCAGGAGTGGCCGCTGACATCGAGGAGTAGGCGCTCGTACTCCGGCTGAAGGGTGATCAATCTTCTTCCTCCGTTCAGTGAGGGCGGTGCTTTCCGGCACCGAGCAGCACCATGGGTGTGACGATCAGCGCGCAGAGAGCGGCCAGGATGTGGGCGAACATGCGGCGTACGTCTGGGACGAAAGCGACTAGCAGGGTGATGACGAGCGGCACCAGGACGGCCAGCAGCCCCGGCCAGATGCGGCGCTTGCTGGTCTGGCCGGGGTCGCTGTTCACTGGCCGGCCCGCTGGCGGCCGAGGGAGCGCCGGGCGGTTCCGTCGAGGATCTTGTAGAAGTTGGTGCGGGTGGTGTCGGTGTAGCCGAGCTCGGCGGCGACCGCGCGGCGGGCGACGTCGTAGTCGACGTTGTGGGTGTCCATGTGCTGCTTGATCATGGTGCGGGCGAGCTGGGTGCTGGCCTCGGCGGCGGGCCGCTTCTCGGGGCCGGCGTCCAGGCGGCACAGGCGGATCAGGTCGTAGACCTGGCGGGCCCCGAACGCCTCGGCGAGCTGGAGCAGGCCGTCGACGCCGTCGTCAGGGCCGGGCAGCTTGTTGATGGCCTTCATGGTGGTCCTCCGGTGGTGTGTTGGGGCCGTACGAAGAGACTAAGTCACGGTGACCGAGACTGTCAAGTCACGGTGCCTTAATCCGGCTGAGTGGCGGCGCGCCTCTGCGCAGTGATCGCCTCGTCCCAGAGCGGGTTAGGCGTGACCGGGTTCGACGCCGGGTTGCAGTCCTCGCAGCAGCACCAGCACGACGAGACCCAGTGCCACGCCCCCGGCTCACGCTGCTTCTGATGCCACTCCTGCGCCTTCTGCTCCTCCGGCAGCAGTTCGCGCGGTCCGTCGTCCGTGCTCATGCCACCCTCCTCTCCGTGAGTTGACCGGCTCGGCCCTGCGCGGCGAGCGTGCTGGCCCACAGCGCGGCGAACCCGTCCTGTTCCTTGTCGTCGACCCCGACCGGCGCGGCCACCAAGAACCGCTCGCACGTCGGGTAGCGATCCTGGGCTGCGACCAGATGCAGCCGCGGCGTGATGCCGTGCTCATAGACACCGGCCTTCACTCCGGCCAGCGCTGCGGTCATCGCACCCCGGCTGCCCCGGCGCACGGCACGGACCGACCGCCACGACTTACCCTTGCGCGCCGGGTCGCCCTCTACGTCCTTCTTCGCGCCGTGCGGGCGGTGCACGCGACGGATGTCGTAGATCGCCCACTCGGCACCGTCCAGCCGCGCCTCAGCCCGGGCCAGCACCTCGGTCAGCCCGTGCTGCTCGGCGATCGCCCGGGCGGTAGTCGTCTTGAACAGCGCCATGCGCGGGTTCAACGCCAGCGCCATGGTCTCCAGCCACAGCGCCAGCGCACCGCCGTCAGGCTCCCGGAACCAGCGCCGCGCGATCCGGGCGTTCTTCACCTGGCTGCCGCCGGCGAACGGGCAGTACGTGCAGCACGAGCGCGGCCACTCGATCCCGAACCGCTCCCACAGGTAGTCCAGGCAGTACGCCCGGTCCCATCCCCACTGCCTCAGCGGGTAGACCGACCGGCGGGTGACCGCCGAGTAGGACTGGTCCTTGGCGACCCGCTTGTCCTCCTCGGCGGCGAACCCGATCACGTGGATCCGCTCCGTGTCGGCGTACTCCCACTCGGCCCACACGTCCAGCGGCCAGCCCTTGGCACGGGCCGAGCAGCGCCGAGACGCGGCCGCGGTCTGCGGTACCGTGCCTGCCCCCACGAGCTCGTCCTCCAGCGCCCACGCTCCGCGCATGAACATCCGCTGCGTGCTGCGGGAGTCGTCGAGGATGTCGACGCCGTCCTCCTGAGACTGCCCGCCCCGGGCGATCTGTACGTAGCGCATCCCGGCCTTCCGCATCAGCGGCAGCAGGTGGTCCTCCATCGCGGCGCGGGTCTCGTCATACTCGTTGCCGGTCATCGCCGTGACCACGGTGACGTCGGCCAGGTCGACCCGGACCAGACGCTGGCGACCATCGTCGTCGGTGACCAGCAGCACCCGGGCTTCCGGGTTCTCGATCATCTCGGTGATGATCGCCGCCGTGTCCACGCCCATCCCGTTGCATAGCTGCACCGGCATCGACGGGACCGGCGCGCCGTGCTCGGCGACCAGCTCGGCCGTCGTGCGGCCGCCGTTGCCCCGCCACCGGTAGTCCTCCAGCGGCCGGCGCACGTCGGGCTGGTCGAACAGGCCGAGCTGCCCGGACACCGCCGCTTCCAGCGCGTCGAGGTCGATTAGGTGAGCCATGACGCCGCCACGTCTCGGGCAAACGCGATCCACCAGCCGAGAGCCACCATCCACAACCCCACGTAGAGCAGGACGACCAGCCGGTCGATGCCCCTGTTGCGTTCCCATCGGTAGCCGACCCATACCCACACGCTGTGCTTGTGTGGCGGGCCGACCTTCGAGCAGAGCTGGCAGCGGGTCAGGCCGTTGGCCGGCTCGGTGAGCCGGGGGTTCTCAGGCATGTTTTTCCTCCTCGGTAATTCCTGCATCGGCGACGATCTGAGCGATGCTCAGCCCTTTCTTGAAGTCGTGGCCGACCACCCGTTCGACGGCGACGTACTCACGTGCCAGATCCGGGTTCAGTCGCGCGGCCAGGGTCAGTTCCTTCCGGCCAGCCAGCACGCAGAAGACGCAGGACAGGCGGGGCATGCCCGCTGCGTAAGCGCGGTGCACGGGCAGCCCCGACCGGTCGATCTCCGCCCACACCTGCTCGTCGGACCAGTCGAAGATCGGCAGCCATCGGTCGACTAGGCGCAGCCCATGGGGCACGCCCACCCGGGCCTCGACCGCAGCGCGTTTCGCCGTCGCCGGGCGGGCCGCCCGTGGCGGCGTCGACCAGGTCGCCGGGTCCGGCCCGAACGGCACCTTCTTCGCTCGGGCCGGGGACTCAGCGGCGCGGATGCCGAGGCAGTTCAGGATTCGCATCCGGCCCGTGCCGCCCGCCTTGCGCCACTCGTCGACCAGCCGCGTGATCAGCTTCACCACCTGCGAAGTCTTCTGATCACTGGTGCAATAACGCGCGGCCGAGCTCGGCCACGCCGGTGTTGTGGTGTCGCCCTTCGCCCGCAGCGTGTGGTGGCGCGTGACGATCTGATCGAGCAGGTCTTCGGCCCGGGCCACCACCTCGAACCGCAGCCCGTACGCGGCGGCCTGCCGCTCGGCGAGATCCCGGGTGCCGTCCCACTCGACCCGGCCGAGGTCGGCGTGCACCACGACCAGCCGGGCCCGGTCGACCCGCTGCGCGTCGGCCAGCGCCACGACGTGGGAGAGCATCGCCTGCGAGTCCTTGCCCGCGCTGGAGTTGATGAGGACCAGGTCGTATCCGCCGAGGTCGGGGACGTTCATGCTGCCAGCTCCCATGCTGTCGGGTCGGCCGTCTTCGGGTATTCGTCCGTGGGCAGGCCCAGCGGGGTACGCCGACGTGCACCCCGGTCGCCGAGCCGGAACACGAACCGGTGGTTGCCGAGGTGCCGCACCTTCCGCACCCCGATGTCCTCGAGCGCGGCGGCCAGCCACTCGGCGTCCGGGGCGGTGGTCGGCGTCGCGCCGAGCTCCACCAGCCGGGCGACCTGCCCGGCCCAGCCCTTCTCCGCCTTGCGGATCTTCTGCGCTCCCCGATCGGAGAGCACCGTGCCGTCGGGCAGGAACGTCAGCGTCCGGGCGGTGGCCCGTCCGCAGTACGCGGCGCCGAGCGCCTGGTAGATGATGCCGACGTGGCCGGGCATCCCGACGTGCGGGCGGGGCATCGGGTCGGAGAACGCGACCACCCCGCGCAGCCCGTTCGCGGCGGCGTCCCGGAACACCCGGGCCACCATCCACGACTCGGCGTTGGCGGGCACCTCATCGAGCAACACCAGCCGGGACAGCTCGGCGGAGTCCCGGTTGGTGCACGTCGGCAGCGGGTTGGTCAGCACCTTCGGGTGCATCGGCTCGCCGAGCACCGCGACGCCGACCAGGTGCCCGCCCTCGAACAGGCCGTACTGCCGACGTCCGGCCGGGTACGAGCCGGCGTAGTGGTGGGTCAGGACGAACGCCTTGGCGGTGGCCTCGTCGATCGGGTGGACGGCATACCGGGCGGGGTTGAACCCGCCCTCACTGGCGGGCCGCCACGAGTGGACCCGGCGGGTGGTGCGCTGGCACCACCCGCCGGAGTAGATGGTTTGCTCCAGCAGGTCCAGGTCGATCACGGCGTGGCCTCGACGTCGGGCTGCGGCTTGGTGATGTCCTCGCCGGCCAGCACCGCCAGGCACGCCTCGGCCAGCCGGGGCGGGTGGATGAACCCCATCGCCCCGGCGCGCTCGGCCAGGTGCTCAAGCGCCCGCCGGTAGCGGGCGACCTCGGCGGCCAGCTCCGCCGGGGTGAACAGGATCTCCGGCAACGGTGCGCCCTCGAAGAACGGGGCGAGGGTGCCGCCGGTCAGGTCGTCGCGGAGCTGACTCAGCAACTCCTCGACCCGGACGGCATCGGGCTCGTCGTCGTACGACTCCGGGGTCAGGCACTCGCCGGTGTCCTGGTCGTAGATGTCGTAGGACAGCCCATCACTGTCTTTCCAGGTGGTGAGTTCAATGTCGATCGTGCGGCCCCGGACGGTCAGGGTCCGCACGATGTCTTGCGTCTTGATGTTGCTCACGGCGTGGGCTCCGTCTCTCAGAACTGGTCGAACAGCGGGATGTCGACGCCGGTGATGGCCTCCATGACGCAGGCGACCAAATCACGCGAGGCGCACGGGGTGACGGCGTTGCCGAGCATCCGGACCTTGTCCCGCTTGGCGGTGCCGAGCAGCACGTAGTCCTCGTCGAACGCCATGCCCTCCTGGATCTCGGGCACGAGGAGCATGCGGATGGTGCAGTCCTCGGCCTTGACCGCCCGCTTGAGCACTGCGTCGCCCTCGACGCCGGTCTGGGTGGGCAGGGGCTTGGTGATCGGCCGCTGCTCGCCGGTGTCGTAGGCGTAGAGGGCGTGGTCGCGGGTGTGGCTGGCCCACTGAACCAGTGACTGGCCGCCTTCGGTGGTGACCGTGCGGATCGGCTCGTGCACCGGCGTGGACATCTGGCCTTGATCGCCTCGGGCGGTGTTGTTGCGCATGACCAGGGCGTGATGGGTGCCACCCGCCGAGATCGTGTTGATCGGGCCGACGGCGGTGGCGGCGACCCCGTTGTTGCGGATCGGCACGACCAGCGACTCGCTGGCCGACCGCGGGAGCTGGATCAGACCGTCCTGGTGGCGGGCCGTCTGCGCTCGGAACGGGTCCATCGCCGTGCGGCAGGTCTTGCCGTCACGCCCCTCCAGCGGGGCGATCAGCGCGTGCCCGGCACCGTCGGCGACCAGCGTCGCCAGCGGGTCCTTCATGTCGATGGTGCGGTTGCGTCCGGACCGGAGCAGGGTGAGGAACGGCGGCGGCGTGACGACCGCCTCGTTCTCCCGGGTGGTCCGGGCCCGCATCGGCGCGCCGATCGGGGTCACGCTGTCGTTCCAGGTGCCACCGGCCGGGGTCAGCATCGGCTGGTTGGCGTACCGGTCGAGGCCGGCCTGGATCCGCTGGAGCGTCTTCTTCGCCAGCGGGCGCTTCCGGCCGCCGATCGGGTTGCCCGGGATGGACCAGTCGATCGCCGCGGCGGCGGGCATGATGAACGGGTGCACCATCTGCCCCTGGCAGGGTTTGTTGGGGCAGCGGTACGTGTACTGCATGCGGGGGCCGTAGCGCATCGGCCGACGCGGGCCCTGCTTCGCGGTGTAGAGACCGGACACCACGTTCTCGCACTTCGGGCACCACGACTTCGGCGACAGCCACTTGCGCCAGTTCGGCGTCTTGTACTTGGCCTGCCAGAACACGATGTAGACCCGGTCGCGGAGCTGGGGGGCCGGCGCGCCGAGCGCATTGGCGAACGCGCTGTTGAGGTTGACGACCTTGTGGTTGTAGCCCATGGCGTGCATCTCGGCGATCCACCGGTCGAACCGGGCCCACTTGAGGATGTCCGGCACGTTCTCGACAATCACTGCCTTGTACTTGTGGTGGCGGGAGAAGCGCACCACGTCGCGCATCAGCATCCGGGAACGCCAGCGGGCTTCCTTCGACTCGGGCGTGTCATCGTCCTCGGCGTCGATGGTCAGCTGCTCGCTGTCCATGTCGTAGTCGCACTTCTCGCCCCGGGCGACGGACCAGTAGGTGCACTCCGGCGAGAACCAGGCGCAGTCGGTCTTCGGGTAGCGGTGCGGCTCGGTGCGGGCCACGTTCGCTACGTCGTGGTCGGTGTCGGGGTGGTTGTAGTTGTGCGTCTCGATCGCCAGCGGCCAGTGGTTCACGGCCAGCTTGACGTGGGCGCCGGGCACGTTGTGGATGCCGGACGAGGAGCCGCCCGCGCCGGCGAAGTAGTCCGACCAGGTGAGATCGGTGCCGGAAGGGACCGGCCGCATCGGGATCTGCCTGCCGGGTGCGCCGAACAGCTCGAACTTGGTGTCGTCACAGTTCCAGTTCTGGATGGGCTCGGTGGGCCGGTACGGGATGGCCCGGGCGGTCTGGCCGATCGCGGCGGCGGCCAGCTGGTGAACGAACTCGTCGGCCTTGCGGGTCCTCGTGGCTGCGTTAGGCATGACTTTCCCCCGTTGTGCTGAATGTGGGTGATGCCGTCGCCTTCTGCGGTTAGGCGGCGGCACCCCCGTGCGCCGAACGTACGCACGGGGTACGACATTTCTGCGTGCTGGTGTAACCGGAGCGGCACACCACGGCACCCTCCCGACCGGGGCAGCTCCGGCCGGGAAGGCACCGTGGCCCGTCGGTCAGGTCGTGACCGGGTGGACCGAAGTCGGGTTGCTGGAGCGGGTCGGCCCGTGGCCGAGCTTGATCGCCGGGACGATGCCGTGCTTGGAGAGGAACGACCGGACCCGGTCGGCCACCTCCTGCGGTGTGGCTGTGATCAGCAGGTCGTCCTCTTGGTGGGCCGGCCCGTCGGTGGTGTCGACGGCGATCACCCAGTGCGTCAGCCCGTCTCCCATCGGGTGGGGGCTGACACCGACCCGGCCACCGTCGTCCTTAATGTCCAGCCAGAGGACGTAGTCGCCGCCCGGCGACCCGGACTCGATGTACCAGGGCGGACCGAGCAGGTCGGCGACGGGCGCCTCCAGCGACGGGTCGAACTCCCGGTCCTCCTGGCCGGCGTAGACCGGCCCGGTCAGCGGGTAGATCGTCGACCAGCGGCGGTCCGCCATGCGTGTCTTCATCGGTGCTCCCTTCGGTGGTCCGGCCGTGTTGCCGGTGCCACTCGGCAACCGGCCCGCCTCTCGGCGGGCCAGTCACTGGACGGCACGGGTCAGGCGTGCACCAGGTGCGGCACCACGGCGATCGTGGACACCAGGCACGGGTGCTGCGTGAGCGGCTTGTTGCACACCCTGCCGAGGGCGGCGCCGCAGTCGTCGGCGTGAGGCACCGCCGCGACCAGCTCGAACTCGGCGTCCTGGTGGAACCCGGCCTGCCGTACGCCCCGGTACGGGACGTGGATCTCACGGCACCCCGGCATCGCCGCGAACAACTCCCGGCCGTCGAGCAGGGTGGCCGGGCCTTGCAGCGTCAGCCACACCGCGATCTGCTTGGAGTTCCAGCTGCGCCACCGCTCGTCCTGAACACCGGACACCCGGGCGGTGGACTCCCCGTCGGGCAGCCGCAGCACGGTGCCCGATGCCACCGCCTGACCCCCGAACGTGGACACCCGGGGGAACCGCAGCAGGTCACCGACCCGGACCGTGGCCGTCATGCGCCGACCTTGGCCTGGCCGATGTCGGCCCGCTCGCCGGCCCGCACGCCGGCGCCGACGCCCGCCCCCGTCCGCCGGGTGCGGCGCGACGTCGCCGTGCTGGGGAACGCCTCCTTGAAGGCGCGCTCGACCTCGCTCTTGCGGCCGACCAGCACCAGTGCCACCGATGTGCCGCCCGGGCTCTGTGCGTCGCGTTCGGCCTGCGCCTGCTGTCGGGCACGCTGCTCAGCCGCCTTCAACCGGGCGACCACCGCGGCGGTGAACCCGGCGATGAAGTTGCGGGAGAACACGTCCGAGCGGACGTGCGACGGCTTGCCGACCAGCGCCCACCGCAGCTCGGTCTCCATCTGAGCGAGCAGCGACGGGAACAGCACCTGGACACGGGCCAGGTCGGACGACATCGCGAAGACCCGAAGGTCGGTGTTCTGCCCGCCCTTCGCCAGCCGGATCGTCTTGCCGCCATACGCGTCGACCACGGAGGTGAGCAGGATCGCTTTGTCCAGCGTGTACGGGGCGAACGTCGTGACGTCCCACGTACCGACCTTGTCGCTGACCTTGCCGTCAGCCGCGAGCATCGCCGCGGTGATGCCGTAACGTGCCATCACCTCGGCCGCCGCCCGGGCTGCGGTCTCCCGCTCCTCGGCATGAGCGGATTGCTCGGCGACCCCTAGCAACGTCCGCGCCCGGGCCATCATCGCTTCGAGCTTGTCGGCGGGGAGTTCTTCCGCCACGCCCGGGTCGACCGCTGCCCACAGGGCGTCCAGGTCGATGGCCGGCGTCTGCGGTTCGCCGCCCTCGGCCCCGCCCATCACGATGTTGTACTGCTCCGGGTACCAGCGGCGAGCCAGCTCGTCGGCGACGTCGAGCCGGGGCTGCGGGAACCGGTCCGGGTACGTCAGGGCGACGATCGCCCAGTCGCAGTCCTGCTCGTACCAGCAGTCCTCGCGCCGCCAGATCCCCCGGATCTCCCGGTTCAGGTTGGGCGGGACGTAGATCCCGCCGTGGGTGGCGGTGCTGACCTCGATCATCCCGTCGCCGAGCGGTGTCCGGTGCTGCGCCGGACCCCATGGTGTCTGCATGTTTGTGCCTTCCTGGATGGGGCCGGGCCGGGACGCCGACACGGTGTCCCGGCCCGGGTGGTTACTTCGGGATTGCCTTGCTGATCCGGCTGGCCGCGTCGAGCAGGTCGGCCAGGGGGCCGGCCACCTCGTCGGTGCCGAGCAGGGCGGCCAGCATGTTCGGCCGGCCTACCTGATCCCGGATCGTGGCCGCCGCCGGGGCCATCGGCTCCGGCAGGTGCGCGGCCATGATCGGGATGACCCGCTCGGCGTAGTCGGCGACCTCCGCCTGGAGCTCGTCGATGTCGCGTCCGAGCGGGTAGCCCGCTTTCTCCATCGCGACGACCCACGCCTCGTACCGGGCGAAGTCGTCGGCCTGGATCAGTTCGCCTGCCGCTTCCCATTCCCGGCCGAGCCGGTATAGGGCGTCGGCGACTTCATTCAGCGCGGCGGTCACGCCGTCGTAGCGCTGCGTCGTCTCCATCAGGCGATCTCGGCGACGACCGGCTCGCCGACCAGGGTGCGGAAGTGGCGGATCCGGCTGTTCACCGTCTCGGCGATGTTCTCCATGGCGATGATCGCCGCCTCGTACCCGGGCAGCTTCTGGTCGTCGTCGACGGGGATCAGGTTGTGCGGGGCGATCCGGCCGGCGGACAGCCACTGCCCGTCGACCAGCACCTCGACCAGGACGCCGTCGTCGCCGCCCTCGGCGTCGGCCAGCACCTGGAGCGCGACCTGCACGCCGTCGGCCAGCTTCCAGCCGCGGTTGTCGTGGTCCTCGATCGAGCTGAGCACGGCGGCGGCCAGCCAGCCGGGCTCACCGTCGTAGTTGTCGTAGCTGATCGACAGGTACGGGTCGGTGTCCCGGACCTTGTGCCCGTCGTCGCCGGTGCTGTCCAGCCAGGTGCGGAAGGCGGCGGCGTCGAAGTCCGCCCAGTCGGCCAGCTTGTGGTCGGCGGCGGGTGTGGTGTTCGCGGTGGTGTCGGACATGCTGACCTCCAGGTCAGGTAAGTGATCCCGGCCTTGTGCCGGGGCCACGCGGAAGACCGGCCGCCGGGAAGGGTGGCGGCCGGTCACCGTGCAGCCCGGGTGATCAGGCGGCGTTGGCGAGTGCCTTGTCGACGTCGAGCACCAGCAGGTTGGTGAGTTCTCCGTCCAGGCCCTCTTCGATCCAGTGAGTGTCGACGGCGTAGGGCAGGTCGTCGCTGGCGTCATACGCTGCCTGTAGCGACTCCTCGATCTGGTTGACCGCTTCCTGCTCCAGCTCGACGTACGGCCGTCCACGGTCGTCGGAGATCGCCTCGGCGCCGGGGTAGTCGTAAGCGTGCTCGCTGTTGAACCAGATCAGCTCACCCTCGGTGCTGATCAGCAGCAGCAGCGTGATGTCGGTGTTCCCGTCGTCGTCGAAGTCCTTGTTGAAGATGACCTTCCCGAGCGTGCCCCACATCTTGCGCAGCGTGCGGGACAGCAGCGCCAGCTCGGCCGCGGAGTAGGCGGCGGCGGCGCGGGTGAGGTTTGCCTGGGTCACCGATCGGCGGTTGACGTCGGCCAGGTCGTGCGGCGGAAGGTTCAGGAGTTGCATGACGTGTTCCCCTCGTCTCGGCGCGCCCCGTCCAGGAACAGCGCCTTCATCAATTCGGTGGTGTGGATGACCGCTTGGCGGTCGAACCGGACGACCTCGTCGTGGATCATGACGATCCACGTGCGGGTGAACGTGTCGTACTGGACCGGGAACCCGGCCAGGTGGCCGAGGTCTTCGTACCGGTCGGCCTCGCGCGGTGGCCGGGCGTGCCCGGTGGCCCGGGCCACCCGCCGCCGAGAGCGGCTGTGACTCACGCCTGCCCCTTGAGCCGGGACATGAGGTAGTGGATCCGCCAGGCGGTGTTCCACAGGGCGTTGAGCGCGCCATGCATGCCGCGCTCGTCGTCGACCAGGTCGCTGGCCCACACATCGTCGTCGGCCAGCGTCAGCCCGGCCGTCGGGTCCTCGTCGCAGGCGCGGCCGTGGGTGGTGTAGATCAGCAGGCGGGCGCCGGCCAGCACGCCGCTGCTGTCGCAGGTCCGCTCGTACCCGAACCGGTTGATCAGCTCTCGGTCGATCTTGATCGGGCCGAGGTCTTCGCCGCTGGACCGCTCGATCAGGTTGATCACGGCGGTGAGCTTGTCGTCGCCCCCGCCGAACGGGAAGTCCTCGGTGATGTCCCAGTTGTCGGCGGTGGTGACGCCGGTCGGGTCGCCGGGGTCGTGGCCGATCAGCCAGGCGTGGCCCTCGGCTTCGGAGTAGGTGACGCCGACGCCGTTGACGGTGCGGTTGTCCCGGACCCGCTGGGTGATGGTGTGGCTGTTCATGCGATCGCGCCTTTCGAGCAGACGTTGGGAATGTGTGTGTCGGTGGGGTGGACGCCGCACTCGCGGCAGCGGTCGCCGATCGGTTCGACCGTGAAGCTGACGCCGAGGTCGAGCATCATCGCCACGAACTGGGTGACGTCGGCCGGGATGAACGCGACGTCGACCGGTTGGTCGGTGTCGTCGAGCAGCACCCACGGTCCGGGCTCGCGGCCGGCAGGGGTGATGAGCGCCGGGAGTGTCGGGCGCTCGGCCCGGTCGTCGACCAGGCGAAGGTGTCGTACGGGCTTGCTTCGCAAGGGGTGCCTCCCAGACGGAGTGTGTGCGGCTGCCAACTGCCAGTGATCTTAAGTCACGGTGACCCAAACCGTCAAGTCACGGTGACCAGTGGGGCGGGAGGTGCAGGCGCGCCCACCGCGCTGCACTACCCCGCCCCGCCGGTGGCTATCCGAAGATCGCCATCAGGTCGGCGGCCAGGTCGGCGTCGACCTCGTCGGAGAACCCGTCCCGCGCCGGCTGCGCGGGCTCGTCCTCCTCGCCGAGCGCTGCGGCCAGCGCGTCCAGGTCGATCGCGACGTGGACGCTGGCGACCGGATCCGGCTCGGCCTTGACCGGGGTCGGCTCCGGCGTGACCGGCGCCGCCTCGGCGGGCTCGGCCTTGGCGACGACCGCGCCCTTCTCGCTGCCCGCCTCGGCCTTGACCGCCGCGTCCCGAAGCTCCGCCTCGATCTGGTCGAGCCGGGCCAGCGCCGCGGTCAGCGCCTCGGCCTGTGTGAACGGCCGGTCGATCTCCTGTTCCAGTGCGTCGGCCTCCCGCAGGAACCGTTCCTGCGCCTCCCGCACCTTGGCCGCCGCCTTGGCCGCCCCGTCGAGCAACTTCTGGATCCGCCGCTTGACCTGGCCGGGCTTCCAGAACCGATAGCCCTCCTCGACCACGAACCCGTCCGCTGTGACCAGCGTCAGGTCCGGGTGCCGCTCAACCTCCCCGAGGTGGTCCATCCGGCGTTCCCGCCACTCCAGCGTGAGCCCGTCGGCCAGCGGCAGCTTCGGCGGGTTGTACTTCCGGGCGTCGCCCATCGCCTCGTGCAGCACCTCGACCGCCTCGTCCGACAGGTCGACGTGCGGTGCCGCCGCGGCGATGGTCTCCCACACCTTGGCGTCGATGCCCGCCGCCTCGGCCGACGTACGCATCCGGGGCACGTCCCGGTGCGCACGGTCGATCGTGGCCCGGTGGTTGCGGAACAGGTTCCGCAGCCGCTTGACCTCCGACTCGACCTGCGTCTTCTCCATGAGCAGCGGCTGGTCGGTCGCCGCCGCCTTGATCTCGGCGAACGAGAGCACATCGCTACCCGAAATGTCCTCGATCACCTGCGGCACATCCCCGCACAGCATCTGCTCGATGAACGTCAGCTTCCGGTGCAGCATCTGCCACATATACGCATCGAAGGTCCGCTTCGTGACGTACCGGTAGATGTAGATCATCTTGTTGATGTTGCCCGGTCGCACCCCGCGCCCGTCCCGCTGCCGCACGTCGGCCGGCCGGAACGGAGCGTCGATGTGGTGCATCGCGACGACCAGGCGCTGGATGTTCGTGCCGACACCCAGCTTGTCGGTGCTGCCGACGATGACGTCGACCTTGCCCCGGCGGCAGTCACGGAACAGCTGAGCCTTGGACGCGTCGTCCTTGGCGTCGTGAATGAACCGGATCCGGCGTACGTCCATCCCGTGGTCGACCAGGATCCGGCGGAGCCGGCCGTACGTCTGGTAGTCCAGCACCACCGGCTCGGCCTTACGCTTGGCCTTCGGTGCCTCCGAGCCCCAGTCGCCACCGAGCAGCGCGTCCAGCCCGCCCCAGTCGTTGTTTCGCACTGGCCCGCCGGTTTCCCACTCCATCGCCTTGGCCGCCGCCCTGCGCTTGGCCGCCTCCCGCGCCTTCGGGTCGAACGGTGTGCCGATGTCGCAGAACGCGATCTGCAACTTGCCCGGGTTGGCCTTCCACACCTGGATGATCCGCTCGGCGACGACGTGCAGCTTGTGACGGCCGTCGTCGTCGATGCCGACCAGCTTCGGGTCGGTCGCGACCCGCCGCCCGTCGCCGCAAATCTTGAGCATGTTGTCGGCGCCCTTCGCGGGCCGGCCACCCGCTTTGCGCGCTTTCTCCGCCCGGTCGACCAGGTTCATCGAGTAGGCGGCCGTCTGCTCGGTCGGCTCGATCGCCTCCACGATCACCTCGGACTCGGGCACCTTCAACCCGAGCTGCTTCGCGGTGCGGGTGTCGGCCACCCGGGACAGGATCATGTAGAGCTGGCGGGCGTTGACGAACAGCGACGGCCGGGTGTGCATCCGGAAGTCACCGCCGTCGACGGTCACCTCCACGCCCGTCACGAACTGCACGAACGCCGCCGCCCATGCGTCCGGTGACCCGATGCCGATCTTCTGGAGGTACGGGCGCATCGTGTAGTGCATGCACACGTAGAGTTCCAGCATCGTGTTGCTCATCGGGGTGCCGGAGAACAGCGACGCGTACCGCCCCGAGCCGCGCCCCGAGAGGTAGCGCAGCTTCATGTCCAGGTCGGTCGCCCGCTTGCTCGGCCGCACGCTGAACCCGTCCGTGCGCACCGGCACGGCCAGGTTCTTGTAGTAGTGGAACTCGTCGACGGCGAGGTAGTCGACGCCCAACTGCTCGAACCGCACGCCGGCGTCCTTGCCGACGCGCTCGCCGTCGCGCAGCTTGAGCACCTTCGCCTTCATCTCGTCGAGCTTCTTGGCGAGCTGCTTGACCATCCGCCCGGCCAGCTCACCGCCCGCACCCTCGACGACGCCGGAGTATAACTCCTCCTGCACGTCCTCGATGTAGGCGACCTGCGTCTCCGGGTCGACGCCCATCGCGTTGAACGCCGAGTGCGTGACCAGCACGACGTCCCATTCCTGCGTGGCGCACCGGGCGGTGAACGCCAGCCGGTTACGGCTGACGGTCTTGGACGCGCCGGTCAGGATCCGGGCGGCCGGGAACAACTGCCGGATCTCCCGGTCGACCTGCTCGATGAGGTGGTTGGGCACCACGATCATCGGCTTGCGGACCAGGCCGAGCTGACGCAGCTTCATGACGACCATCGCCATCGTGTACGTCTTGCCCGCGCCGACCGGGTGCCCGCACAACGCCGCCCCGGTGGCGATCGCCCGGGCCCCGAAGTCGAGCTGGTGCCCGTACGGCTTGAACCATGGGGCCATCCCGTCGATGGTCAGGTGCGACCCGTCGAACTTGCGGCTGACCAGGTTGTTGAACTGGGTGTTGTAGAGGTGGACCAGCACGTCCGCCCGGTCCGGGTCACGCCACACCCAGTCGGAGAACTCGGCCCGCAGCTCCTGCTGCTTGGTCACCGCGAGCAGTGACGCCTCCGCGTTCTTCACCCGCTTCTTGTCGCCGCCCGGCACCTCGATCTCGTCGTACACCGTGGGGACGACGTTGTTGAGCGCCATCTCCATCAGGTCGTACGCGTTGACCCGCTGCGTGCCCCACCGTGCGGTGGCCGCCACGCTGGACTTGAGGATCCGGGTGGTCTCGACCTCCCAGTGGTTGCCCGCGGCAACCCGGGTGATCTGCACCTCGTGGCCCAGTGTCTCGGCGATGAACTGCTCGATGTAGCCGGGCTTGATCCACGGCGTGCCGAGGTTCGCCGTGATCTCGGCCGGGCCGAGCCACTTCGGCTGAACCTTGGTCAGCGCCTCCACGTTCCGCTCGAACGCGGGATCCTCACTGGCGGCCTGCTTGGCGTGCAGCAGCTTGGCCCGCACGTCGTCGGACAGGTACTCCTCGGCGCACTGCCACTGCCTGGTCTGCGGTTCCAGGTAGATCAGATCGCCGAGCAGCGCCACCGTGCCGGCGCGTACCCCGTGGACGACGTCGTCGGTGCTGCCCGGCATCGACCGGCCGAGCAGATCGCCGATGTAGTCCAGGTCGACCCGGCCGCCCTTCGCGTCCAGACACCAGAGCAGCGCCTGAGCGGGGTCGTCGGTTCGGTCGGGCCGGACGACCGGCCGGTTCTGCCGCTCGAACAGGATCGGCGCGGGCTTCGCCTTGGCCGCGCAGGTGTCACCCTCCTGCTCGTCGGTGTCCTCGTCGTCGTCCTCGTACATCTCCAGCGCGAACACCAGCGGCGCGTCCGGGTCGTGCCGGAACCCCTTCATGGTGGGGAACTTCCGGGTGTACGTCGGCAGCCCCGTCTCCGGGTCGTCGGCGCCGCGCCGCATCGTGTACCGGTTGAGCGCACCGAACCTCTTGACGTACGCCTCGTACGCCGCCCGGGTGTCGGCCCGCACCGGGTCGATCAGCCGGTCCGGCCGGTCGTGGTCGGCCTCGGCGCCGACCAGCGCAACGGCCAAGTCCCGCAGCCGCAGCAGCGCCAGCAGCTCCTGCCACGACGCCGACTCGCCAGGGGTCTTCGGTGCCGGGAGGGGAAGCGCCCGCCCTTCCTTGACGACCAGCACCCCGCCCTTGTCGTCGAGGCGCATGGTGCCCTCCGGCCAGCCCTCCCGGCTGATCACGCTCGTGGCGTCCAGCTCGGTCGGGTCGGGCGGTGCCACCCACATCAGGTTGCGGGACTTCGCCTGCGGCACCAGGTCACCGCGGACGTAGGCCATCGCCTTCGCGACGACGTCGCCGCCGGTGTCCTCGACCGCCACGCTCAGCCCGTACTGCGTGGTCTTGCCCCGCACCATGCGGCCGAGGACCGCGCCGGGCTCGTTCTGCCAGTACCGGTTGACGTACAGCCCGTGCCCGAGCGTCGACTGCTCGACGTCCTTCCAGTCGTGGGAGTACGTCTTCGGCCCCTTGCGGGCACGCCGGCGGAGGATGACGATGTCCGCCGCCACGTCGGTGCCGCCGCCGAGCGCCCCGTTGGGCAGCCGCAGCGCGCCGACTAGGTCGGCGTCCTTGCCGATGGTCGACCGGCTCATGTCGCCGACCGCGTCCATCGTGAAGCGGCTGGTGAGCAGCACCGCGATCCCGCCCGGGGCGAGGGCCTGCACCGCCCGCCAGATGAAGTAGTTGTGCAGGTTGCCCGTCACGTTGTCCGGCGCGGTCGGGTCGAACACGCTGACCTTGCCGTACGGGACGTTGCCGATCACCGCGGCGAAGCCGGAGCCGACCTGCACGTTCTGGAGCTCGTCGTTGATCACCCGGGCGTGCGGGTGCAGCAGCTGACACACGGCCGCGGCCGTCGGGTCACGCTCGACTCCGACCAGCGGCGTCCCGGCCGGGGCGGTGGAGAAGAACATCCCCGCTCCGCACCCGAACTCGGCGACCGCGCCGCCGGTGTACCCGAACTCGCGGAGCATCTGCCACATCGCCTTGGCGATGTTGCTCGGCGTGTAGAACGCGTTGTAGGTGCCCTGCATACCCGTCCGCAGGTCGCCGTCGCTCAGCGACCCCTTGAGCCGTTCGTACAGGTCCGCCCACGAGTCGTCCTTCGGCGCGAACACCGGGGCCAGCGGACCCCAGCCGGTGAATCCCGACAGGGCCACCCGCTCGGCGTCCGTCGCCACGGTGCGCGCCTCGCGGCGGATCCGGTCGAGTGTTTCGACGGCCGCCACGCTGGCCCTGGCCCGCGTCAGCGGACCGGCGTGCTCTGTTTCCTGCAACATGTCGCTTCCCTCCGTTGTTGGCTGACATGGCACGGAAAGGAAGCAGCCCCGCCGCTATGCGACGGGGCTGCTTCCTACCGAACCGATGTCAGAGCTCGTATGCCTTGATGAACGCGTCGATCTCCGCCCGCTGCGCATCGCTCAGCGCCGCCGGGTCGAGCCCGATCTGCCGGGCGATGTACGCGGGCAGGTCGTCGGCGGGCGTCTCCACCGCGCCGTCGTCGATGATCTGGACGTCGGGCATCATCGCGGTGATCGACACCGCCTTGTGCGCGTCGTCGTCGAGCTGCACCCCTGCCAGCCGGAACGTCATGCCTGGTCCCCCATCTCTGCGTAGTCGGTGGTGCCGTGCTCGGCCCACCATTTGACGATCGCTGTGCGTCGTCGGCCGGCGGCGACCGCGGCGCGCTTCGTCTTGTGCCAGGTCGGCCAACTGCCGACCACCTCGACGAACCAGTTGCCGAGCCACGACGGCCCCTTGCCCTTCGCCACCGTGAACAGGTGGTCCCACCGGTCCGAGGTGACGTCGACGTCGGCCGGGGCGACCCGCCCGACGGGGCACTTCACGCCGCTGTTGTCGGCGCCGACACCGGCGGTAATCCCGCCGGTGATGCCGATGACGACCACGTGCTGCGACCCGTGCTCATCCGGCCCGAGGTAGGTCATCACCTCGTCGTCGTGCCACGACCACACCTGATCACCGACCTGCGGCCCGGCGACGGCGGCGGCCAGCTCGTCGAGGTCGATCGGCGCGCTCACTGGGTCACGCCCAGCAGCCGCAGCGCCAGGTACAGCACGTCACGGGCCTGGTCGGCAGCGTCGTCGCGGGCCTCGCCCTCCTTGCTGTTCGCCATGCCGGTCGCGTCGAGTTCGTCGCACATCTCCGACACCAGACCGTCCCGGCGGCGCAACTCCCGCAGCGCATCGACCAGTTCGGCGGCCTGTGGTTCCTGCGAGAGCAGCTTGCGTGCGGTGTCGGCGACCAGCGTGGTCGCCGGTGCCGACTGGTGGTGCTCGACCACCTCCGCTAGCCGGATCATGAGTTCCGCGCTGGCGGCTTGCACGTTCGGTGCCGCTTTCCGCTGACCGTTGTGCAGCACCTGCTCGGCCCACTCCAGCGTGCCCCTCGCCGGCGGGCGGGTAACCCGCACAAACCCGGGCAGCCCGACGGCCGCGTCGTGCGCCGCTATCGCCGCCGCAAGGTGACGGTCGGCGGACTCGACCTGCTCGATGGCCTCGGCCCTGGCGCGTTCGGCCATCCCCAGCGCCGCCGCCTTAATCTCGGCGAAGGTGTACTCCGGCGTCGGCAGATCCTCCAGCGGCCGGACCCCGTCGATGCCCGCCATTAACTCCTCGACCCGCTCCGGGTCTGGCTGAACCTCAGCCATAACTACCCCCTGGTGTTCATGCACGCATCGACCATCGACACGGCACGGACAGGCGACAGCCCCGGCGGACGACGCCCGCCGGGGCTGCTTCCTACCGAACCGGTGTCGGGTCAGGCCGCCGCTGCGGCCCGCTCCCGTCGCTCACTCTTGGCCCAGATCCCGGCGACTAGCTCCGCCGTGGTGCGGGTGTCCCGCACCCGCTCGACCTGGCGGCGGACCAGCTCCCGCACGTCCCGCTTCGGGATCGGCCGCACCCACTCCGACACGTGGTCGAAGTGCGACCGGGCGCACCGCTTGCACAACAGGTCGTCGATCTGACCGTCGATCTCCTGCACCTCGGCGGGCTGGTCGCAGTACGAGCAGCACGGCGCGAATGTCCACTCGTCCATCGGCACCCGCACCGGCTCCCGCTCGCCGTCGACCAGCACGGTGAACCGGCCGGTGCCGTCCGGGTGGCCGTAGAGCAGCGCCGTCAGCCCGGTCACGGACCACAACCGGGCGGTCACGGCGCGCTCCCGGCGTTCGGAGCGGCGTCGTAGGCGATGCCGTCCCACTCGCCCTGGCAACCCGGCTCGCACCGCCGGCGTGCTTCCGCGCCGCACTCCGTGCAGTCGACCAGCTCGACCACCGTGGCGTGGGTGAGCAGCTTGCGTGCCTTGCCCTCGCCGACCCACTCCAGGAACGCGCCGACGTCGGGCCGGACGGCGTAGGCGTACGGCCGCCACGAGATCGTGTCCGGTTCGTCGTGCTGCTCGGTGCTGCGGCCGAAGTACGACTCGACCTTGGTGGTGGTCAGCGTGGCGACCCCGTAGTAGGGCATGCCCCACGTCCCATCGGCCACCCGGTAGGGCAGGGCGGCGATGCGGGCGCGCTCCAGCTCGCGGGCCTCGTCGCGGGTGTTCCCGGCGAGCCGACGGCCGTCGATCGTGGTGAAGTGGATCGGGTAGAGACCCGGCTGGACGATGTGCTTCACCCAGTCGCAGGCGTACTGGAACCCGTGGTCGACGTAGGTGAAGTGCTCCGGCACGTGCAGCGCCAGCGGCGCCGTCTTGGTCTGCGTGGTCATCGTGGACCCCTCTCAGGTCGGTGGTCTGGCCGTGTGCCAGCGCCACTACACGCCCGCCCCGGCCCGCCAGCCGGGGTTGGCGCATGGCAGCGGTGGATCAGCTGAACTCGGTCACCCGACCGTCGCGCGGGTGGCCGGGGTCGCCGCACTCGTCGTCGCACAGGTGGTCACCGAGCCACTCGGCGTCGAGGTCGACGTCTTCGCCGAGCTCCTGCCGGATCTGGCGGACCCGCTCCCAGGTCGCCTTGGAGCGGTCACCGTCGGCCTGCTGCTCGACCAGCCGGTCCAGCTCGTCGGTCAGCTCCCCGGCGTTGGACGGCATCGCGTCGGTGTCGCCGAGCAGCCGCCGCACGTACACCTCGGACGCCTCGACCCCGTCCCCGTCGTCCACCATCGCCGCCAGGTAGCCGTGCCGGTCGCCGCAGTCGTCCTCGACGGCGTGGCTGCGGATCGCCGCGGCCGCCGTATCGAAGTGCCCGTGCAGCGCCAGCATCTTGACCAGCGGGTTCAGCTCGCCGCAGTTGAACGCGCCGAACCCGATGCCCTCACCCGGGTAGATCCCGCTGAGACCGGAAGCGGCGTCGTCGACCGCCATCGTTCGGGGGCTGACGAACCGGGCGGCCAGGGCGTCGCCGAGCTTCCCGAACTGCTCACCCGTGGCGACCAGCTCCACGCCGGAGTCGAGCAGGATCCCGTGCTGCCCGTCGCCGAGGACGTGCCCGCTCTCCGGCATCCGCTGACCGGGCCTGACCCACTGCCGAACCCACTCGCCGGTGTCGGCGTCGCTGTCCGCCGTGACCTCGGCCTCGGTCGGCGGCGACGGGTACGTGTCGGCGTACACGCGGGCCTTGACCTCGGCGACCCGCAGCGAGACGAGCGCGGCGACCCGCTCCAGGTCGGCGACGCTGCCGGTGATGACAATCGCGTCGTCCAGGTCGCCGACGACCAGCGCGTGACGGCCGTCGGACTCCGACTCGATCGACTCCCAAAACTCGGCGTCGTCGGGCAGCGCCACGCCCAGCCGCTCAAGCTGAGCCGCGGCCTTGATGATCTCGTGAGACGACATGGTTGGTTCTCCCTCGGTTAGGTGGTGCGGCCGTGTGCCAAGCGCCACTAGGCACCCGCCGGACCGTCGGCCCGGTTGGTGCATGGCAGCGGTGGTG
>JACCDR010276294.1_pt1 | contig 36935 bp, 37 predicted proteins | sample 7446431 | NCBI WGS metagenome assembly JACCDR01 (sample SAMN15323443, study PRJNA562643) | freshwater metagenome | isolation source: river surface water | place: USA:Blue River Watershed | collected 2017-08-17 | reverse complement strand
TGGCGATCCTGGTGGGCGGCATCATCAACGTGTTCGTCGGCTCCACCGTCGGCATGATGGTGATCAGCGTCATGGCCATCGGCGTCTTCAGCGCCTACATGCTGTACGACGTCAAGCGCATCATCGACGGCGGCGAGACCAACTACATCTCCGCCACCCTGGCGCTGTACCTGGACATCGTGAACGTGTTCCAGAGCCTGCTGGCCCTGCTGGGCATCATGGGCGGCGAGCGCGAGTAAGCCGCGCTGCTGCCAATGAGAAAGGGGCCCGAGGGCCCCTTTTCTCTTGGCTGCGTGGCGGGGTCAGGCCCGCTCGAACACGGCCATCGACTCCACGTGAGCGGTGTGCGGAAACATGTTCACCACGCCGGCTGCCACGCAGCGGTAGCCCGCTTGGTGCACCAGCAAGCCCGCGTCGCGCGCCAGCGTGGCCGGGTTGCAGCTGACGTAGACGATGCGTTGGGGCGGCGTCCAGCCGGGGGCGAGGGACGGGTCCTGGTGGATGTCGGCCAGCGCCTTGGCCAGGGCGAAGGCGCCCTCGCGCGGCGGGTCCACCAGCCACTTGTCGGCCACGCCGTCGGAGACCAGCATGGACGGCGTCATCTCGAACAGGTTGCGCGCCACGAAGGTGGTGGGCGCGGTGGCACGGGCCTTGTTGGCCTCCAGGTTGGTGCGTGAACGCGCCACCAGGGTCTCGCTGCCCTCGATGCCCAGCACTTCGCCAGCCTGCGTGGCGATGGGCAGGGTGAAGTTGCCCAGGCCGCAGAACCAGTCGATCACGCGCTCGTTCTTCTGCGCCTTGAGCAGGCCCAGCGCCTGCGTGACCAGCACCTGGTTGATGAATGGGTTGACCTGGGTGAAGTCCGTGGGCTTGAACGGCATGGTGACGCCGAACTCCGGCAGCACATAGGCCAGTTGCGGGCCGGGGTCCATGAGGTGCACGGTGTCCGGGCCCTTGGGCTGCAGCCACCACTGCACGCCGGGGTGCTCGGCGGCGAAGGCGCGCAGCTTGGCCTGGTCGCCCGCCGACAACGGCTCCAGGTGGCGCAGCACCAGGGCGATGACCGGCTGCGACGGGTGGTCCGCATCCACGCCAACGGCCAGCTCGATCTGCGGGCAGGTCTCGATGGCGTCCATGCTGCCGATGAGGCCGCGCAGGGGCAGGAGCAGGTCGCTCACGTACTTCGGCACGACATGGCATTCCTGGATGTCGGCCACGTAGCGGCTCTTGCGCTCGTGGAAGCCCACCAGCACGGTTTCCTTCTTGCGCACATGGCGCACGGAGAAGCGGGCGCGCCAGCGGTAGCCCCAGGCCGGGCCCTGGATGGGGCGCAGCAGGGACTCGGGCCTGACCTTGGCCAGGTGCCAGAGGTTGTCCTCCAGCACGCGCTGCTTGATGGCCACCTGGGCGCTGGGCTCGAGGTGCTGCATCTTGCAGCCGCCGCAGGCGCCGGCGTGCAGGCCGAAGTGCGGGCACTTGGGGGTGGCGCGCTGGGACGACTGGCGCTGGACGGCCACCAGCGAGGCGGCCTCCCAGTTGTTCTTCTTGCGGTGGACGTTGGCCGTGACCCATTCGCCGGGCAAGGCGCCCTCGATGAAGACGACCTTGCCGTCGTCGCGCCGGGCCACGCCCTGGGCTTCGATGTCCAGCGCGTCGACGTAGAGCGCGTCCGGCGTCACGCCCACGGGGCGCACGGGCCTGGCTTCAGGCGGCTGTTGCCCGCTTGCGGGCTGGTTTTCAATCTCCGATGACATCCCCCGATTGTCTCAGGAGATGCAAGGACCGCCGCCCTGCCTCTGGACCTCAGCCCCAGGCCGCCAGGTACTCCTGCCAGTGCGCCTCCTGCGGGGCCAGGCCGGCCACGGTCTCCTTGACCATCGCGATCTCCTGGTCGTACTCGGCCTCGGTGAAGCCGCCGCGCATCTTCTGGTAACGGCAGTACATCAGGTAGGTGTTCATGACGTCCGTCTCGCAGTAGCGGCGGATGTCCTCCAGCTGCCCCTCGAGGTAGGCCGAATACACCTTGGAGCCGTCCATGCCCAGCTTGCCGGGAAAGCCGCACAGCTTGGCCAGGGCGTCCAGCGGCGCGTTGGCGCGGCCGGAGTACATGGCCAGCAGGTCCATGAGGTCCAGGTGGCGGTTGTGGTAGCGGCCGATGTAGTTGTTCCACTTGAAATCACGGTCGTCCTCACCCTGGTCCCAGTACTTGGACGCCACCACGCCGTGGCGCAGGCCCCGGTAGTTGAGCACCGGCAGGTCGAAGCCGCTGCCGTTCCAGCTCACGAGCTGGGGCACCTTCTTCTCGATGATCTTGAAGAAGTCCTGGATGATCTTGGCCTCGCTTGCGCCGTCGCGGTCGACAAAGGAGTGCACCTTCAGGCCCGAGGCATCGCGGTAGACGGCGCTGAGCACCAGCACGCGCTGCAGGTGGTGGGGCATGAAGTCGCTCTGCCCCTTCTCCGCGCGGGCCTTGACCCAGGCCTCGTAGACCTGGGCGTCGGTGGCGTCGGCGGGGTGGTCGCCGAGCTGGCGCAGCCCGTCGATGTCGGGGATGGATTCGATGTCGAAGACGAGGACGGGCCAGGCCATGGTGGTTTTCTCCCTGTGGTGTTGTCGGTGGTCAGGCTGCCTGCAGCAGGACGACGGCGCGCGCCTCGATGGAGCGGCCCTCGCCCACCGGGCCCATCTTCTCGGCCGTCTTGGCCTTGACGTTGACCTGCGAGGCGTCGAGACCCAGCACCTGGGCGATGCGTACGCGGATCGCCTCGATGTGCGGCGCGAGCTTGGGGGCCTGGGCAATGATGGTGCTGTCCAGGTTGACGATCTTCCAGCCCTGCGCCTGCACGCGGCGGTAGGCCTCGGCGATCAGGACGGCGGAGTCCGCGCCCTTGAAGCGTTCGTCGGTGTCCGGGAAATGGCGGCCGATGTCGCCCAGGCCGGCCGCGCCCAGCAGGGCGTCGGTGATGGCGTGCAGCAGCGCGTCGGCGTCGGAGTGGCCCAGCAGGCCCTTGGTATGGGGGATGGTGACGCCGCCCAGGACCAGCGGGCGGCCTTCGACCAGGGCGTGGACGTCCCAGCCCTCACCAATGCGGATGTTCATGTCTTGCTCCCGGACAGGATGGCCTCGGCCAGCGCGAAATCGCCGGGCCAGGTGACCTTGAAGTTGCGGGCCGAGCCAGGCACCAGCTTCGGGCGCTGGCCCTGGGCCTCGATGGCGCTGGCCTCGTCGGTGACGGCATCGCCGGCCGACTCCAGCGCAGCGGCGAGCGGCCCCAGGCGGAACATCTGGGGCGTCTGCGCCAGCCAGTGGCCCTCGCGCGGGATGGTGGCCGCCACACGGCCGTCGGGGCCGTGCTTGAGGGTGTCGGCCAGGGGCTGGGCCAGCAAGCCGCCCACCGGGTCGTCCTGGCAGGCGTCGATCAGCTGGTCGATGAGGGCGGGCGTGATGAGGCAGCGGGCGGCGTCGTGCACCAGCACCCAGTCGTCCTCGGCGGCGCCGCGTTCACGCAATGCGCGCAGGCCGCCCAGCACCGTGGCGGCGCGGGTGGGGCCGCCGCATTCGGCCAGCTGGACACCCGGGGTGGCGGCCAGGGTGCGGTCGCCCGGCGACACCGCCACCAGCACGGTGGACAGGCGCGGCACTGCCGCGAAGGCGGCCAGCGTGTGCAGCACCATGGGCTGCCCGGCCACGGGCTGGTACTGCTTGGGAATGGCCGTGCCGGCGCGGCTGCCCGTGCCCGCGCAGGGGACCAGGGCGTGCAGGCGCGCGGCAGGTGTCGGGGCGGGCGCGTGCGGCGCTCGGGATTGGGGGGTGGAATCGCTCATGAAACTGGGGCCCATTCTAGAATCGACCCGACAGCACACCCCTCGCCAGCCGGCGCGGGGTGTTTGCCATTTCTGCCATGGATCTGCCCAAGCTCACCCCCGGCAAGCGCTTCGCCCTGCCCCGCCCCGTTGGATCGGCCGACGCCCTGCTGCTGGCCCGCATCGCCGAGCGCGACAAGGCCGCCGGCCAGCGCACCGCCATCGTCACGGCCGAGGCCACCGATGCCCAGCGCCTGCTGGACGAGATCGCCTTCTTCGCGCCCGACCTGCGCTGCTGCCTGTTCCCGGACTGGGAGACGCTGCCCTACGACACCTTTTCGCCCCACCAGGACCTGATTTCGGAGCGTCTGGCAACGCTGTGGCGCATTTCGCAGGGCGAGGCCGACGTGGTGATCGTGCCGGCGACGACCGCCCTGTACCGGGTGGCGCCGCCTTCCTTCCTGGCGGGCTACACCTTCCACTTCAAGGTCAAGCAGAAGCTGGACGAGGCCAAGCTGAAGTCCCAGCTCACGCTGGCCGGCTACAGCCACGTGACCCAGGTGGTCAGCCCCGGCGAGTACGCGGTGCGCGGGGGATTGATCGACCTGTTCCCCATGGGTTCGCTGGTGCCCTACCGGGTGGACCTGTTCGACGACGAAATCGACTCCATCCGCACCTTCGACCCGGACTCGCAGCGCAGCCTCTACCCGGTGCCCGAGGTGCGGCTGCTGCCGGGGCGCGAGTTCCCGATGGACGATGACGCCCGGGCGCGCTTTCGCAGCCGCTGGCGCGAGATGCTGGAGGGTGACCCCACCCGCAGCCGCATCTACAAGGACATGGGCAACGGCGTGGCCACGGCGGGCATCGAGTACTACCTGCCGCTGTTCTTCGACGAAACGGCCACGGTGTTCGACTACCTGGGGCCGCAGGCCACCCTGGTACTGCACGGCGACCTGGAGCCGGCCTTCGCGCACTTCTGGCAGGACACCACCGAGCGCCACCGGCTGATGCACGGCGACCCCGACCGGCCGGTGCTGCCGCCGTCGGCGCTGTTCCTGTCCCAGGAGCAGTTCTACGCCCAGGCCAACGAACGCGCGCAGCTGTCGCTGCGGCCGAACGCCGACGCCAGCGCGCAGGAGGCCGCCGCCTTCCGCAAGCTGCCCGACATCGCCGTGGTGCGCGGCGCCGAGGAGCCGCTGGCCCGGCTGAAGGACCACCTGAAATCCACGCCGCAGCGCGTGCTGGTGCTGGCCGAAAGCGACGGCCGGCGCGAGAGCCTGCTGGACTTCCTGCGCGCCAGCCATGTGTCGCCGCCGGCCTTCGACTCGCTGGTGGAGTTCCAGGCCAGCGACGAGAAGCTGGGCATCGCCACCGCGCCGCTGGTGCAGGGCTTCGCCTGGCTGGACGCGGGCATCGAGTTCATCACCGAGACCGAGCTGTTCGCCGCGGGCGTAACGGCCCGGCGGCGCAAGAAGCAGGAGCAGGTGTCCGACGTCGAGGCCCTGATCAAGGACCTGTCCGAGCTGAACATCGGCGACCCGGTGGTGCACGCGCAGCACGGCATCGGCCGCTACAAGGGCCTGGTCAACATGGACCTGGGCCAGGGCAACACCGAGTTCCTGCACCTGGAGTACGCCGACAAGGCCACGCTGTACGTGCCGGTGAGCCAGCTGCACCAGATCAGCCGCTACACCGGCGTGTCCGCCGACGAGGCGCCGCTGCACAAGCTGGGCTCCGGCCAGTGGGAGAAGGCCAAGCGCAAGGCCGCCGAGCAGGTGCGCGACACCGCCGCCGAGCTGCTGAACATCTACGCCCGCCGCGCCGCGCGCGAGGGCCATGCCTTCCGCTTCTCGCCGCAGGACTACGAGACCTTCGCCAACGACTTCGGCTTCGAGGAGACGGCCGACCAGAACGCCGCCATCCACGCGGTGATCCAGGACATGGTGTCCCCCCGCCCCATGGACCGCCTGGTGTGCGGCGACGTGGGCTTCGGCAAGACCGAGGTGGCGCTGCGCGCGGCCTTCGTGGCGGTGACGGGCGGCCGGCAGGTGGCCTTCCTGGCGCCGACCACGCTGCTGGCGGAGCAGCACTACCAGACGCTGGTGGACCGCTTCTCCAAGTGGCCGGTGAAGATCGCGGAGATGAGCCGCTTCCGCTCCCAGAAGGAGATCACGGCCGCGGCCAAGGGCATCGTCGACGGCACGATCGACATCGTGGTGGGCACGCACAAGCTGCTGTCCGAGAGCGTCAAGTTCAAGAACCTCGGCCTGCTGATCATCGACGAGGAGCACCGCTTCGGCGTGCGGCACAAGGAGGCCATGAAGGCCCTGCGCGCCGAGGTGGACGTGCTCACGCTCACCGCCACGCCGATTCCCCGCACGCTGGGCATGGCGCTGGAGGGGCTGCGTGACCTGAGCGTCATCGCCACCGCGCCGCAGCGGCGCCTGGCGATCAAGACCTTTGTGCGCAGCGAGGGCAACGGCGTGATCCGCGAGGCCGTGCTGCGCGAGTTGAAGCGCGGCGGGCAGGTGTACTTCCTGCACAACGAGGTGGAGACCATCGAGAACCGCCGCCAGCGCCTGCAGGAGCTGCTGCCCGAGGCCACCATCGGCGTGGCCCACGGCCAGATGCCCGAGCGCGAACTGGAGCGCGTGATGCGCGACTTCGTGAACCAGCGCTTCAACCTGCTGCTGTGCTCCACCATCATCGAGACGGGCATCGACGTGCCCTCGGCCAACACCATCGTGATGTCGCGGGCGGACAAGTTCGGCCTGGCGCAGCTGCACCAGCTGCGCGGGCGCGTGGGCCGCAGCCACCACCAGGCCTATGCCTACCTGCTGGTGCCGGACACCGAGAGCCTGACCAAGCAGGCGGCGCAGCGGCTGGAGGCGATCCAGCAGATGGAGGAACTGGGCTCGGGCTTCTACCTGGCCATGCACGACCTGGAGATCCGCGGCGCCGGCGAGGTGCTGGGCGAAAACCAGAGCGGCAACATGCTGGAGGTGGGCTTCCAGCTTTACAACGAGATGCTGTCCGAGGCCGTGCGCTCGCTCAAGGCGGGCAAGGAGCCGGACCTGCTGTCGCCGCTGTCCGCCGCCACCGACATCAACCTGCACGCCCCCGCCCTGCTGCCGGACGACTACTGCGGCGACGTGCACCTGCGGCTGTCGTTCTACAAGAAGCTGGCCACGGCCAAGACCACGGACCAGATCGACGGGCTGCTGGAGGAAATCGTGGACCGCTTCGGCAAGATGCCGCCGCAGGCGCAGAACCTGGTGGACGTGCACCGCCTGCGCGTGATGGCCCGGCCCTATGGCGTGGTGAAGGTGGATGCCGCCCCCGGCGTGATCAACATCACCTTCAAGCCCAACCCGCCCATAGACCCCATGCGCATCATCGAGCTGGTGCAGAAGAACCGGCACATCAAGCTGGCGGGCAACGAGAAGCTGCGCATCGAGCGCGAGCTCAAGGAGACCCGCGACCGCGTGCAGATGGTGCGCGACGTGCTGCGCTCGCTGGGGCAACCGGTGGCGACGGCCTGACGACGGGCGCGGGCGGGGCTGGGATGCGAAAATCGCAGCACCTATGACCTCCCCCGCCCAAGATTTCGCCCCCGGCCTCGTCGTCCAGGGCTTCACGCCCCCCCTGTCCCTGAAGGACTTCGGCCTCATCGCCTTCGACATGGACTCCACGCTGATCAACATCGAGTGCGTGGACGAGATCGCCGCCGCCGCCGGCCGCAAGGACGAAGTGGCCGCCATCACCGAGGCCGCGATGCGCGGCGAGATCACCGACTACAAGGAAAGCCTGCGCCAGCGCGTGGCCCTGCTCAAGGGCGTGACCGTGGCCCACATGCAGCAGGTGTACGACCAGCGCCTGCAACTGAACCCCGGCGCGGCGCAGCTGGTGGCCGCCTGCCAGGCGGCCGGCCTGAAGGTGCTGCTGGTCTCCGGCGGCTTCACCTTCTTCACCGACCGCATCCGCGATCGCCTGGGCATCGACTGGACCCGCTCCAACGTGCTGGAGGTGGAGGAAGGCGTGCTGACCGGCCGCATGGTGGACCAGCCCTGGGGCGACATCTGCGACGGCGAGGAAAAGCGCAAGATGCTGCGGGAGACCTGCGCGAAGCTGGGCATTTCCCCGAAGCAGGCCATCGCCATGGGCGACGGCGCCAACGACCTGCCCATGATGGGCGAGGCCGGCCTGTCCGTGGCCTACCACGCCAAGCCCAAGGTCCGCGAGCAGGCGATGGTGGCGATCAACGAAGGCGGGCTGGACCGCCTCCTGGAAGTCGTGAAGGCCTGAGGGCTCAGAGCCGCTCCACCTTCCCCTCCCCCGCGCGCACGACGAAGCGCGCCAGGGTGGAGATGCCGGACTCCGGATCGCCCACGTCATCCACCGTCCGCAGCGTGGTGGTCATGCCCGCCGGAGTGAACTCGCACACGCCATAGCCCCGGCGATCGCCGTCGGCAAAGATGAAATGCGGGTTCTCCGCGAGCTTTTGCGGCAGGTGCACCGCGTCCCCGGCGCGCGAGGTGATGCTGGTGCCGCAGAACTCCGCCCCCAGGATGGCGCTGTCCGGCCGGTCGTAGTCCGCCTTGAGGTGCCCCACCCAGTTCTCGTGCACGTCCCCGCCCAGGAGGATGGGGTTGCCCACGGCGCGGCGATGCTTTTGCACCAGGTCCGTCACGCGCCGGCGCGCCGGGCCATAACCGTCCCAGCCGTCGTTCCACAGCGCCTCGCCGGGACCGGGACGGTTGTCCCGCTTGCCGAACAGGGACTGCTGGCCCAGCACCGTCCAGCCCCCCGTTCCCTGCGCGAAGGCCTGGTCCAGCCACTGCTCCTGCGCGCCACCCAGCAGGGTGCGCGAGGGCGCCAGCAGCTCGGGGCAGGCCTCGGGCCGGTGCAGGCCGCCCGGGCGGGCCGGGCCGGTGCAGGCTTGCTTGTCTCGGTACTGGCGGGTGTCCAGCAGCAGCACGTCGGCCAGCCGGCCGAAGCGCCAGCGGCCATACAGTCGCACTTCCAGCGGCGACAGCGCCCGCATCAGGGTGGTGGCCCGCAGGGGCATGTGCTCCCAGTAGGCCTGGTAGGCCGCGGCGCGGCGGGCGGCGAAATCGCCGCCGCCGTTGAGGCCGAAGGGCCGGGCGTCGCCCGCGTGCACGCCCGCGTAGTCGTTCTGCACCTCGTGGTCGTCCCAGGTGACCAGCCAGGGGCAGGCGGCGTGCATGGCCTGCAGGGCCGGGTCGCTGCAGTGCAGGGCATGGCGCTGGCGGTACTCCTGCAGGGTGTGGACCAGGCCCAGCGTGGGGAAGTTGCGCACCGCGGCGGTGGCGTTGGGGTATTCGTAGATGTAGTCGCCCAGGAACAGCACGAAGTCCAGTTGCTCCTGGCGCATGTGGCGGTAGGCGGCGTAGTAGCCATGCTCCCAGCGCTGGCAGGAGGCATAGGCCAGGCGCAGGCGGGTGACGTGGGCCTCGGGGGCCGGCAGGGTGCGCGTGCGGCCCACCGGGCTGGCGATGCCCCCGGCGATGAAGCGGTAGAAGTACCAGCGGTCGGGCGCCAGGCCCTGGACCTCGGCATGGACGCTGTGGGCCAGCCCGGGGGTGGCCAGCACGTCACCGCGCGCGGCGATGCGGGAGAAGGCCTCGTCATGCGCCACCTCCCAGCGCACCGGCACGGGCTCGTCCCCCAGCCTGTCCCACAGCCCCGGCGCGAGCAGGCGGGTCCACAGCACCATGCCGTCCGGCGTGGGCGAGCCGCTGGCCACGCCCAGGGAAAAGGGGTCGAAGCTCCAGCGGCGCTGGGCATGGGCGGCGCGAGGCAGCCACGCACAGGCGGCGGCCACGGTGGCCAGTTGCAGCAACTGGCGACGGTCAGGGGTCAAGTCGGGTCCTGGGGGCCGGGCGTCACAGCCCGCGCTGGGTCTGCTGGAAGTCCATGTCCCCGGCCTGGCCCTTGGCCTCGCTCAGCGCCGCGTCGCGGATGGCGAACAGCGCCTGCAGGTCGCTCTGGAGATCGGCGTCGCTGGCGGCGTCGACCTCCTTGACTTCCAGGCCCGAGGACGGGGTGAACCAGCTGTTGGCCGGGGGCATGGCGGCGGGCGGCGTGGCCTCGTCGTCCTCGAACTGCCAGGCCAGGCCCCGCAGCCAGTCGCCCACGCGGGGATCGAAGCGCTCCAGCGCCTTGCGCAAGCTGGCCTGGAAGGCGGGGACGTAGGGCAGCAGGCGATCGTGCCCGCCACGCACGATCAGGGTGACGTAGGTGCCGGTGGACCTGGAGCCCGAGACCATGGACAGGGTGCGGCACTCGATCCAGTCCGAGGGGATGCCATGCTGGCGCATGGTCTCGCGCAGCACGACATGGACGATCTCCCGGCGCGAGTTGCCGCGCGAGACCGGACCGCTGTCGTCCGTGCTGTCGTCCGTGCCGTCAAGCGGGCGCGAGTTCCGCGACGAATAGACGCTCGCCGGCGGCTTGTCGCGGAACATCTTCTTGAACAGGCTCATGAGCACGATTATCGCCGTGCAAGCTCGGCATGTCTTGTAGTAACCCAGTATAGGAATTATCGATTTCAGCGGTAAAGAGGCCGTCGCAATCGGACGGCGATATTGCACATGTTTTCGTGGCACTCCACCCGCACCACCTCCCCATCGCAATCGATGCGCGAATCGGCCCCGCCGACCTGGTACAGGATCGCCAGGCAGACATGGGTGCCGACCGCCGGCCGGGCGGTGGACTCGAACAGGATGCCCTGGGCGCTGAGGTCCAGGGTCTGTCCCTCCTCCCCCTCCATCGTGATGGGCAAGGCGACGGGATAGCGGGCCTGGGCGCGCGCGTCGGTGGCCGGCGGGGCTTTCAGCGCCGCGGCGGGCGGGTGCTCGATCGTGTGGGTCATGGCGGGATCGTGGAAATGGACGAGCCTAGGGCGCGACCCGCAAGCCCCCTGTCGGCCCGCTCGCCGCAGGTGTGTCGGACGCGGCGAGGCCGGCGGCGGCCGAGCCGGTCGCACTGCTTTTTCCTACATGCCTCAGCGGCGATTGCGAGCGGGCGGGGGCTGCCTGCCTCGGCAGGATGGCGGCAGACGCTGGACACAGCGCCATCCGACCACGACACCAGGGAGTCTCCCCATGCGCCAACACCCGATCCATCCCCTCCATCACCCATGCCCCGGCCCCGCCTGGGTGGCCGTCGCCGTGGCCCTCTCGGCCAGCCTGGCGGCCTGCGGGGGTGGGGGCGGTGGCAGCGCAAGCAGCGACGCGCTGCCGCCATCCCCGCACCTGGCCGCGGCCTCGGGTGACCCCGCCGGTACACCCTCCGACCCGCCACCTGCCGGCGCGCAGACGACCACCGGCACCACCCACCTGGTGATCGAGGCGGCCGAGCCGGGCACGGCCGTGGTGAGCCTGCCCACCGACCTGGCGGTCGGGGACGTGGTGAAGGTCACCAGCCGCGGGCCCAACGACTGGCGCATCGCCCAGGCCGAGGGCCAGCAGGTGCTGACGACCCGGCTGCCGGGCGCCGTCGACTGGCAGGTGCGCACCCCGGAGGGCACCACCGCGCTGTGGTGGAACGTGGCCGCCTCGCAGGACGGCAGCGCCCTGCTGGCGGCGGCCAACGCCGGCCGCCTGTTTGCCTCGTCCGACGGCGGCGCCACCTGGGTGGCCCGCCAGGACGAATGGGAGCGCAACTGGTCCGCCGTGGCGGTGTCAGCCCGGGGCGAGCGCCTGGCGGCGACCGCCTATGACGGGCCGCTGTGGCTGTCCGGCGATGGCGGGCAGACCTGGCAGTCCACACTGGAGGCGCGGCCCTGGGTCGGCGTGGGCCTGTCAGCCGACGGCTCCATCGTCGCCGCCGCCGACCAGCACGGGCACATCCACGTCTCCGCCGACGGCGGCCAGCGCTTCACGCCGCGTGGCCCGCTGGCGCAGTGGCGCAGCCTGGCCGTGAGCGCCAGCGGCCAGTTCATGGTGGCCGGCGTCAGCCAGGGCCTGGTGTACTTCTCCGACGACTACGGCCAGACCTGGGTGCCGCGCGACACGGGCACCGGCGACTGGTACCGCGTGGCGCTGTCCGCCAGCGGCAGGCACATGGCCGCGGTGGACATGGGCGGCTGGATCCACGTGTCGGGCGACTGGGGCCTGACCTGGACCCGGACCTTCCGCGAGGGGCCGGTCAACGCGCTGGCCACCAGCGGCGACGGCCTGGCCCTGGCGGCGGCGATCCCGGTGGACGGCGGCCTGCCCGATGGCCGGGTGCATGTGTCCGCCGATGGCGGCCGCACCTGGCTGGCGCAGCTGGATGACCGCACCTGGCGAGGCGTGGCCTTCTCGGGCGACGGCGCCACGCTGGTGGCCGCGGCCAATGGCGGCCAGGTGTACCTGTCCCGGGGCCATCGCACGACGCCCGGCCCGGCAGGCGGCATCCAGGGCGCGGCGGGGGGCGAGGTGGAGCTCGTCTACCTGGGCGACGGCCGTTTCTCGGTCACCGCGGCCCGCGGCGAGTTCAAGGTGGAGTGAGCCGCCCCAGCACGGGCCAGGGCTGGTCACCGGCCGCGGGACGGACCACCAACCCCTCGCCGGGGGCGGGAACCTGCCCGGTCAGGGCAGTGATGTTCACCTGGTGCGTCACCACCACGAGTACGCCGGGCCCCTGCCAGCGCCGCAGGATCTCCCGGGCCTGGGCCGTCTGCCGCTGCGGGTCGCCCTGGCCGCCGAACCAGGAGTTGAAGGCGGGCTGGTCGCGCAGGGCGCCAGGCGCCAGCGCGCCGAACGCCTCCTGCGCGGTGTCGCGGGTGCGGCACCACTGGGAGGTGAGGACGGCGCCGATGCGCACGCCCCGCTCCCGGAAGGCCTGCCCGATGCGGCGCGCCTGCTCGCGGCCGGATTCGTCGAGGTTGCGTTGGGTGGCGCAGTCGCCGATGCGCATGCCCGGCGGATCGCCCACGCCCGGCGCGTAGGCGTGCCGCAGCAGCACGATGGCGCCGTCCCGGGACAGCGCCTGCCAGGCAGCCTGCGCGGTGCCGGGCTCGGCCGCCTGGGCCTGCCCCGCCAGGCCGGCCAACAGGCCCATGCACGCGCCGTGCGCCAGCCAGGCCAGGAGAAGGCGTCGCATGGCGGCCTCCCCTCAGCTCGCCTGCGCCGGTTCGCGGTCCACCCGCCGCAGCGGCTGCCAGCCCGCGAACTGCGGATAGTGGCGCGCGACGGCGGGCCCGTCCACGTCCCAGGTGCTGCAGCGCCCCAGGTGGAATGGTGGCTGGCCGCCCTCGGCTTGGGGCGGGGTGGACAGCCCCTGCCGGCGCAGCTTGCCGGCAGGAATGGTCTGGAAGGCGATGGTCGCCATGTTGAACAGCAATTCCCGCAGGTGGGCGCAGCCGCGGGTGCCGCCCAGCGCGCGTTCGATGGCCTGCCGCCAGCCTCGCCCCATGGTCACGCCCACCATGGCCTGCATGGGGTCGACCGCCGCGCCGCACTCGTCCAGCGGGGTGGCATCCATCGAGGTGGCAATCGCGCGGATGACGAAATCGTCGTCCACCGTGACCCGCAGGGCCATGCCGTGGATGGGCGCGCCCGTCGGCAGCTCGCCCCGCTCGAACATGGTGATGGGGTAGTCCTTGGCATCGACCAGCTCGGCCTCCAGGTCCCACCAACCGTCCTCGCGCTCGTAACCCCGGTAGGTCACGGTGCGGTGGTGGAGGAGTCGTCGGTTCTCGGGCGCGGGCAAGGGCATGGCGTGGACAGGCGGTCGAGGCGGGCTGCTCGGAAGAGCACATTGTGCCGGTCTTGGGGGCGGCACCCGGGCGGAGGGGAAAACGTCCGACAGGCGGGCGCCGCGGCAGCCACCAGAATGAGGCACACGCCTGACCTTGCCTGGACTCCCATGAGCCCGCCCCCCGCCGGACAGCCCGCGCGCCCGCTTGCCGCCGCGCCGCGGCATGCCCTGGCCCACGCAGGGCGCGGCGGACCCGCCTTCCTCTGGGGCTTCCTGCGCCATCCGGCGCGCGTGGGCTCGGTGGCGCCGAGCTCCGGGTGCCTGGAGCGCCGGCTGGTGCGCGAGGCGCAGGTTGCGCAGGCGGGTACCGTGGTCGAGCTCGGCACGGGCACGGGCGGCACCACCACCGCCCTGCTGCGGGCCATGCGTCCGTCCGCCCGGCTGCTGGCGATCGAGCTGGACCCGCAGTTTCACCAGCACGTGGCGCAGCGGGTGCGCGACCCGCGGCTGCACCTGGCCCTGGACAGCGCCGAGCGGCTGGAGGCGCTGCTGGCGGCGCATGGCCTGGGTCCCGTGGATGCGATCGTGTCCGGCATTCCCTTTTCCACCCTGCCCCGCCTGGCGGCGGACCGCATCGCTGCCTCGGTGGCACGGGCGCTGAAGCCGGGAGGCCGCTTCGTGGCCTACCAGGTGCGGGCCAGCGTGGAGGACTACCTGGGCCCCTACCTCGGCCCGGCCCAGCGCGCCTGGGAATGGGTGAACCTGCCGCCGGTACGGGTGTTCACCTGGGTGCGTTGAGCGAGGGTCCATGGCACTGGTCGCTCCATAGGTACGCTGATTGTTGCACTTACGACAACAATCCTGAGCCGCCGACCGCCTGTTTCCCGGGTTCGCCGCGGCCTACAGTGATGGACATGAACCGCATGCCCTCCCTCTTCGTCTCCCATGGCGCGCCCACCTTCGCCATCGAGCCCGGCCTGGCCGGCCCGCAGCTGCAGGACCTGGGCGCCCGCCTGCCCCGGCCGAAGGCGGTGCTGGTGATGTCGCCCCACTGGATCACGCCCGGCGTGCAGGTCAGCACCTCGGCCGCGCCCGAGACCGTCCATGACTTCGGCGGCTTCCCGAGTGAGCTGTACACCCTGCAGTATCCCGCCCCCGGCAGCCCGGAGGTGGGGCGCCGCGCGCTGGAGCTGCTGAATGCCGAGGGCTGGAACGCGGTGGAAGCGCCGCACCAGGGCCTGGACCATGGGGCTTGGGTGCCCGTGCGCCACCTGTACCCGGATGCGACGATTCCCGTGCTGCAGGTGTCCATGCCCCGGGGCCTGGACGCAGCCGGCGCGGTGCGCATGGGCCGGGCGCTCGCGCCCCTGGCGGACGAAGGGGTGCTGGTCGTCGGATCGGGCAGCATCACCCACAACCTGTACGAGGTGAAGTGGGAGCCGGCCCCCACGGCCGAGGCCTATGCCACCGAGTTCACGGACTGGGCGCGCAGCGCGGTACAACAGCGTGACGAGACGGGGCTGGTGAACTACCTGTCCGTGGCGCCGCATGCGCGCCGGGCCCACCCGACGCCGGACCATTACCTGCCCCTGCCCTTCGCCTTCGGGGCGTCCGCGCCGGATGCCGTGACCCGGGTGATCGACGGCGGCACGACGCACGGCGTGCTGGCGATGGACGCCTACCTGTTCGGCCAAGCGGCCTGAGGCAACCGCGTCCTCAGCGCACCGCGCGGCCCAGGCGGGCCACGCCTTCCTCGATCTTCGCCACGTCGGCGGTGGCAAAGCTCAGTCGCAGGGAGGCCAGGTCGGGGTTCGTGGCGAAGAACGGGGCGCCGGGCACGAAGGCCACGCCCTGGTCGATGGCGCGTTTGGCCAGGTCCGCGCCATTGGCGAGCGCGCCGTTGGCGCCCGTGAGGCGCGCCCAGAAGAACAGGCCGCCCTGGGGCTGCGTGAACTCGATCGCATCGCCCAGCTCGCGGCGCAGCGCGTCGCCCATGGCCTGGGCGCGCCCGGCATAGACCTGGCGCACGTGGGCCAGCGTGGCCGGCATGCGGCCGGCCTGCAGGTAGGCCGCGGCCGTGGCCTGCGCGAAGGTGCTGGTGTGGGCGTCACTGAACTGCTTGCACATGGTGGCCTTGGCCAGCAGCTCGGGCTGGGCGATCAGCCAGCCCACGCGCAGGCCGGGACTGAGGACCTTGCTGAGGCTGCCGCAGTGGGCGATGAGGTCCCGGCTGCCCGGGACGTCCTTGGACAGCGCCAGGATGCTGGGCGGCGGCGCGTCGTTGAAGTACAGGTCGCCGTAGGGATCGTCCTCGACCACCAGGGTCTGGTACTTCACGGCCAGTTCCAGCACCTTCTTTCGGCGCTCCAGCGAGAGCATGGCGCCGCTGGGGTTGCCGAAGGTGGGGATCAGGTAGACGAACTTGGGTCGGTGCTCGGCGATCAGGGCCTCGAGCTTGTCCACCTGCACGCCGTGGGCGTCGATGGGCGCGGCGATCACTTCGGCGCCGTACAGGCGGAAGCACTGGATGGTGGCCAGGAAGGTCGGGCCTTCCACGATGACCTTGTCGCCCGGGCTGATCATGGTCTTGCCCAGGAGGTCCAGCGCCTGCTGGCTGCCCGTGGTGACGATCAGCTGCTGCGGGGCGATGTCCTGCACGCCCTTGGACTGCATGAAGGCGGCCAGCTGCTCGCGCAGCGGCTCGTAGCCCTCGGTGGCGCCGTACTGGAGCGCGGCGCCGGGGTTGTCGGCCAGGGCCTTCTGGCTGGCCTCGCGCAGGCCTTCCACGTCGAACATGGCGCTGTCGGGAAAACCGCCGGCGAAGCTGATGATGCCGGGCTTGCCCAGGAGCTTGAACAGCTCGCGGATGGCGGAGGTTTCGACGTTGTTCAGGCGGTCGGCAAAGGGCAGGGACTTGGTCGGCAGGGACATGGCGGGCTCGGAAGGAAGATCGTGTCGCGGCGGGGGACCTTCAGGCGGTCAGAACGGCATGGTATCCAACTCGGCGGCGGCGTCCTTCGACGCGGCCACCACCGCCTCGGGCACGGGCGCTGCGCGGCCCGGGTCCAGCTCGCCGCCCAGGGCCTGCAGCAGGTCGGGCCACAGGGCGGACAGCTCGCCGGTGGCGATGGCGGCATCGGCGTCGAAGCCGTCGTCCTTGGACAGGTTCTCCTCCACGCCGTGCATGTCGATCTTCTTGATCACCAGCAGCTCGGTCAGGAGGAAGGACACCTTGCCCTCCCAGGTCAGCGCGAGCTGGGTGGGCATCTTGCCCTCCTGGATATGCTGGGCGATCTCGTCGAGCTCCAGGTGGTGGCGGGTGTAGCGCACGACCGACTTGTCCTCGCCCGGGTTCTTCAGCTCCAGGTCGCGGTCCACGGTGAAGCCGGCGGGCGCCTCGCGCGAGGTGAGCCAGTGGGCCATGGCGGCCGAGGGCGAGGTGGCGGTGTGGATCGGGGCCAGCGGCAGCACGTGCTTGAGTTCTGCCATCACGTCACCGAGCTGCTTGATCACGCCTTCGGCGGCCTTGGTGCTGCCCGCGCCGATCACCAGCAGGCGGTTGGCGACGTCGATCCACAGCGTGTGCGCCGAGCGCTTGCTGAAGGCCCGCGGCAGGAAGGCGTGGACGATGTCCTCCTTGATCTCGGACTTCTCCTTGCGGCCCGGCTTGCGACCCTGCTCGGCCTCGATGGCCTTGCAGCGGGCCTCCAGCTCGGCGCGTACGGCGCCGGCGGGCACGGCCTTGCGCTCGACGGCCATCTTGAGGATCCAGTGGCCGGCCACGCTCTCGACCATCACGCCATGCTCCTCGCCGCGCGGCGGCACCCAGCCGACCGACAGCTCCTGCGAGGCGCCGCAGGGCTGGAAGGCCAGACGCTGGAGCTCGGCCTCCAGGGCCTCCTGCGCGGGCGGCGTCCATTCGGGGGCAATGCGGTAGGTGATGATGTTCTTGAACAGGGCCATGAGGATGCGGAAAACGGTTGCGGAGCGAGGGGAGGATTCTGCCTTTGCCCGCGTCGTGCGCTGACAACACAGGAGGGGTTGACGGCCTAGATTGCGGGAATGCCGAATCCCGCCCGCCTGTTCCACCTGTTCGTCCAGGCCGGCAAGTCCTGGGTCGACGACTACGCGCCCAGCATGGGGGCGGCGATCGCCTACTACACCGTGTTCTCGCTGGCGCCCCTGCTGGTGATCGTGATCGCCATCGCCGGCGCACTGTTCGGGCGCGAGGCGGTGCAGGGGCTGATCGTGACCGAGCTGTCGGGGCTGATCGGGCCCGAGGGCGCGGTGCTGGTCGAGACCCTGGTGGCCGCGGCCAGCGACACGGAGCGGGGGCTGGTGGCCGGACTGGTCAGCCTCGTGGTGCTGCTGGTGGGCGCCACCACGGTCTTCGCCGAGCTGCAAAGCGCGCTGGACCGGATCTGGCAGGTGCCCGAAAGGGCCAAGCCCGCGGGCGTCTGGGGTGTCCTGCGGGCGCGGCTGCTGTCGTTCGGGCTGATCCTGGGCGTGGCCTTCCTGATGATGGTGTCCCTGACCGTCAGCGCCGGGCTGGCGGCCCTGGGCACCTGGATGGGCGGCCTGGTGGCAGGCTGGGAAGCCGTGCTCCATGCGCTCAAGCTGGCCGTGTCGCTGGCGGTGTTCACCGGCCTGTTCGCCATGATCTACAAGCTGCTGCCCTCCACCCCCATCGCCTGGCGCGACGTGTGGGTGGGGGCCTTCGCCACCGCCCTCCTCTTCGAGGTCGGCAAGCTGCTGATCGGCCTGTACATCGGCAAGAGCGGCGTGAACGAGTCCTTCGCCGCGGCCGGCTCGCTGGTGGTGCTGCTGGCGTGGGTGTATTACGCGGCGCAGGTGTTCCTGTTGGGGGCGGAGTTCACGAAGGTGTATGCGAAGGACAGGCAGGAGCGCATTCACGAACACCAATGAATCGTCTAGGAGCGATTAATTGCTTTTATTTCCAAAAAGCGATAAAGTGCGCATATCGCCAGGAGACGATATCCGTGTATACCCTCGACACCGTGCCTGTCCAGACAGCAGCGCAACTGTCCACCCATTTGAAGTCACTGCGCAAACTCAAGGGCCTGACACAGGCCGAACTGGGGGCGCGCATCGGCGTCAAGCAGGTCAGGATTGCCGACATTGAACGCGACCCTGGCGCCATCAGCGTGGGACAGTTGATCGAGATCCTTCACGCCCTGGATGCACGGTTGCAGATCGGCCGCGTACAGCCCTCGGCGCCCGGCGCCGACTGGTAAGGGGGCCGCATGGCGCATCCTGAACTCGACGTCTGGATGAACGGGTACCGGGTCGGGACCTGGTTCTGGCTGCGCACCGGCACGGCGGGTTTTCGCTATGCCCCCGAGTGGCTGTCCTCCCCGCTGGCCCGACCCTTGTCACTTTCCCTGCCCATACCGGCAGGTACGCCGGAGATCACGGGACCAGCGGTGGCACATTGGTTCGACAACCTGCTGCCAGACAACGAACGGATTCGCGACCGCCTGCGCAGGCGATTCCGTACCGCATCCAGCGGCGCCGCCGACCTCCTCGCGGCCCTGGGGCGGGACTGCGTGGGCGCAGTGCAGTTGCTGCCCGCGGGACAGACGCCGCCACCCGTGCAAACGATCACCAGTGACCCCCTGGGCGGAGCAGACGTGGAGAAGATCCTCGTGGGAGTCACAAGCAGCGAGCCCGCCAGCGACGACCATGAGGACCTGCGCATCTCCATCGCCGGCGCACAGGAAAAGACCGCCCTGCTGCGGATCGGCCAGGCATGGCACCGACCCCTGGGCGCCACACCCACCACGCACATCCTCAAGCTGCCGCTGGGGCTGGTCGGCAACATGCGCGCCGACATGAGCACCTCGGTGGAGAACGAGTGGCTGTGCGCCCGCATCCTGCAGGCGCTGGGCTTTACCGTCGCCGCCACGGAAATGGGCCGGTTCGGCAAGCAAAAGGCACTGGTCGTCGAACGCTTCGATCGCCGCACGGTGATGGGAGGCCAATGGATTGCGCGCTTGCCCCAGGAGGACTTCTGCCAGGCAATGGCTATCCCCTGGCAGAACAAGTACGAAAGCGATGGCGGTCCCGGCATCGCGGATTGCCTGGCACTGCTGTCAGGCAGCGAACAGCCCGACGCGGACAAGCTGCAATTCGTGCTGGCCCAGCTGGCCTTCTGGCTGATGGCCGCGACCGACGGGCATGCCAAGAACTTCTCGATCTTCCTCGGACCGCTGGGGCGTTACCGCCTCACCCCACTGTATGACGTGCTGTCGGTGTGGCCCATCATCGGCAATGGCGAAAGCCAGCTGTCACCGCGGCGCGCGAAACTGGCGATGGCATTGCGCTCAAAGAACGCCCACTACCACCTGCATGAAATCCAGGCCCGGCACTGGCAGAGGCTGGCCGAACAATCCGGCGTGCTTGGCGCTTTCGGGAAGATGCAGGATCTGGTCGATCGCGTGCCTGCCGCCCTCGACCAGGTGGAAGCTCAACTCCCGGAGGGTTTCCCTGTCGGCAAGGTCTGGGTACCGATACGCCGCGGCATGCTCGCACACGCCACCAAGTTCAAGGCCGCAGCGGCGTGAGCCGCTGTCTCAGAACCCCGCCACCAGCCCGTCACGCCGCGCATCGCTGGCGCACACATACCCCTGCACCTTCGGGTCGCCCGCGCGCCAGATGAACTGGCCGGCGCCGAAGTCCTGGTAGTTGTCGTTGATCACCTCGACGCGGTGGCCACGCCCGGCCAGCGCCTGCACGGTGGCCTTGTCCATCTGCTGCTCGACGTTGATCTCGAAGCCCGCGTTGTAGCGCCAGCGCGGCGCGTCGCAGGCGGCCTGCGGGTTCTGGCCGTAGTCGACCATGCGCACCAGCGTCTGCATGTGGCCCTGCGGCTGCATGTTCGCGCCCATCACGCCGTAGCTCATGACCGGCTGGCCGTCCTTGGTCAGGAAGGCCGGGATGATGGTGTGGAAGGGGCGCTTGCCCGGGGCGACCTGGTTGGGGCCGGCCTCCAGGCTGAAGGCGTGGCCTCGGTTTTGCAGGCTGATGCCGAAACCCGGCTCCACGCAACCCGAGCCGAAGCCCATGTAGTTGCTCTGGATGAAGCTGACCATCATGCCGTTCTCGTCGGCGGCGGTCAGGTAGATGGTGCCGCCCTTGACCGGGTTGCCCGCACCGAAGTCCTGCGCGCGCTTCATGTCGATCAGCTTGGCGCGGCTGGCGAGGTAGGCGTCGTCCAGCATCTGTTCGGCGGTGACCTCCATCGATGAAGGCTCGGCCACGTACTTGTACACGTCGGCAAAGGCCAGCTTCATGGCCTCGATCTGCAGGTGCTGCGAGTCCACGCCGTCCACCGGCAGGCCGGCCACGTCGAAGTGCTTGAGGATGCCCAGCGCGATCAGCGCCGCGATGCCCTGGCCGTTGGGCGGGATCTCGTGCAGGGTATAGCCGCGGTACTCCTTGCCGATGGGGGTGACCCACTCGGGCCGGTAGGCCGCGAAGTCGCTGGCCTTGAGGCTGCCGCCGTGTTCGGCCGAGAAACGCTCGATGGCCTGGGCGATCTCGCCGCCATAGAAGGCCTGGCCCTTCGTCTCGGCGATGGCCTTCAGCCCGCGCGCCGCCGCCTTGAACTGGAACAGCTCGCCCACGCCCGGCGCGCGGCCCCAGGGCAGGAAGCCCTGGGCGAAGCCGGGCAGGCTGCCCAGCTCCGGCGTGGCCGCGGCCCACTTCTGCTGCACCACCACGGGCAGCAGGTAGCCGCGCTCGGCGATCTCGATGGCGGGTGCCATCAGGTCGGCGAAAGGCAGCTTGCCGAAACGCTCGGACATCGCCACCCAGCCGGCCACCGCGCCCGGCACGGTCACCGAATCCATGCCACGCTTGGGCGGGGTCTTGGCGTCGGCGCCGTACTTGCGCTTGAAGTAATCGGGCGTCCAGGCCTCGGGCGCACGGCCAGAGGCATTGAGGCCATGCAGCTGCTGGCCGTCCCACAGGATGGCGAAGGCGTCGCTGCCCAGGCCGTTGCTGACCGGCTCGCAGATGGTCATGGCCGCGGCGGCAGCGATGGCCGCATCCACGGCATTGCCACCGGCGGCCAGCATGCGCAGGCCGGCCTGCGCCGCCAGCGGGTGCGAGGTGGCGACGGCATTGCGCGCAAAGACGGGCAGGCGCGTGGTGGGGTACGGGTTGTTGAAGTTGAAATGCATGGTGTCTCGCGTCGGTGCGTGCGCAGCCCGCGGCCGAAGCCGCAGGCCGTGGGGGCTCAATCGGCCGTGAGCTTGCGCTCGGTGATGATCTTCTTCCACTTGTTCCGGTCCGCCTGAGTCATCGCAGCGAACTGCTGCGGCGTGCCGCCCACGGGCTCGATGCCCAGGCGCGCCAGGCGGTCCTTGACGTCGGCATCCTGCAGGGCCTGGTTGACGGCCGTGTTGACGCGGGTGACCACGTCCGCGGGCAGGCCCTTGGGGCCATACAGGCCGAACCAGGTCACGCTCTCATACCCGGGCACCGTGTCGGCCACGGGCGGCAGCTCGGGCATCAGCGGCGAGCGCTTGAGGGAGGTGATGGCCAGCGCGCGCAGGCGCCCTTCCTTCACGTGCGGCAGGCCGCTGGGCAGCGAGTCGATCAGCAGGTCCAGCTTGCCGCTGACGAGATCCGGAATGGCCAGCGCCGTGCCGCGGTAGGGGATGTGGACCATGAACAGGCCCGCCATGGACTTGAAGTGCTCGGTGCCCAGGTGCACCACCGTGCCGTTGCCGCTGGAGGCGTAGTTCAGGCGGCCGGGGTTCTTGCGCGCGTGCTCGACGAACTCCTTCATCGTCTTCGCCGGCGAGTTGTTGGGGACCAGCACGATGCTGGGCGCGTTGCCCAGGTGCGAGATGGGCGTGAAATCGGCCACCGCGTCATAGGGCAGCTTGCCGGGTGTGGCGAAGCTCGGGCCGATGGCATGGGTGCTGGAGGTGGTGAGCAGCAGCGTGTAGCCGTCCGGCGCGGCCTTGGCGCCGATTTCCGAGCCGATGGTGCCGCCGGCGCCCGGCTTGTTGTCGACCACGATGGAGGTGGCCAGGCGCTCGCCGAGCTTGCCCGCCACCGCACGGGCGAAGATATCCGTCGCGCCACCGGCCGGGAACGGCACGACCAGGCGGATCGGCTTGGAAGGATAGGTATCGGCCCAGGCGGGCAGGGCCACGGCGGTCGAGGCAGCCAGGGCGAGGGCGGAGCGGCGCAGGATGTTCATGCGGCGATTATCGGCAGGCGCGGGAATCGAACTGCCGTGAGGGGATATCCCGCCCTTCGACCGGAAGTGGCCCGGAAGACGCACGGCCGCGGCCCGACACGTCATGGCACCTCACTACACTGTAGGCCTCATGAGAAAGCAGGACATCGAGCCCTTCTTCGCCACGCTCAAGGCCGCCAACCCCATGCCCGTCACGGAACTGGCGTACACCAGCGTGTTCGAGCTGCTGGCCGCCGTGCTGCTGTCGGCCCAGGCCACCGACGTGGGCGTGAACAAGGCCACGCGCAAGCTGTTTCCCGTGGCCGGCACGCCCCAGGCCATGCTGGACCTGGGTCTGGAGCGGCTGGAGGGCTACGTCAGGACCATCGGCCTGTACCGCACCAAGGCGCGCAACCTGCTGGAGACCTGCCGCATCCTGGTGGAGAAGTACCAGGGCGAGGTGCCGCGCACCCGCGAGGCGCTCGAGGCCCTGCCCGGCGTGGGCCGCAAGACGGCCAACGTGGTGCTCAACGTCGCCTTCGGCCAGCCCACCATGGCGGTGGACACGCACATCTTCCGCGTGTCCAACCGCACGGGGCTGGCGCCCGGCAAGAACCCGCTGCAAGTGGAGATGGCGCTGATCAAGCGCGTGCCGCCCGCCTACGCGGTGGACTCGCACCACTGGCTGATCCTGCATGGACGCTATGTCTGCCAGGCCCGCACGCCGCGCTGCTGGGAATGCGCGGTGTCGGCCTTTTGCGCCTACAAGGACAAGACGCCGGCGCCCGCCGGCCCGCGATGAAGGTCCCCACGATGCTGCCTGTCCTGTTCCTGTGCGCCGGCGCCTCGCTGGGCGCCCTCGCCCGCTGGCAACTGGCGCTGTGGCTCAACACGGGCGGCACGTGGATCCCGCTGGGGACCCTGGCAGCCAACCTGCTGGGGGGCTGGCTGATCGGCCTGCTGGTGGGGTACTTCAACGGGCAGCCCCACCTCGACCCGGTGTGGCGGCTGGCGCTGGTCACCGGCTTCCTGGGCGCGCTGACGACCTTCTCCACCTTCTCGGCGGAAACCGTGCAGCTGCTGCAGTCCGAGCGCTTCGGCCAGGCGCTGGCCCTGGCGGGCCTGCACCTGGTGGGCTCGCTCACCCTCACCTGGCTGGGCCTGCGCTGCGCCGCGTGGTGGCTGGCGCGCCAGGCCGCCCTCAGTTCGTGATCACCACCAGCACGCTGCACGGCGCGTGCTCGATCAACGCGCCGGAAATGGAACCGCGCCACCAGCGGGCCGCCCAGCTGTCCAGGTGCTTGTGGCCCACCACGATCAGGTCGGCGCTGACCTTGCGGGCATGGCCCGTGATCTCCTCGACGGCCTCGCCCGTGAGCACCTGGCCGGTCGCGTGGAAGCCGGCGGTGGCCAGCTGCTTGAGGCCGTCGGCCAGGATGGCCTCGAACTTCTGGCGCTCGCGGTTCTCGAGCTCCGCGTCGTAGACGCCGCCTTCCAGCCCGACGAAGGCCATCATGGAGGGCATCACGGCCACGAGCACCAGCTCGGACCGGGCCCACTGCGCAAGCTCACCGCAATCGAGCAACGCCTTCTGCCCCGCCTCGCTGCCGTCATAGGCCAACAGGATTCGCTTGTACATGGTGCCTCTCCATCAACGCGATGGCGCCAGCATAGAGCGGGCGGACGCCCGGGGCAACGCGGCGCACCCCGTGGAAACCCCGGGATCCGGGCAGGCTGCCCGGCGGTTGATGCAGGTCAACACGGCGTGCGCGGGGAATGGCGCCGGGCTGGAGCCGGGACCGGGCCCGGATCAGTCAGTCAGGGCCGCCAGGCTGCCCGGCTCGAAATGCGCTTCGATGAAATCCGCCAGGCCGTCGAACACCGCTTCCAGGGACTGCACCTGCGCGCCCGCCAGGGCCTGCAGGACCTGCGGTTGCTCCAGCAACCCGTGCAGGTAGAGCCCGAGCACATTGCCCGCCTCGTTCTGCCAGCCCAAAGCCTGCCCTTGCGCGTCATGCAGCACGGCCCGGCCCGGAGCCATGGCCGGGTGCTGGGCCGTGCGGCCGTGGCGGATCTCGTAGCCGGCGGCCTGCAGGCCTGAAAGTGCAGCCCAGGCCCCTCGCACCTCGCCAAACCTGGCGACCGTGTGGCAGACCGTCTTGTCCGGCGCGAAGGCCGTGACCAGGGGCAGCAAGCCCAGGCCCGGCGCGTTGCCGTCGATGCCATGGGTGTCGACCAGCGCCTCGCCCAGCATCTGCAGGCCGCCGCAGATGCCCAGCACCCTCCCGCCCGCCGCCGCATGGGCGGCGATGGCCGCATCCAGGCGTTGCGACCGCAACCACGCCAGGTCACCGCTGGTGTGCTTGGAGCCAGGCAGGATGACCCAATCGGCCCCCTGGAGATGCGCCGGCTCGCGCGCCCACACGAGCTCCAGGCCCGGCACCTGGGCCAGGGGCTGGAACTCGTCGAGGTTGCTGATACGCGGGTAGGCGACGATGGCGACGCACAGGCCGCCCGCCGCCGGGGGCGCGGTCGTGGCGGCCCCACCCCACCAGCCGTCTTCCTCGGGCAGGCCGTGCCCGCGCCACATCGGCAGCACCGCCAGCGTGGGCACGCCGGTGCGCGCCTGCAGCATCTGCGGCGCGGGCGCGAGCAGCGAGGCATCGCCGCGGAACCGGTTCAGCACGAAGCCATGCAGGCGCGCGCGCTCGGCTTGCTCCAGCAGCGCCCAGGTCCCGTACAGGTGGGCGAAGGCGCCGCCGCGGTCGATGTCGGTCACCAGCAGGCAGCGGGCATCCGCATGGTGCGCCGTGCGCAGGTTCACGTAGTCGCTGTCGCGCAGGTTGATCTCGGCGGGTGAGCCGGCGCCCTCGATCACCACCACGTCGTGCGAGGCGCGCAGTTCGTCCAGCGCCTGCGCCACCCGGGGCCAGGCCTGGGCGCTGCGCTCGCGCCACGGCATGGCGGTGAGCGCAGGGTCCACCTGCCCCAGCATCACCACCTGGCTGTGCGTGTCGCGCTCGGGCTTGAGCAGCACGGGGTTCATGCGCACGTCCGGTACAGCGCGCGCCGCCAGGGCCTGGAAGTACTGGGCGCTGCCGATCTCGCCCCCCGCGGCCACGCGGGCGTTGTTGCTCATGTTCTGCGCCTTGAACGGCGCGACGCGCAGGCCCTGGCGGGCATAGTGGCGGCACAGCGCCGTGGCCAGCCAGCTCTTTCCGGCGCCGCTGGTGGTGCCCCAGACCATGACACAGCGGGCCGTCATCGCGCCCCCTGCGATCCCTCGCCCGTCGCTGGCAAGGCCACCCAGGCGCTCCCCACGGCATGCACGGCGATGCGGTGGTCGAACACGGCCTCCAGCGCCCGGTGGGTGCTGGCCTCGGCACACGCGCCCTGGTGGGCGATACGGCCTTCGCGCACCAGCACCAGCGCGTCGGCCTGCAGCGCCATGTTCAGCTCGTGCAGCACGGTCACCACCGTTCCGCCAGCCCGCACGTGGGCGCGCACCAGCGCCAGCCAGTCGGCCTGGTGCGGCGGGTCCAGGTGGGCCAGCGGCTCGTCCATCAGCAGCAGCGGCGCCTGCACGGCCAGCGCGCGTGCCAGCAGCACCCGCTGGCGCTCACCGGCGGACAGCTGGCCCAGGGGCCGGGCCCGCCAGTCCCAGCTGCCGGTGCGGCGCATCGCCTCCTCCACCGCCTGGTGGTCGGCCGCGCCGGGGCCCGCCAGCCAGGGCTGGTGCGGCAGCCGGCCCAGCATGACCACGTCATGCGCGCGCAAGTCCTCGGCACCGCCCGCGTCCTGGCCCAGCCACGCCAACTGGCGGGCGCGTTCACGCGCACCCAGCGTGGCGGCTTCGCGCCCCAGCCACGCGATGCGGCCCTGGGCCGGCAGCAGCCGCGCCAGGGACTTGAGCAGCGTGGTCTTGCCCGCGCCGTTGGGCCCGGCCACGGCCGTCCAGCGGCCGGCGGGCAGGCCGAGATCAATGCCGTGCAGCACCTCGCGACCGCCCAGGGACACCTGCAGGCCGCGGCAGGACAGCGCGGCGTTCACAGCGGCCTCCGGTGCATCAGCCACAACAAGTAACCCCCGCCGAGCACGGCCGTCAGGGCGCCCACGGGCAGCTCCTGCGGGGCCAGCACCCAGCGCCCCAGCACGTCGGCCGCCAGCAGCAGCGCGCCACCGGCCAGGGCCGACAGGGGCAGCAGCCAGCGGTGGGTGGGCCGGGCGGCGGCGCGCACCAGGTGCGGGGCCACCAGGCCGATGAAGGCGATCAGCCCGACCTGGGCCACGGCGGCGCCCGTGGCCAGGGCCATCACGGCGACCAGCGCGGCGCGCACCGGGCCCAGGGCTACGCCCAGGCTGAGGGCGGTCGCCTCCCCCAGGGCCAGCGCGTCCAGCGCGCGGCTGCAGGCCTGCACCGCCAGGGCGCAAGCTGCCAAGGTGAGGGCCAGCACCTGCACGGCCTCCCAGCCCAGGAAACCGGTGGTCCCGAGCATGAAGCCCTGCATGGCGCGCATCACCTCCGGGACGCGGAACATCACCAGCGTGGCCATCGCGCCCAGCACCATGCCCACGATCACACCCGCCAGCAGCAGGCGCAGGGTGTGCTGCACACCGCGCGCCAGGGCCAGGGTCAGCAGCACCGCGCCGATGGCACCCAGGAAGGCCGCGCCGGTCAGGCCCAGGCGCAGCAGCCAGCCGGAGGCCGCCACGGGCGCAACGCCCAAGGCGGCGAGCAGCAGGGAGACGCCCAGGCTGGCGCCGGTGGCGCTACCGAGCAGGTAAGGGTCGGCCAGCGGGTTGCGGAACAGGCCCTGGGCCACCGCGCCCGCCAGGGCCAGCAGCGCGCCGGCCAGCCAGGCACCCAGGGTGCGGGGCAGGCGGATCTCCCACAGGATGGCGCTGGCCGGTCCCGTGTCCGCGCCCGGGGCACCCCAGGCCAGCGGCTCCCAGCCGGCGCTGCCCACGGCCAGGCCCAGGGCCAGCAGGACGGCGGTGATGGCCAGCAGGCCCAAGGCCAGGGGCAGCGCCGGGACGGGCGCGTGGACGGCGGGGGGCGCCAGCGGCGCGAGGCGGGCACTCACCGGGCCGGCTCCTGCGGCAAGCGGCCCTGGATGCAATCGACCATCAGCCGCGCACCTTCGGCCAGCCGCGGGCCGGCGCGCACCAGCACGTCGGCCTGCGCTGGCGTGAAGTTGCAGACACGCCCCTCACGCACGGCGCGGATGCCGCCCCACCCGGGCCGGGCCTGCAGGCCCTGGAGCTCGCGGTCGGACCGCATGATCACCTGCGGGTCGGCACGCACCACGAATTCCGGGTTGAGTTTGGGAAACGGTCCCAGCGAACCAGGCACCACGTTGGCCGCGCCGATGCGCGCGAGCAGTTCACCGATGAAGGAGGACTCGCTGGCCGCATAGGGTGCGCTGCTGACCTCGAAGTACACCCGCGTGCCGCGCAGCGAGGCCGGCAGGGACTGGGTGGCGGCCGCCAGGCTGGCGTCGACCTGCTGCAACAGGGCCGGTCCGCGCCCGGTCCCCAGGAGCGTGTCCAGCCGCCCCACCACCTGGCGGAAATCCGCCAGCGTGCGCGGCTCCAGTGCCGCGACTTTCAGGCCCAGGCTCTCCAGGCGGGCCAGGGCGCGCGTGGAGGTGGCGGCCAGCACCAGGTCGGGGCGCAGCGCGACGATGGTCTCGACCTGCGCGTCCTCCAGGCCGCCCACATGTGGCAGCGCGCGCACCTCGGCCGGCCAGTTGGAGTAGGTGTCGACACCCACCAGGCGCTGGCAGGCGCCCAGGGCGCAGACCGTCTCGGTCAGGGAAGGAAGCAGGGTCACGATGCGCTGCGGCGGTCGCGGCAGCACGACGTCCACGCCCCGGTCGTCCTGCACGGCATGGGCGGGCAGCGCCAGCAGTGTGAGGAAGGCCAAGGCGGCGGCAAAGGCGGACCCGTTGACCCGGGCGACCCAGGCGTCGATACGCGGCCTCATGCGGGCTCCTTGAGCGCCAGCGCCTGGCCGGCCGTGACCAGGGTCACGCGCTCGCAGGCCGCGGCGGCCTGCTGGTTCAGCGACCCCAAGGTGTCGATGAAGGCATCGAGGTCCTTGCGCGGGGGCAAGGCCTGGGGATCGAGCTGGTGGCTGATCAGGACCAGCGGCCCCTTGCAGGCACGCACCGCCTCGGCCAGGGTGGGTGAGCGATGGGGCTGGGTGCCGTCCATGTAGGCGTCGGACTCGTCGGGCGTGAGGGCCTGCATGAGCGAGGCGGTGAGCCACAGCGTCAGGCAGTCGACCACGATCAGCGTATCGGCGCGGCTGTCCGCGCCCAGCGCGTGGGCGAGTTCGGTCGGTTCTTCCACGGTCACCTGGCGGGCGTGGCCGGTGGCGTGCTCGCGCCGGTGCTGCTCCACCAGCGCGCGCATTTCCACGTCCCAGGCCTGGGCCGTGGCGATGTAGACCACGCGCCGGTCCGCAGCGCCGGCCAGCCAGGCCTGCGCCACGGCTTCGGCGCGGCGCATCCGGGCGCTGGCCTGCGCGCCCAGCACCAGCTCGCTGCGGGCCACGCGCAGTTCAGGCATGGTCACGCCCCCAGTCCATCACGATGCGATGCAGCTGCGCCACGCCGTCGGTCAGCGCGGCGGGGCCGGGCTGGAGGATGTCGGCGGACTTGACCTCGAACAGCTGGCCGTCGCGCACGGCCGGCACGTCCTGCCAGCCGGGGCGGGCCGCGACCTTCTCGGGCCGGAACTTCTTGCCGCACCAGGATCCGATGATGACGTCGGGCTGGCGGCGCGCGATCTCCAGCGGATCGGCAATGATGCGGTCCTTGCCCAGGGGCTGGCGCGCCAGCTCGGGGAAGATGTCGTCGCCGCCGGCGATGGACACGAGCTCGCTGACCCAGCGGATGGCGCTGATGGCGGGCTCGTCCCATTCCTCGAAGAACACGCGCGGGCGGCGCGGCAGGCTGCGGGCTTCCTGCGCGATGGCGTCGAGGCGCTCGCGCATGCCGGCCAGCAGGGCCTCGCCCTGCGCCGCCTGGCCCACCAGGGCCGCGACCTGCCACAGCATGGAGAAGATCTCGTCCACGCTGCGCTGGTTGAAGACGGTGACCTGCACGCCCTGGCGCACCAGGGCCGAGGCGATGTCGGCCTGCAGGTCGGAAAAGCCGAACACGCAGTCCGGCTCCAGCGCGAGGATCTTGTCGATCTTCGCGGTGAGGAAAGCGCTGACCTTGGGCTTTTCCTCGCGGGCGCGGCGCGGGCGCACCGTGTAGCCGGAGATGCCGACGATGCGCGCCTCCTGCCCCAGCAGGTACAGCCACTCCGTCGTCTCCTCGGTGAGGCAGACGATGCGGCGGGGGCCGTACGACAGGGGCAGGGTCATGCCGTTAGCTTACTTGGGCTGCCAGCGCAGGGTCACGAACGCCGAACGACCGGGCTGGTTGTAGCCATAGGCCGTTTCATAGCGTTTGTCCGTGGCATTGAGCAGCTTGAACTGGACGCTGGTGTCGCGTGCGAATTGCCACGTGGCGTACAGGTCCACCACAGTGTAGGCGTCCAACGGCTTGGTATTACTGGTGTCGTCAAAGCGGTCACCCACGTACAGCACGGAAGCGCCAAACCGCCAGGCGCCCTGGCGCCAGTCCGCGCCGGCCGTCGCCTGCCGCTGGGCGCGACGATCGAGCAGCTTGCCGGTCTGCAGGTTGCGCGGATCCATCGCCTCATAGGTGGCCCGCACGGTCAGGCGGTCGACCTTGCCGGAATATCCCAGCGTCCATCCATCGATGCGCGTGCGCGGAATGTTTTGCGGCGAAGTGCCGCTGGTGATGAACCCGCGGATGCGGTTGTCGAAATGCACCAGGTTCACCTCGTGCGCGCCCTGGGTCCAGGCGATCCCCAGGTCACTGTTGCGACCCCGCTCGGGGCGCAGCGCCGGGTTGTTCCAGCCCGGGTAGTACAAGTCGTTGAACGAGGGAATGACGAAGCTGGTGCCATAGGACGCGTGCACCCGCCACGCCGGCGAAAGTCGCAAGCCATAGCCTGCGAAGCCGGTGTCGGCGCGGCCGAACTGGGTGTTGCGATCGTGCCGGGCATTGACCTGCCAGCTGTGCGCGCCTTGTTGTCCGTTGAGCCCGACGAACGCGGAGTCGATGGTGCGCTCCTTGACGTCGTAGTTCGTGCCACTGGTCACCTTCTGCTGGCGCTGCTCCAGGCCGGCCAGCACGGCGCCCAGCCGGGTGTTGACCGTGTTGAGCCAGGTGACCTGGGTCTGCGCGGTCTTGTACAGCTCCATGTACTGGGCCTCGATCGGCCGGTTGGTGTCTACGCCCTCACTGAGCCGAAGCTCGGTCTTCCAATCCGGGCTCACCTTCCCGCTCACGCCCAGCTGGCCCACGAACGCGCGCAGGGTGCTGCGCGCATCACGGCCAGCGCCGTCGTCGAAGTGGGCCACGGCATCGGAAGCCAGCAACGAACCGTCCAGCTGCCAGTCACGATTGATCTGGTACTGCAGCGAGCCGTTGGCGGCGTTCTGGCGGAAAGGGTCACGATCGGGGTTGTGGTTACCGTACGGCGCATTGGGATTGGTCGCATTGAACCCCTCCTGCACCGTGCGCTGGGCGCTGAAGGCGTAACGCCAGGCCCCCTCCCCCCCGGAGGCACCCGCCGATGCCTGCGCGTGACCGAAACTGCCAGCGGACACGCTGGCGTGCGGGTGGAATCCGGCTTGCCCCTTGCGCGTGAAGATCTGGACCACGCCGCCCGCGCCGTCGCTGCCATACAGCGCCGAAGCCGGGCCCTTGAGCACCTCGATGCGGTCGATCATCTCCAGTGGCAGGGTCTCCCAGACCGGTCCGCCCGAAGTGGCCGAGCCCAGACGCACGCCATCGACCAACAGGATGGTGTGGCGGCTCTGGGTGCCCCGGATGAAGACGCTGGACAACTGGCCCAGCCCGCCATTGCTCGCAAACTGCACGCCGGCTTCGCGTGCCAGCAGCTCCGGCAGGGTCCGGGCGGTCGCGGCCTCGATGGCGGCACGATCGATCACCTGGACCTCGCTGACGAGTTCATCGGCGCGGGTTTCGGTGCGGGTGGCGGTGACGACGGTCTCGCCCAGGGTGGTCTGGGATTGGGCAGCGGGAACGGCGCCCAGGCTCAGGGCAAGCACGGCCACGCCACGGCGCGGTGCAAAAGGCACACGGATTTTCATGAGGATGCAAACGGTCAATAAGCCCGCACCGGGTTCCCCGCCAGTGCATTGGGCGTCACGGCCGGCACACGCGCTTGCGCGCGGCGCCGGCCACCTCGTTGGCCGGTATCCGGGCTGGCGGATCGCCTCCATCGCCTTCCCAGGCCCTTGCGGGCCCAGTGGCACTGCGTGATGGGGCGGGTGTACCCAAAGGAATACACGCTCCGCTTACCGTTGCGGGGGCAGCGCAGGTTGGGCTGGTGGACAGCCGCCCTGCTTCCCGTTGAACTGCGGCATGAGAACCACACCGCGAGCACCAACACGAAGATTCTAAGGGCCCCGCCTTAACCAAACCCTACAATCGAGGGCCATGTCCAACGTCTCACAGATCGACCAGCTGGCCGACCGCGTCGAGCGGCTGCTGGTGCGCCACGAGGAACTCCAGCGCACCAACGCGCTGCTGCTGGCGCAGATCGAGACCCTCACCCAGGAACGCGACTCCCTCAAGTCCCGCCTGTCTGCCGCCCGCGCCCGCGTCGACGCCCTGCTCGAACGCCTGCCCGAGGCCGGCAACGCCGCCTGACCACCCCGCCACCATGAAGCAGATCGAAGTTCAGATCATGGGCCAGAGCTACCTGCTCGGCTGCCCCGACGGCGGTGAGGCCCGGCTGCGCGATGCCGTGGACAAGGTGGACGGCGCCATGTGCCGCATCCGCGATGCCGGCAAGGTCAAGGCCCGCGACCGCATCGCGGTGCTCGCAGCCCTGAACCTCGCGTTCGACCTCACCGAGCGCCCGGCCACCGCCCCTGCGGCCCCGGCCGCCGCCGTGTCCCCGGCCGCCCTCGGCGACGACGCCGCCCTGGCCGCCGATCCGGCCGCCCAGGCCCGCCTGGCCCAGCTGGTCCAACGCCTGGACCAGGTGCTGGCCAGCGACGGCCAGCTACTTTAAGCAGGGCCGCCCCGACCGCAGTTCAGTCCGCGGGGAAGCTGTCAAATCCCCCTGCTTCTTGCTGCATCGCCCCCGGGGTCATGCCTGTGCAACGCCCCGCGAGCGCCTACAATGGGAACCGTCTGCAGTGCATGCCGGGCTTTATATTTCCTTGAACCAATGCTCTTTGAGCCCGGGCTTGGAACAAACCCCGTGAGCGTGAACGTCTCGCGTCAGATGATCCCAACGCGGGGGTGACCTCGCCCACCTGAACCCCCGGTTCAGGATGCCGGTCCGGTGGCACCTGCAGACGCCTTTTTCCACGCCATGCGCCCCACGGGCGGCTGGCAACAACAAGAAGAACGGGCGACGGATGATCCTCGAACCTCTGCTCGTGGCCGAGCTGCTCCTCCTGGGCGTCGGCACGGGCTTCCTGGCGGGCCTTCTGGGCATCGGCGGCGGCATGATCATGGTGCCGTTCCTCACCTTCATCCTCGGCGCGCGCGGCGTCTCGCCCGACCTGGCCGTCAAGATGGCCATCGCCACCTCCATGGCCACCATCATCTTCACCTCGGTGTCCAGCGTGCGCGCCCACCACAAGCGCGGCGCCGTGCGCTGGGACATCGTGCGCCGCCTGGCGCCCGGCATCGTCGCCGGCAGCCTGGCCGGCAGCCTGGGGGTGTTCGCCATCCTCAAGGGCTCCTGGCTGGCGCTGTTCTTCGCGCTGTTCGTCGGCTTCTCGGCCACGCAGATGTTCCTGGACCGCAAGCCCGCCCCCTCCCGCCAGATGCCCGGCACCGCCGGCCAGTTCGCCGCGGGCGGTTTCATCGGCTTCCTGTCCGGCCTGGTGGGCGCGGGCGGCGGCTTCATCAGCGTGCCCTTCATGACCTGGTGCAATGTCGCCATCCACAACGCGGTGGCCACCTCGGCCGCCCTGGGCTTCCCGATCGCGGTGGCCAACGTGGTGGGCTACATCACCAGTGGCCAGGGCGTGCAGGGCCTGCCGGCCCTGTCCTTCGGCTACATCTGGGTGCCCGGCCTGGCCGTGATCGCCGTGGCCAGCGTGTTCACCGCGCCCCTGGGCGCCAAGGCGGCCCATGCCCTGCCTGTGAAGCAGCTCAAGAAGGTGTTCGGCAGCATCCTGTACGTGCTGGCCGCCTACATGGCGTACAAGGGCCTGACGGCCTGATCCCGAGGGCCGGCGGCCGCGCCCGGCCCTTCACCCGCCGCCAATCCCCTCGATCACCTTGCCGGTGCCCGCGCAGTCCGGGCAATCGGTCTCGCCGATGCGCCCGGTGCCGCCGCAGCGCGGGCACACCCCTTCCCCCGTGCCCGGCGTGCCGGGTGGCGCCTGGTCGCCCGGGGCCATCGGCGTGCCGGGCACGTCGATGGACGCGCCGGGATCCTCCTCGCCCGCCACCGACTCGGTGGACAGGTCGACCGGCGCGGGGGAGGACGGGGCGCCGGGAACGGCTGGGGTGTTCATGGCCTCATCCTAGGCAGCGCGCGGCGCCTTGCCTGTAGGACAGGGACGGCAGCCCGCCCGGGCACAATGCGGTGATGACTCCAGTGACGATCCGGGCGGTCCTGCCCACCGATGAACCCCAGTGGCGCGAGATGTGGCGCGGCTACTGCGACTTCTATGGCGCCAGCGTGCCGCAGGAGGTCACTGCCCGCACCTGGCAACGCATCCTCGACCCCGATTCGGCCGTGATGTGCGTGGTGGCGGAAACGCAGGGCGTCGTCTGCGGATTCGCCAACTGCATCGTCCACGAAGGCACCTGGGAGACCCAGCCGATCTGCTACCTGGAGGACCTGTTCGTCCGTCCCGAGGCGCGCGGCCAGGGGGTGGGCGGCGCGCTGGTCGACTGGCTGCGCGGCGCGATGCGCGCCGAGGGCTGGTCGCGCCTGTACTGGATGACGCACCGCGACAACGCGCACGCGCGGCGCTTGTACGACCGCTTCGCCACCGCCGACGACTACGTGCGCTACGTCGTGCGCAGCTAGGACTGCGCCGCGGGCAGGTGCAGAGGCTTGCAGCGCGGGCCCATGCCGAAGAAGGGCTTGGGCGGCCCGTGGATGCCGCAGGGCGCCAGCCCCAGCCGCCGCGGTGGCTTGAAGATGGAGTCGGCGAAGTCGAGCCGGAAGCCCAGCGCGTTGCGCACCGACTCCGACACTTCCAGGTGGCTCAGGCGGTCACGGTAGTCACCCAGTGACGGCCGCAGTCCCGCCAGCGGCCCCGCGCGGCCCGCCAGCACCAGGAACGGCACGGCGTACTCCTGCAAGCTCACGTCCGCACCGGTGTTGCAGTGGGGCGCCCTGCGCTGGAAGTCCTGGCCATGGTCGGAGGTGTAGAAGGCCAGGGTCTGCGCATCCAGCCCCGCCTGCAGACGGGCCAGCCACGCCACCGAGTTCAGCCGCACCGCCGTGCGGTAGTCGTCGATGCGCCTGCCCGTGCGCTGCGCCGGCGGCACCATCTGCGCATACGGGAAATGCGCGCCGGTCTTGTTCACCACCACGAACACCCGCGGCTGGCGCAGCAGCACCCGCAGGGCCGCCAGGGCCGCGTCGTCCCGCGCATGGGCCGGACCCTCGACCCGCACCACGCGGTCGATGCGCGCCAGTTCCGCCTGGTCGAAGTAGTTGCGCGCGCCAGCCTCGGCCAGCACGTTCTGCGCCTCCACATAGGCCGTGGCATAGCCCGCCCGCCGGGCCAGGGAGAACAGGCTCTCCACCTCGCGCAGCGCCGCCTTCGCCTCGGCGCTGCGCGCCCAGGCGGCGCGGCGCAGGATGTAGTTGGAGGCGGCCGAACAGTTGGCGCCGCTCCACGCCAGGCCATAGTCCAGGACCCGGGGACTGCCAGGCGGAATCAGAGGCAGCAACAGGCGCGCGAATTCGTCCTGCCGGATGCTCTCGTCGATCACCAGGACCACCTTGCGCTGCGCATGCCGCAAGTCCCGCACCGGCACCAGCGTGCCGCCCTGCCCCCGCCAGGCCAGCGCGCCCTCGTTGGCGGCCACCGCGAGCGAACCGAACCCGTAGGCGAAGCCCTTGGGAAAGCCGATCACCGCCTGCTCGCCCCGGACCCACAGCGCGGCGCCGTACAGCCCCAGCAACGACAGCAGCAGCGCCATCACCGGGACCGCCGCGGCGCGCACAGGCCCTCGCCACGTCCGCCAGGCCAGCAGCCCCACGACAGCCAGGGTCCACAGCAACGCCCGCAGCGACCCGTCGCGGAACTCGCCCAGCGCGTGGTCCAGGTGGCCCGCCGCGGCATGGAGCACGGTGATGTTGGACAGGCTGGCAGGCCGGCCGATGGCCGCGTGCACGCCCAGGTCCATCAGGAAGAAAAGGCCGAACAGGCCCAGCGCCGGCAGCGCCAGCCGTGGCCGCTGCCGCGCCAGCAGGCACACCAGGGCCACCGCCATGGCCTGCTGCAGCACGAACACCCCGCGCCGGGCCTGGTCCGCCAGCGTCAGCGCCCCGCCACCGGCGCTGCCGATCCAGCGCCAGCGCTCCACGACATAGAAGCCATCGGCGGCCAGGTACAGCAACGCGATGCAGGCCACCCAGGCGCAGGCTTGCCAGCGCGGGCGGGCCGGGGAGAGGATCAGGGCATGCAGGTGATGCCGGGCCGGTCGAGCGTCCATGGCCTGGACAGGCTAGGAGGGCCCACGGCGCCAGGCGCGTCGGACACTGCGACGCACCGGACTGCGGCGCGGCCTGCGCCGGGCAGGGTGACTGGGGCACAGCGGGCCCCTGAGCCCGGGCGCCCGGGAATGCAGCGCCTGCGCCCCCGGGCCCTCAGGCGAACAGGCCCTTGTACTGCTCGCGCAGCAGGTTCTTCTGCACCTTGCCCATGGTGTTGCGGGGCAGCTCGGGCACCACGAAGCAGCGCTTGGGGATCTTGAAGTTGGCCAGCTTCGCCTTGAGGTCCGCCACGATGGCCTCGGGCTGCAGCGCCGCGCCGGGCTTGGCGATCACCACCGCCACGCCCACCTCGCCGAAGTCCGGGTGCGGCACGCCCACCACCGCGCTCTCGGCCACGCCAGGCATGTCGTTGATGTAGCCCTCGATCTCGGCCGGGTACACGTTGTAG
>JACCDR012190558.1_pt1 | contig 36950 bp, 52 predicted proteins | sample 7446431 | NCBI WGS metagenome assembly JACCDR01 (sample SAMN15323443, study PRJNA562643) | freshwater metagenome | isolation source: river surface water | place: USA:Blue River Watershed | collected 2017-08-17 | reverse complement strand
GGATGAGATTGCGCCGCCTGTTTCCGCCGCGCCTTCTTGAGTTCTTCAGGGCTGGCGTCTTTGCGTACGCCTAGTGTTTCGTAGAGATCTCGCTTGGGTTTTCTGGGCATTCGCTACTCCTTTCTTCTCGAAACGCACGCCATTGTGCGAGCAGACCAAAGGCCAATTCCGGTGGCGCGTCGTTCCCGACGATGAACTGATAAATGGCCCCCTCCATGTCGGCAGCATCCGCCATAGATAGAAGGTTCAGTGCATGCGCGCGGGTTTGTGCGGGCGTCAGTTGGGCCGATAGGTTCCCCCAGCGCAGATTTACCAGCCCGGTATGCGTGCGATGGCTGAGGATGGTTTCGATCCAGATCGTGGCTGGATCCGCGATTTGTGTTTCTGGCACTTTGCCTTCCAAGGCTTCTGCTAATTGTTTTTGCAGATCGGTGACTTGGGCGCGTACGCGCGTCAATTCGTCCTGCACTTTGTTAAAGGCTTCTTCTGTCATAGGATTCCTCGTCAGGTTGTTGGAGGCGCTCATTGCCAGCGCTGGGCGCGGATTTGGGCGCGGAATTATGGATAAGTTGTCGCGTATTGTCGTAGGATGCTTTACAGGGCAAGCGTAAAGCCTCATTTGTCAGGCCAAGGTGAGATTTGCAATCAATGAAAAATATTGTCACAAAAATCTTGGCCTGCATCTTGTTACTCCTAAATTCAACGACTGGAAGAATTACGCCTTAGCCCTCACTTTGGTGGGCGCGGATTGGGCGCACGCTCTCAGTTCACATAAGAACTTACCTGCTGGTAAATTCGATTGGCTACCGCTCCCGGTACACTGGCATCGGGCTGGCAGTAGGTATTCATGGTTGTGGCGATGACCGCATGTCCAAGCAACATCTGCACGGCTTTGGGGTCACGCGTGATTTCGTAGGCAATTCGCCCTACGCTGTGCCGGATCAGGTGATACCCGGCGGTATGTTTTTTGATTTGCACGCCGACCTGTTGTAAGGCTGGCCACAGATATTTGTACCGATAGAGTTCTGAGTTCGGCGCGCGCCCATCTCGTGCTGCAAAGATGAAATCGCCCGGCGCTGACCAGGTTGTTTCGGCTCGCTGCTGGTGCAGCAGTGTTACCACCTCGGCGGGCAGGATGATTTTGCGTGCCGAGCTTTCTGTCTTAACGCTGTCCTGTCTCTGACGTCGGTACACCTTGCCAGTGATATGCAGCGCTCCTTCGTGAAAATCCTGCCATTGCAAGCCAAAGCATTCCCCTTGTCGCAATACAGTAATCCCCATAAGCAAGACCGGCAATTTCAGTATCGGGTCAATCACCTGAAGCAATTGCTGGAACTGCTCTAACGTCAAGCTCGGCTTTTTTGTCTTAGGCTTGCTGACGACGTGTAGCGTCTTGCGCACCGGACTTTTTTCAATCCGGTCGTGGTCAATCAAGACGCGAAACATCAAGATCAAGGCACGATAGGCCACCACCAGCGAGCCTTGTGAAATGCGGCTGCGCAGGTTCTGTAACAGCATGGTGATGTCTGCAGGTGTAATCGTGGTCACGTCTTTGTGACCAATCGCCTCGACAAAATATCGTGCCATCATGTTATGCACGTTTTGTGTAGATTCCTGCACCTGCCTGCCATTGAGATAGTCTTGCCACAGACTGTCACGTTCCGCAGCCGGACGGCGCAAGTCGCCAATAAAATCAGAAAACGTGTAGGTGTTGATGTGAGTAGGAAGCGAAGCGCTCAATAACGCAGCCTCCCGTTGGGCGTCCTTGCGCGTCGTGGCTTGTAAGGCCACGCGCTTGTATTTACGGCCTCCGTCTGCGTGGACGCTGTAACGCAGAGAAAATTTGCCGTTGCGGTTTTCAATACTGCCTCGTAGTTTCATATCAATTATCTCCGAGGCTCTACGCTTGCGGCGTCAGTGTAGGGGAAGAAATATCCGCTGACAATGTGACGCTGGCGCGCCCGGCCCCCTCCCATCCCAACTGTGTATCCACCCATCTTTGAAAATCGGGCGACCAGGTATCGTATAACCCCAGCTTCGTCTTGGGAGGGTTTCGTCGTTGCAGCGTGCGCACGTCAATCCGAAAAAACTCCGACAGTTCACGTGGTGTCAAAAACCGTTGCGGGAAGCGGTCTTTCATGGCGATCTCCTCTGATTAGGCTCCCTTCTTTTTGGCTTTGGCCTTCGCTGTCGCGGTTGCTTTTGCCTGCTTCATTGCTGCCTTCAGATCAAAACCAATAAGTGCGCACATCGCTTTATGGTCGTCGTACGGTTGTTCGCTGCCTCCAGGCTGTGTCCACCAATGCCACCCATCCACCGCAATAATCTGCACTAGGAAGGCGGCCACGTGTGCGGGTGTCGAGAATCCCCGAATCTTCTTCAACAATGCGCCTTCGTAGTCGTAGCGCCCGTGTGGATGTTTTTCCGGCTCCAGCTCGTAAACTTTCGAGAGATAATCCTGACCACCATTGCGCAAATTCTTGACGGCCATTGTCGCCAGCAGAGACCAGAAACCGAGCGGCGTTTGTTCGGTAAGTCGTTCGCGGAAGTGGGCCAATGCCCACGCCCCCAGCGCAACGATTGTTTCCTTCATCACGGTTTGCCGCATTTTATGGACATTCTTTTCGGCAACATTCCGTTCGCGCTCGGTCTTCGGAAGCTCGACTTTCAGGTTATGCACTCGTTTGACGATTTCAACGGCCTCGATTTTGGGAATCAGATGCTTGATTTCGCCCCCAATGACAGCTACGACAGGCACGGGGGCATCTTTCCCTAATAGTTGCTTCCAAGTTCTGTCTTTATTGTCCTGGTAGGGTTTTTGATCAAGGGCTACATAGCCGTTTAGCGCAGCGGAGACGAAACCATGCGGAGCAATTTTCTTCACCTCCTGTGCGTCGAGAATTTTCAAGCCTTTCGCTTCGGCTTTGTCGAGATCACGCTGAAGCTGAGCTGCGCATTTATTGTCATAACACTTACGGTCAAGGCAGGTATCCGATTCTTTGACGTCGTCAAATAGTTCGCTTTGATTTCCTGTGCGCTTGGGACAAGCCAGGCAACTCCCGGCTTCTGGTATCAGGGTGACGTCTTTTACATTGAAAGGGGCCTTGGCTAACCGTGTGAAGTATTCACGCTCGATATATCGTGCGGCTTTTTGGGGGTCGTGATCGCATCCCAGATAGGTATTCGTCACGAATGTGCGCGTAACCTTTTCCATCTCCGCCGGGCTGTCCAATCGTGCAATCGCCAGCGCAGAGCCCAAACATAACGCTTCATTGTTCAGCGCATCTTTCGTGAAATCGGGCAGGGAATTCAGACGCAGTCGTTTGGCGATGGTCTTCGGCGAGTAACCACTATGAGCGGCAATATCGGCGACGGTTTTGCCGTAGACGTTGATGCGACGCTGGAACCAGGCGGCCTCTTCGAGCGGAGTCAGATTGCGCCGCTGGTGGTTCTCGTTGAATCGCATTTCGTCGGCCCGTTCATCGCTGATGTCGAGCACCAGTGCTGGAATCGTTTCTTTGCCTGCCGCCTGTGAAGCCCGCCAACGGCGTTCACCGTAAATGATCGTGTGATTCCCGAACGCTGCGGCGGGTAAGACCGCAATCGGAATCTCTACGCCCCGTTCACGAATCGAAGCGGTCAGCTCCTCCAGCTCTGCCTCATCAAAATGCTTGCGCGGATTATCCGGGCTGGGTTGAATTCGGTTCAGATTGATGTCTTGCACGACGCGGCCTGCATCAGCGCTGACGGTCGGAATTTCATCGTACGGATGTATCTGCGCCTTGACCGCTGTGGCAGATGGATCGCCCACGACGATTGAATGTCTCTTCCCTAGCGGCCCCAGATAGCGCTCCTCCTGTTCGTGACTGATCGCAAGTTTGATGGCATCTGTTTTTTCAGCGACCAGTTCCGTTGTGAAACCATCGGATTTACGCATGGCCTGGTATTTGTTGGCTGTCAGAAGGATTGTCCACCCGTCGGGGCATTTGAGTTTTGCGGTACTTGTTTTGGTCATACAGTGGTTCCTCAAGGTAATGCTGAAGTTTGGTTAAGGCTTTGCGGGCTATTTCCCGCGCATCTTGTTGATCGCCATAGGCAATGTCTTCGAGCAGACGCAGGACGTATTTCAACTCCTGCCGCGCCTGGTCGCGCTCAGCTTTGAACCCGTTCGACTGGCGAATCACTTCCTGGAAGTATTCGGGGCGAATTGGTTTTTCTTTTTCTTCTCGGCGTCGGCTCATTCTTCGTCCCATTTCTCGAAAAGTTTGAGCTTTTCGCTTGCGCGGCGATTGATCCAAGTAGGATTTATCGCTTTTTTCTGTGCCACAAAGTTGATAGCGGCAATTACATCACCTGCTTCTTCGACGAACCGCTCAAGCAAGGGTTTCCCGCCATCGGGGTGATGGCATTTGTCTATGTGATCTGGGTACGCCAGCCACTTGCCAAGCACCTGTTGCAGTTCGCCTGATTCTTCAATTAGCTTGTTTAGTCCGTCGTTTGACATTGGCATACGGATCTCCTCAAAACATCTCCCCGTGCAAAGAGCTTTGGGTCGTTGGGTAAACCCGTGGCTGAGGCCCGAAGTAAAGCGCAATGTCTTCGCTGTTCACGAGACTGAGCGCATCGCGGATGTTGTCTTGCGTAAACTCTCGCCCTCGCATCAGCGCGTCAAAGTTTTTCCTGTCCTGTTCACACAAGGCATCAATGGCTTTTTGCTGGTTTTTGGTAACAGGGCGCTTGGTAACAGATAAGACACCGCGCTTGCTGTATTCCCCTTTTGCCATATCAAAACATCTCCACGATGAAGGCTCCCTTTTTCTGCTTGAGCTTTCGCATGATTGCGGGTCCGCGTTCGGGATCCGCCTGTGACCAATAGCGTTCCAGTTCGATCTCGTTTTTATTGGCCGTCAGGACGAGCTGCGTATTGGACTCTTCACACACGTTGATTAATTCGCGCAGTGAAGCCGAAGCGAAATCCGTCACGCGACTGCCCGCATCGCCGAATTCATCAATCAACAGAAACTGCTGTTCCTTGTTGCGTCGAAACGATTCCAAATCCACCACACATTTGGAATCAAAGGCGCGCATCTGCTTAAGCAGTTCGGCCAACGTGATGGCCAGCGCCGGTCGCCCTTCTTCCAGTGCGTGCCGATACAAACACATCGCGTAGGTCGTCTTGCCCTTGCCCCAGGTGCCCAGCAGGTAATAGCTGAGATATGGGTTATGGTTCATCCGCGCAATCAGGTCTTTCTGTTTCGGGTGCCAATTCGGATTGGGTAGTCCATTGGTGAACGTTTGCGGCATCGGTTGCAGCTCCTCCAGCCGATAGCCGTGGTACTTGGGCGGGATCGCCTGCAACAGTCGCGCGGTTTCGGCGGATTGCCGTTCCACCTGGATGTGCCGACATTGCCGCGCGCCTTTGCCTTCCAGGATTTCCCAGCCGAGGCCACGACACCAGGGACACTCAGAGGCGTCCTTCGGTCGGTTCAAATTCGGGTTTTGACTCATACGCTCTAAGGTTGCCATTACGGCCTGTGTTGTTTCCCCTATCGGTGTCATAGGCTTCCTTTCGACGATTTTGATTGGCAATCCAGGAGGAAAATGACCGCGACAGAAAATTCACCTGTGGTAACTTTTCCTCGGCCATATACCGCTGCAAGTCAGACCATCCCACGGGTGAACCGCGAATGCTCTTTTGCGCCATGATTTCGAGTTGCTGGCACAGGAGATGTGACTCTGCTGCACCTAGCCCCCCATACAGCGAGGAAAGTTCATCCTGAGCCTGACCTAGCCATTGCGCGCGCACGAAAATCTTTCCTTCTCCTGAATCTGAAGATGAAAGTGAAGATGAAGAATGCAATGTGACTTTAGCGTGACTTTGCGCGTGACTTTCGCGTGACATCGGCGTGACGTTGTCATCTGATTCCCGTAACCGCTGCGATTGCTTGCGTTTCGTTGCGCTTTCGCGTTCGTGACTTTCGCGTGACATCCGGCGATTGATGATCGTCCACCGTCCCTCGCGTTCTGTGACGGTTGCGGTTCTGGTATCTTTGAGCTCATTGAGGGCAGCGAACATTTCGGCGGAAGTGCAGCGACAGATACGGCAGAGTTGTTCGACCGTACCCGTGACTTGTCCACAGCGACCGAGTTCGTGCATCGCACAGATGAGGTCTATCCAGATGCCCCGCGTTGCTGGAGAACACATAGACAGTTGAGGATCCTTTAGCCAATCCCCGGAATACATTTGAAATGCAGGAGATTTACCCATGCTCCTCCTTCATAAAAACATATCCCACTTCTTCCGGGGTGCGATCATTCTTTGAATAATTACAGTGCCTACAGGCAGCAATAAGGTTTTTCGGGTGATTATTTCCTCCGCGCGATTTTGGGAGAATATGATCAACCGTATCGGCAAATGCGCCGCAGTAGCCGCAGAGGTTCAGATCGCGGTGAAGAATGAGTTCGCGTATTGCGCGCCATGAAGTCGGAATCTGTTGAGGATCTTCTAAAATCTGAACCGCTAAAGCTCTCCATTCTTCCCGTTCCTGAGCGTCACGTACCATGCGGCGTGAAAAAATGATTCCTTCTGGTGTTCGAGAGGGGGCGCCGTTTGTTTCTAGCTCTGCCAGAAGAGATTCGTATTGCTCCAGAGTACATCCACACCTGCGTGCAATTGATTCAGGAGGAATAGGCGATCCGTTCACGGAGAGGTAGCCATAGCGGTCACTATCGTGCATTAAAAGAATCATTCGCAGCCATAGGCCCTGCGCGGCTAATGTGCATCCACTGATACTGTCACGTACCCAGTCACCTGGATAAAATTGAAATGCGGGAAGTTTGCCCATTGTTATTCGACTGGTACTTTGGGTTTGCAGTTCACATGCGCTTTGGCAAAGGCATTGCTGACATCTACCACCCATTGCAACGCCCCGGTCGGCATCGGGAATTTTTCTTCGCAATGCTTGCACTCAATGGAAGCGGTGAATTGCAACCGGCAGCGCAATGCTTCCAGCACGTCTTTGGTGGTGACGGTGCGTTGTGTATTCAGCACTACGTGATCGCCTTTACGTCGTCTCATTGGGCCCTCCACACAAAATCGAGTGGGTCTCGAAACACGAACAAATGCCGCATGTTGGTGCAGAATTGCAGGTCTTTGTTGGGTGGGAATACTTCGACCCCATCCAGATCGCCAAACCCGCATTGGTTTTTGATCTCCTGCAATTGATCCCAGGTAATGCCGCCGAGCCAATGCCCGTCATTGCCGATCATCGTGCGATTGATCGAAAGACGTATGACCCCCGGTCGCTCGTCGAAGGCTTGCACAAAGAACTGTGACGAGCGCCAGGCCTGCACGGGATACTTCGTCATATCGGGGCAGGTCAGGGGCAAAGTGTATTTGTATTCCTTGAAATCTATTTCGATCAGGAATTCGGGATACCGTTTATTCGCCAGGTTCAAGGCCCGTTGCCGGTTAATGATTTCTTTGCGGTTCATGCAGTCTCCTCGCAAAATTCCCCAGTGTTTTCGTTGCGGCGCGGGCAATACCAGCCCTTACGTCCTCGCTTCATAGGGGATTTATGCTGCACACATTTGGGCGTGTTAGGTTTTTCAGGGGAAGATGTTGTTGCCGGCACTGCTGCCGGTGTACCGCCGATTTCCAAAATGCGTTTGAGAAGCGCTTTCAAGGTATCCGCTTTGCCTTCGACAGTGGTCTCGACCGGAAACCCCATAAGGTTGTAAATGATTTTGTGTGTCGGCTCTTTTTGTGATTGGCTCATCGTCCCCCCTTAATCACTTCATACAATCCGCCGCCTTTATTTTTGGCGCGTTCTTTGACCCTGCGGATGCGGCGCTGCTGTAATAATCGCTGCAAGACATAGACAACAGCGGCAGCACCATTCGCGTAATCAAACTGGTTTTCGTTTCCTGGTGGATACGGCGGGAGCGAGGGGCGACGGCCAATGAACCTGTCGGCGCAGCGGCAAGCACAGGGTGTGTGCGACCGACGATCAGATCTACGATCTCGTGCGAGCGGAGAAACTGCTTGACGTAGTTTTCGCTGAGTGCGCCGGTGAGCAGCAAATCGTTGCTGTGCAGGCTATCTATGATGGGTTCCAGGTCTTCCATCGGGAGGCCCGTATAATCCATCAGCCGACGCTGGTTAATCCCCACGGCCAGAATGGCGCAATAGACACTGGCACGAAACCGCCAGCGTTCGGCGGCCTGTCGGGCTGGAGGCGGCACATCAAGGGTTGCGAGATGGGCGATAATGTCCGGGTATGTAAGCATAAATCCTCGTGGTTACAGACCGATTCTTGTTTGCCGATACGTGTTTATTTTCATCACCAACCGGCGTAATTTCTGGCGCAGTGTCGGCGCAGTTAACAGGCTCGGCTGATGCCGTGCGGCCAGGGCAACAACATTCGCAGGCGCTGCGACTTTGACGCGGTGCCGTGACTGCGCTTCATTCAGCGCGTCGGCGTATTGCTGCGCAGTAGACCGCAACATAAAAGGCGTTCCGATGGGGATTCCCTCGTAATCAAAGACACGAAACAGGCTCCCTTGCGGTCGGACTTGATAAATTGTCATCAGACCCCCCTTGGATAATTGGATAAAATAATCAACGCGGAAATTCCCAAGCTCAGCAACAGCACGAGCGCGTATTCCACGGGTGATGGATTCGGTTGCGAAATGAATTGCTGCTCATTTACGAGCCATTGATCTATCGCCGCTTCGCCCGCTGGCGTGGTGCAGTACAGACCGGTTTCGTTGCGAACAATCAGACCTTTGTCTTCCAGCGTCTGGTAGCCTGGCAGTACATCCTGACACTGCGTTGCCGCCAGCGGCTCAAGCGTGAGATGGGTAAGAAACAAGGCTTCCAAATTGGACAGAAACAAATCATCTAAATCCATATTCGTATTGGGTAAGAGGTGGTGCTCCCTCCGCGACTGCCGCGTTGCCCGGTGGTTGGTGTTCTGAACACATAGCCCTATTCTCTGACCACGACGGGCGAGGGAGCATAAATTCAGGGTTCTACGCGGATGCGTTCACGACAACCGGAACCAAAAAGCAAATTACAAACACGAGAATGCGGGTCATAAGTCTTTACTCCTGTGCCAGACCCAGGCTAAGAACAGACAGCAAAGCAGCAAGGCGACGATCTGATCTGTTTTCGGCATGGTGAGGCTGGAAAAATGAGCGCTGGTTGAATCTGGCAAGCCAGCGCTCCCAATTCAAAACGTCTACTATCTGCCTGCCTCGGTGTTTGCCGGTTCGGAGCTGCCGACAGGTGGACAGCTTCACAAATCAAAAAAACTTAAAACGTGGGAGTCATAGCCGATGACCTCTATGACTCCCACGGGGCACGCAGCGCAGGAGCAACGGCTCAACCGCGCTGCCAGGGGGGAAGTCTGCTGGTCGTTTCAGAGAGCAAAAAACGACCAGCAATCTACTGCTTTCCCACTGGCGCATTCAGGAACGCAAAGCCAGTGGCCTCAGCGAAAGCAGCAGTCACGGAAAGGCGTCCCGAATTCCTTCCCGCGATTTCAAAGAGCAACCAGGCTTCGTCCGGGGTTCCAATCCAACGAAGCCTGGCTCGTGCGGCCACAGAGGCGGTCGAGGCAACGCACAAGATCAAACTTACAGTTCCTGGCCCATTCGGCGGCGGTACTTCACATAGGTGGCCACGGCGCGTCGGCTGGTGGGAAGAAGGTCTTCCGTAATCCATTGCTGCTCTGCGGGTGTCAGTCCCGTGCGTAAGGATTGGTTTTCCAGCGCCAGAACCTTCAGCACTCTGCCAATCAATCCCCGGTCAGCGCTGCCGTCTCGAAACGCTTTCAGGCCGTGCTGGTACAATTCGTCAATGCTGGCGCGACTCAGTTCGCGCTGCACGGCTTTGCGCTCCGTCAGCACCCGTTCCCGCTCTGCCGGTGGCAACGGCGTCGCCAACAGACGATCAATCGCCTGATGACGAGCCGCTGCCGCTTCGTAGGGCGTCAGGGCTGTTGCTTCTTCGGCGGGGGAGTACACGGCCAGCCCATCGTCGGTTTCGACGAACACGGCCAGCACTTCTTTGTTGCATTGTTGGCGCACGTGCAGCGTGCCATCGGCTTGTGCCCAGACATCGAGCAACCGGAAACCGTCCTCAGTGGGCTGAATCAGTCGAAAGGGCCGATCCGCTTCAAACGTGCGCCGAATACCACACGACACGCCTTGCACGTCCACGCGCGGCGAATCGGCATATTCGCGCTCGATCAAAGAGCGCCATTGCTTGGCAGGCATCCGGCGCTTGCGCGCACGGTAGTGATCGTTTCGTTGACCGTTAAAGCCATCACGTCTGATCGTTAGCATACGGAACCTCCCGTGCGACGAATTGCCACGTAGTTGCGCGCTTCGGCGGGCGTCATCTCGTGTTTGTTGAGTTCCTGGGCGATGGCCTGGGCCTCATCAATCGAAGCGTAACTGCCGGGCAGGGTGATCAAGGTGTAGGCATCGGGGCGCGCCGCAATGGGAGCGCGATAGACGATTTGCGCACGATGGCTCAAGATGGTCGTGATGCCCATATATTGTGGTGTTAAGGTCAACATTGCGTCCTCCGCCCTGTTATTAATCCACGCGTTGTACCGCCATTTGGTATTGCTGTTCATGCTGCTCGCAGCGCGCCCACTCGTAGCGACCGGTGGCCAGTAACATCTCAGCTTTGACGCGCCGAAATTCGTGTTCCGTGCAGCACTCGGCACAGACAAGCAACTGATCCACTTGACCGTGCTGCTTAAATTCGACGCCCTGCACGGCATAGTGACGTTCAGTTAGTGGCTCGCTGATGCCCGCCTGGATATGGCGCAATATCTCCTCTTGTGTCTCTGGCAAGGCCAGCATGCCCAGTTGTGTGCGCAGGTATTGCCCTAGTACAGGGCGCGGCTTGCGAAGTAGCGTGTGCGCTTCACCATCGCAACCGATGTACTCGCCAGACGCTCCGCAATCCGGGCAGCTCCAGGACACCGCGCCATTCACGGCATAGGAGTAGAACGGCGCATGTCCGTTTGGGCACGAGTACACAGAAAGGCCATACAGATGTGACGGGCCGGATAGATGATTGATGGAACACGCGCCGCGATATTCACGTTGCGCAGGTGCTGATGAAATAGATGGCATATTGGAACCCCGGTCAGATTGATTGTTTATACTTGATTGGCTTGTGCCAGCGTTTCGGGTTGCTGCGCATAGTGATCGCGCAGGATTTTGAGAATTTGCGCGTGCCGTGAACGGTGTTCGATTTTCGCGTCAGCATCTACTTTGTCGCGCAACTCATTCGGCATTCGCAGCGTGAAGATTGTCTCCGCTGCTTCAGAAGTTTCTTGTTTACTCATAACGCGGGGATGCTACTAAAATAGTACTATCCAGTCAATACTATAATGATACTATTTGCAAATTATTTAGTATCTTGTTGGGGATAAAGGAAATAAAGTTGACGCGATACTAGACTGGTACTAAACTGTGAAGGTAATGGCAGAAAAAGTGACAAAAACATTGCGGCTTCCGGCGGGCCTTTGGAGTGCTATAGAAGCCGAGGCAGAGAAGCATAATCGTTCTGTTAACGGGCAGATTGAGAAGGTATTGCGAGATCGCTATACCGATGCCATTACAGAAGAGGAATCTCCAGCAGGATTACAGGCTCGTGTTGAAAAGTTGGAAGAAATTATTCGTTCAGCGGGATTAGGAGACTCGCCCCAACAAAAATCAGAGATACTCGAACAGGCCAGTTACTTGATGAGTGATCCTGGTGGAGCCAACGCCGGGACAAAGCATAAATCAGCCGCGATTCGTAAAGATATAGCCGATGCAAAAGCGCACATAGCCAAGAAGCTTGCGCGCTAACTATCAACTGACCAAAACTACGAGGAAGCAACTATGCCCCACACCGGCAAGTTGTGGATGGATCGTCTCAGCCAGCAACTAGAAGGCTTTAATCAACGACCCTTCACATTGGACGATTTGCACCAATACTGCTACACGCATGGTATTTATGCCGATGAAGTGCGCTTGCGGCGCTTGCACGGTTGCTGCTTTTATCACGGGCAGGTGCCGTGTTTGGTGATCAGTGCCGGGCTGAGCCCGATGGAGAAAATTGTGGCCGGGTATCACGAGCTGGCCCACTTGCTGCTGCACGAGGTTGGCACTGAAGTGTTTTGCTCGACCGGGAATTTGTGGAACGAAGTGAAAATTGAACGGCAAGCGCAAATCGCAGGCGTGATAGCGCTCCTGCCGCGCACGATGCTGAATCAGGATTTATCTGATTATCCGCGCCAACTCGTCGCGTTTCGGCGACGCGTTTGGTTGGAACTAAGGATGTGAAAGGGGTATATGTACGAAGAACGACTCACCTCACAAGAAATGCCAAAGTGGAAGGAGATATTGCTTTGGATCGTGTTATTACCTGGAGCGTTTCTCGGATCAACATTAGCGTACTGGGCCGCAAGACTTTTTAATTGGCTCGGCTCTTCGGTTTCAGGCGATAGTACTTGGTGGCAGTTAATTTCAGGAGAAATCCTTACCAATGGGGTTGCAGGCTGGGCTTGGGTCTACAGTAGCTCCTTTATTGCACCTCGGTATAAGAAAATTACTGCAATCTGCTTTGCTGCCGTCTTACTTTTTCTGTCAGGCATCCCGGCAATGAGGCGAATATCTGCACAGGATTGGATGGGGTTATTGGGGACACTGAGTTTTACTGCTGGCGGGATTATCGTTGCAGTTTATATCAGCAAAGGTGAGATAGAAACTTAAAGATACTGCCCTCAAAAATTGAAATACGCTGCATTGCTTCGACTATGGCTAGGTCGTTCAATATCCACATGCAAAGCAGACAAGTTAAAGAAGGGGTCTGGCTATTTATTTCGACGGCTAGCTTGAGGGGGAGTCGTTAATGCCAGGATTTAGCCTCGCAAGGGGTGGGGGCCGCCTGATGAAGTTATATAATGACAACGAAATCGCTGGGTTAATATATTGTCCAAAGATTATTGTTGAGCCACCAGCAAGACAAATGAAAGCGGAGCGTGGCAGTTATCGCAACGGAATGCTACTGCGATCAAAGGACGGAGACAGCCAATTCCGCGTTTTTATCCGGCAAAGCGTTGACTTTGAGGAAGACTTCTCTGTCGGGCTAGATTACCTTAGCCGTGACGATAGTGGATCTGTATGCCTGACTCGGTATAATGGGAAGCACGGCGGACATGAAGCGCACCCGCACCATCTTAATTGTCATATCCACATAGCGAGGGCGGTGGATATAAATGCGGGGATCCGAATGGAAAAGCACATTACTCCGACCATAGAGTATGCTTCTTTTTATGATGCCATTCGGTGTTTTATGAAAGATGTCCAAGTAGAAGGTATTGAACGATACTTCGACTTTATTAATCAAGATACGATTTATGATGTATTTATGAATAACAGGCAAGTATGAACGTCGCCAACATTCTAAAACAGCAGTTTAATAACCATTTTTCGTTGGAAGAGAAACGCCCTGGTATTCAGCAGGTGTATGCTCCGCTCTATCACGAAGACGGCGACATGATGAGCATTTTTTTGGACATCCCAAAAGATGCGGAGATAAAGCCTGGCCAATTAATCACAATCAGTGATCACGGGCTAACGCTAATGCGGCTTTCGTATTCGTATGAACTAGATACACCAAACAAAGAACGTATTTTCCAAAGAATTCTTGCCGAAAATGGTGTAAAGGAGGTCAATGGAACTTTATCTATTCAAACTGTCGTGGAATCGCTTTACCCGACCTTAATGCAATTCTCGCACACGATAGCAAAAGTATGTAATTTGCGGCAGTTTAAGCGTGAAGTTTTGATAAGTCTTTTTGATGAAATGTTGAATGAATTCATCACCTCCGAACTGGGCAAGTATAGACCTGTTGAGCATGTTATCCCCTTGCCAGATCGCGATGATCTGGAGGTGGATTATGAGTTCCGGCCTAATGGAACTCCATTTTATTTATTTGGCGTGAAAGATAATGCTAAGGCACGTTTGGCGACTATTGCTTGCCTGGAGTTTAAGCGATCCAACTTGTTTTTCAAGAGTATTGCCGTGCATAGCGACTTTGATAAATTAACCAAAAATGACCGTATTCGTCTCACAAGTGCATGCGATAAACAGTTTACTTCACTTGAGGATTTTCAACTTAATGCAGTGAATTACTTTGATCGTGAACTAGGACGTTATTCGTAAACATTCCGTGAATTTGCTTCTTGTGTTATCCTCCGCCGCACAGAGGCAAATCCGCGAGTTATGACTAACGCTCCTCACGAGAAGCGGAGTGCCACTGTTGCACCACCCGAACTAATGACCCTCCAATCCATCCGCACGTGCATTCTCCGCGCGCGCATTTTCGTCAATGAACACGGCCACGCAACCGCTCCCAGCTTGCGCAAACTCCGTTCCTATGCGAACTCTGACGTGATGCCTGGCACCAAGATCGGGCGTGACTGGTACGTCCCCAAAAAGACGTTTCTGCGCTTCCTCCAATCCTTGATGATCGTCGAATAATCCCTCCTTTCCCTGCAAAAACGCAAACTTGCTAACTTGCGCAAGTCGCAATTCGACCGTTTTGTCACTTCTGCCTTCTGGTGACGTTTTGCGACAATAGCGACGTTTTGCGACGTTTGCGACACCGGAATTCCGATAGCCGTGGTATATCCGCTTCCGCAGAGGCGACAATTCCTGCACCGTTCGCGTGCGCCCACTTAATCCTTTCGGACATCCGTCTGTCTTTCTGCACATGGCATCCACAACTCCCGCTCGCATTCGCGTCCAGTGGCGCGACGAATATCGCAATCTCGTAAAACGTTACGTCTCACCCGCTGACGCGCGTGCCCTCGACCAGAGCGGCGCGGCGACGTGGAAACAACACTCCAAAACGGAAATGAACCTCCGCGATGGGTTGCAACTCCAGTCCACGGAAATGGGTGCAGTGCTGCTGGCGGAAGTATTTTTTGTGGGCGCTCCGACGGCGCTCGCTGTTTCTCCGATTTTAGAGAAATGGCACCGGCTCCGGCTGAATTGCCAATCGTGGACACGCTTTGCCGCGTGCCGCGATCCGTATCAGCCCAAAACCAGCATTCTCTCCCTCGCATAATCCTGCACAATTTGTGATCTGCCTTAATTCATAGGAGGAAAGTCTATGGCCATTAGTATTACTGAACTCACTCGCTTTACCCCAGATTTCCAGACCAATAACCCTGTGTTTTTCCGCCCTCGTCGGATTACGGGCGACTCCGCGTATCCCAAAGGTGGCTATGCCCACGGTCTGGCGTATTCCGTTCTCGGCGCAATGGTGATTGCCAAGAATGCGGAAGCGCGCAAATACAACCTGGAATTCGATAGCACGACCGGCAAATTCCTTGTCACTGAACCACAGGCCCCGCTGATCGTCGAGGAATCTCTCACCGTCGCTAGCAACGTGGCCACACTCGGCAAATTGCCTGCGTACATCCTGGCCGTCGAAGTTACCGCCGGGACTACTACTGGTGTTTTTCGCATTATTCCTGCCGGGAAAACTCCCGTGACCACGCAGGTGGCGCTGGACTTCACGACCGGTATTCTGACGTTTCTCTCCACCGATGCCGTCACGGCTTGCCGTGTGACCTATATCCCGATGGGCGTGGGGCCGTTCATCGAAGCCAATCGTGTCATTGATGAAGCCGTCACGCTTGCCACCGCTGGTGTCAACCTGGCAAACCGCGCGGCCCTTGTGCAGTACGTTTTCAACAACACCGCCAGCGGCGCGAACCGTTTGCCCAAAATTGTGCCTGTCGGCGAATCGCCTGGCTCCAACGAAATTGCGATTGACATCGTGAACACGGGCAATACCAAAATCACGCCCAACAGCGGCCAGGATACCAACGCGGCCCTGGTGACGTACTGGAAGCATTCAGCCTTCAGCAAATATGGCTGGACGGATCAGGGCGACATTTCGGTGACGTCCAACGCGATAGTTCTCTCCGAAGTACTCGACCTCGCGGGACTGTGGATTCCCGCCTTTGGGCAGTGCATTGTCGGCGAGACGGGCGCAGCGGCCAACCTGCAAGCCGTCCTGGCTGGCCCCAGTGGCACTCTGGCCGCCAACGTGGCAACGCTGGATTTTGCCAAGAACACTCTCAACCTGTACTCGTCCGACTCGTATTCCACGGTGGAAATGCCGTATTTCGTTTTCGATCCATCGTACTTCCACAACGTGCACAGCGAGGTCGGCGTCGGACGCGATCTGAGCGGGGCCGTCTTCGATGCGCTGCTCGTGATGCGTCGCAACTAATGAATGCCCAGTAAAAAGCCAGCTCCAAAACCTAAACCTAAAGGGCGCGGAGCTGGCACTCCCAATCTTTCACTCGACAAGATTGCGGCCATTATGATTTCGTTCGTCCTGGCCGAAGGGACGACCAAAGAAATCGCGGAAAAACATGGTGTTTCCGAACGTACTGCAAGTGAACTCAAAAAACACGTTCCGTCTGAAATATGCAAAATTAATGCAGACGGAAATCAGGTTGTTAATCGGCTCCTCTTACTCTACCTCACCGAAGCAGTAACCACTTGTGTCGCTATCTTTCAGGACTTACGGTCTCCAGACAAACTTAAAGCACAATCCTTTCAAGACTCTCTCTCTATCTTCGGGGCCCTTAGCGACCGGGTTTTCCTTTTGCTCCAAGCCGCCGAGCGAGGCCGACAGCAGCTCGAACAACGACAACTCGAAGCAGGCGCTGTGGAAAGCACCGGAAGCAGCGAAGCTTGAAACGTTGGGCTATGCAAAATGGCTGCGCGCGGTCTCGCCGAAAACGTACCAGGCGGACTTTGAACCCTTCCACGATAGTTTCTGGTCGTGGTGGTGGCAACTGACCCAGAAACGGGCCAAGAACGAACCTCTTACCAATCAACAACTTGACTGTGTACTTGTGATGGGACGCGGACTTGGGAAATCAGCCAGCATGGAAGGCGCATTGATCCTTGCCGGTGCTTTGCTGGGAGCGGTGTTCTGCGTGTATATCAGTAGTACCCAATCCAAAGCCGTCGAGCATATTCAATCCATCCGCGAAACGATTGAAGGCTCAGAGTTGGCGAAATACTATCCCGGCCTGAGCAATCCTCGCATCGGCGCATTTGGCAATCAACGCGGCTGGAAAGCGGAAGGCGTGTACACCGATTCTGGTTTTACGGTCGTGGCTGCCAGTTTGGAAAAAGGCATTCGCGGGTTGCGCGACGCCGAACGACGACCGCTGATCCTCGTCTTCGACGATATTGATGAGCGCCGGGATTCTGCCAAGATCAAAAACGATAAATTTGAGACGCTGCGCTCCGACGCAATGTTTATGCTTGCGCCGTTCGGGTCTGTCCTCTTTGGCCAAAACCTGATCTACAACGGCAGCTTGATGGATGACACCTGGTCGGGACGCGCGGATTGGTTTCACAATGCCCATCGCATCGGGGTCATCAACACGTTCCAGGATGATCTCAAAATCGAGAAGGTGGATGGCTCGCCCCGGATTGTTGCAGGCACGCCGAATTGGACGCGCATCAATGAAATGGTTGCGCAGGATCTGCTGAATAAAGCTGGCGAGGATGGTATCTGGCGCGAGTGCCAGAACAAGACCGCTCCGGCCCAGGAAGAATTAGTCTGGAAGTATTACGATCCTAAAATCCACCTGCTGACCTGGGATGACTTTGAGCAGGTGTTTGGTACACGCAAGATTCCGGCCCGCTGGTATTTGTATGGTGGGTATGATCGTGGTTACACCGGCTGGGATGCGCACCCTTCTGTCCTTTCGATCTGCGCCGTAGCCGACGAACGCGCACCGCACGGGCTCGCGGGGGATGCGTTCATCTTTTACGAGTACGTCGGTGAAGCCAATGAATCGGTCGGTGATCTGGCCCGTAATCTGATTCTCGACCTACCGCAGCTCTGTGAACATCCCGATTTCCTGAAAGCCGCGCACCTGGTGCGTAAATCGCTGCTGGATGATGTCAGCGAAAAGAATGCGCTCAAGCTGCGCACCGAAGCCGGTGGCCTTGTCAGCGGGCGCTTCAATGTCTTTGCCGGTTCTCACGAAGGCAAAGGCGAGCGCTCCACGTTTGCGCGCGAGTGGGGCCTGTCTGTCTCTGCCGTGCGGGACAGTGCCAAAGATGCAGGCCTGCCGCAGCTCCACAACTATTTGCAGCCAGAGAAGCGGCGCAAGCATCCGTTCTACTCCGAATTGCGCTTGCGTCCGAATCTTTACCTGGTTGTGCATCCCGAACAGCGCGAGGTTGCCCGCGACCGGTGGGGCTTACGTCGGCACCGGTGGGAAGCCGAAAACCTCAAATGGGATCGCAATACGACCACGCGCGACGTCCCCACGAAGTTTGGTGACGACGCCACCGACGCAGCCAAGAATTATCTTCAGACCTGGGCTTTAACCCCTGCTCCGAAAACAAAGGAGGAACAGGTCGAAGAAGCTCTCCCCGAACGCCTCCAAGCCGAAAATGCGCCCGAACGACCAACTGATGGCTGGTATGCGGCGCGTCAAATTGCGATAGCCGAAGCGCAGACAGCTTACGAACAGCAACACCAGGGCGAGCATTCCTCGTTTTGGGAAGGGATCGTTTGATCATTCATTTTATCGGAGTCATTTATGCCAGCTAAATACGAAGAACAACAGCTCGCTTTACAAGCGGCCTACGCCTACAACTTTTTCGAGTTCACCAACGTCGAGCAGGCCGCCTTTACCAATCTGGCGGATATGCTGACTGTCGCAGCGGCGCGCACGTCGGTGACGGCTGGGCCGCAGTACGCGTTCGAGCGTGATCGGCACTACAACGACTTGAATACCTGCATCACTGGACTGGGGATTTCCGCTGGCACGATTGCTGGCGCAAATACCGCCGCTGCGATGCAGGCCGTCTTTGCCACCTACGATAGCAATATCACCGGCAAAGAATCGCACCGCGTTCACTACGTTCGATAGCCTTAGTCCTCGTAGGTTCATTGTGGGGGAGGGCCGCCCCTCCCTCTCTTTTTCCTGTGGTCATTTCCTTACGCTCGCACCATGAAGTCGTGGCGTTGCTCCAACAGCAAATCACGAAGCTGGAAGAACGAAACCAAGAGGTCATTGCAGAGCGGAACTTTTATCGAACGCAACTTCTCAAAAAAGAGGCATTGCCCGCGTTCCCGGCTGTGCCTACCCCCACGGAACCGCCTGCGCCCCCTCCGCCCGTGCTGACCGAAGCCGAGCAGCGCAAAGCGTTTCAATTGGATCGGTCGGACTGGACGATTGATGATCGTGAACTCTTTGTCGAGTATTGGATCAACCCCGCGCGCAAACGCGGCGTGCCCGACGACGAAATGGACTGGCATTATCACCAGCAATACGGTGGGGCCGCACCACTCCTTGCCTTTACCGCAGACAGTTAGCCTCCTATGAAAACATATTTATTCCTTGAGGGTCGCAAAGACGGCTCGGAAATGACCATCCGCAGCTTTTTCTTTCTGCGCTCGGCGCGTGCTGCCTTGCGTTACCAGCTCGGCTTTTATGGCGGCTTCCAGCAAATCACGGAAAACCTCATCACCCGCGAGATGGAGCGATGGGAAACGTCGCATAAGTATTTTTCTGTGGCCGAAATCCAAACGCATTTCTGGATGTTTTCGCTTTGGGCGCTGATTAAGCGTTATTTGTCCTGGCAAAACCTGAATGAACGCAAGAACGGAACAACTGGCTCGCTCTGGCGGTATGGGCGCTGCTGGCTGCGACGTCCATACGAACAATCGAAGAAACACCGCTCCATCAACCTGGAATGGTCGTTCTTCGGCTCCTATCGCTGGATCGGTGCTGAATTCGGCTTATTCGGCGGCGATAGTGACCGTGACATTAAGTTTGCGGTCGGGCTTGGGTTCGCCTCGGTATATCTCACCTTCGAACACTTTCTGCCAAAGCAGTACGCCTATCCACGCCACTCGTGGGAGCACGAGACGGGGATTTCCTTCTTTGAGGACTTATTCCAGATCAAGCTGCACTACGCCGGAGATGATTGCCACTCGTGCAAAGGCTGGAAGGGTTGGCACAAAGCCTGGTTTCTGAGCGATGTTTTTCTGGGGCGAGCACGCTGGGATGTGCAACAGATCGGCGCGCCTTTTACGACCGAGTTAGTGATGACAGAGGGGCATCACTGGGTACAAATCGCTCTTGAAGAGACCACCTATACACGGCCACGCTGGTTCAAGCGATCACAGCGGAGCTGGAATATCACCATCGAGAAGGGAATTCCGGTACCAGGCAAAGGCGAGAACTCCTGGGACTGCGACGATGACGCCATATTTGGGTTGTCCTGTCCTGCTACTACGACCGATCCGCAAGAAGCACTCAACGCGCTCCGGGCCAGCGTCGAACGCACGCGGCAACGCTACGGCGGGAAGAATTGGCAACCGGCTGAAACGGTTGCAGCTTAATTTGTTCTTTTTTTTGTAATGAATCCAATCGCGCTGGCTGACAGCATCGCCATCACCGGCACACCACACGAGGCCGTCAACAACGACCACGTGGAGACGGTGTCGTTCTTCGCGCATTTTAAGCACGAAAACGAATTGATGACGACGCGTCAAATCGAATACTGGAAGCCGCTTTTCCTGAAATGGCTGCGGCACGCGATGTATTACGACGGCAAGCAAACGCTTTTGCCTCGTACCAGCGGCTTCGGCTACGACGTGCGCGCGATCAAAGACAAGAATCGGGTGTACCAGGTCAACCGGCTGCGACCGTACTCCGACGATCAGACCTCAATGTGGATGTCGGTGAATCCAAAGATCCAATTGCTTATCGCTGACACCAACGAGGAAACGCAGCAGCGCAAACTGGACGCCTTCACCTGGTTGCAGGATCACTACAATTACACCTATTTCACGCCCGAATTTTTGCAGAAGTGCGCCAAGAGCGCCCAGTTTTGCGGGCCGTATCACGCGGAGATTTGGTTTGATAAAGACAATCGCCAGGGCGAAGAGTACGTGCGGCAATACCGCGACGTGGTGCAGCCGCCGCGTCAGCTCGCGTCGTGCCTGGCGTGTGGGAATGTGGGCGAGCCGGTGATGCAAGGCAACGTCCCCACCTGCGCTTGTGGATCGCCCTATGTGGATCTTCACGATTTGCCTGGCTCGAATTTCCAGATTCCTCTTGCTGCCGATTGGCAAAAGGTGGGCGACGTCGAATTGAAGCACGATGAGACCTGGCACCGTCGCTATTCGTTGACCGTTGGAGTGCGGTTTTCCCCGTGGCTTTATCACGAGCGCGACGAAGTGAAAGAATCGGTCGAGTTCAAGCACGGCAAACTGCAAGGCAATTACACCGACACGGCGTGGATGGCAGATGAAATGATGCACCCAGGGCGGATTATGCGGCGCGCGGAACGCGAGCGCACACCGGGGATGTCGCCTGCCAGCATGCAAGATGAGTGCATTCTGGTGCAGCGGTTCTTTTATGAGCCGGAAATGCTGCACTTCGTAAAGCTGGATCAGCCCGTCAAATCCCCCAGCGGCTTCGAGATTCCGGCGAATGTGCGGCTGAGTGAAGTGGTCGCGGATTCGGGGCTGTGCATCGAGACGGCACCGGGCCTGCCGTATTTCCTCGATTTCTATCCCGAATCGCATAAGCGGCGCTTCAAAAACGGCCAATACGGCATCACCCCCGGCAAACAAATCGCGCACGGCAACGACGAAGCGCCGGATTATCAGAAGTACCTAAACGTCCTGCACTCTGGGGCCTTCACCAATATGCTTCAGACGCTGCAACCCTCGGCAGCCGTCATCGAAGAGGTTTTCCCGGACGGCAATCTCTTCAATCGGGAAGATCGCACCATCCGCGTCAAGAAAAGCCAGGTTGAGAACTTTGAAGGCGGCCTTGGTGCTGCGTATGTGCCGCTGGTTCCCCCCGGACTTAGCAAGGACGTGTTTGCAGGGATTCAGTTTTTCGGTGGTGAACTGCAACGCTCCACAAAATCCGACACGTATTTATCGTCCAGTGATCAGGGCGTTGATCCCAACACGGCCACCGCTGCGCGGATCGGCGAAGGCCGCACGCTGCGCGCGAATTCGCTGCACCTGGCGTTGTTCGCAGATTTCCTCAAAGAATGCACGGTCGGAATGCTTGAACTCGCCAAAGATCACATCGGTGAGATGCGCCGGGTCACGGTCGGCGACGAATACACACAAAAACGTGTCGCCAAAATCATTCGCAATACGGATTTGCAAGCCGAGGTCAAGGCATACGTGGAAGAAGGTTCGTATCTTCCTGATCTCAAAATCGAGCAACGGGCCGCGTACGGCGAAGGGATGAAGGCGTTTGTGGAAGGGATGAAGGCGGGCTTCGACCGACAGCAGCTCATCAAGAGCATCAATCGTCACTATGGGATTGACCTGGCGTGCGACCGCAACGCCGAGCGTCTCACCAGTTGCGAAGAAGTTCTGGCATTCGTGCGTGAGTCGGTGGCATCTGGCGCAATGGATCCCTTGGCGATCTATTTGATGAATCCTGTTGACCCGGATGAGACCAACCACGAAGCGCAGCTCACCTGGTGGCGGGTGTGGAAAGGAACGCCGGAAGGGAAACGCGCGCATCCGCTTATTCGCGCGGTCGCCAAGCTCTACATCCAGGCCCACGCGGCAGCCTTCATGGAAGATCGCATGTTCGTCGCGGCGCAGGCCCAGATCGGCCTGGGGCTGATTGCTCCTCCACAGGCTGCCGGGTTGCAACCTGCTGAACAAAATCCGACCGCCCCCTCACTACCGGGCAATGACCCACAATTCGCCAGCGATTCGCTCGGCGCTAACCAACCAATCCAATCAATCCAATGAGAAAACCTCGACAACCGAGAACACCGAAAGCGAAAGGAACCGTAATGAACGACGAAACCCCAATCAACGCGGCCGAAATAGACGAAGTCAGCGCGCCAGAGCCAGAGACCGATGCTCCTCCGGCTGACGAAAGCAGTGAGCCAGAGCCTCCGGCTGACGAAAGCAGTGAGCCAGAGCCTCCTGCTGTCGAGGCCGAAAGCGATGGCAAAGAAAACGTGCCAGAAAATGTAAACGTTGAGGTTGAAGACGAAAATTATCCTCCGCTCGGTGCCGCGCCTAGTGAACAGTTGGCCTGTGCTGCGTATCGGCTGTTTCGGCAGACTGACGAGGCAGGGAACTATCCGCCGTGGAAGCAATTGAACGACAGCGAAAAAGGTTTGCTGGTCAAAAAAGCCACAGCGGTATTTTCCGGCATCACGCCTTCTTCGGAATACGAAAACTGCGTCGCGCAAACCTTGGGATTGCCAATCCAGTAAGTGTGCCACTCCTCCAGGGGATCATCTGATCCCCTTTTTTACCCCATACAACTATGACCGACTTATTTGACGCTTTAACCAGTGCAGGCGAAACTCCGTCTGCAACGCCTCCCAGCCCGGAACCTGCACCTACGCCAACACCTGACCCGGTCGCTGCTTCACCCGCTGCGCCGACGGCCACCGCGACGGCTCCGGCGATTGCCCCGGAAGCGCCTGCTACCCCAGCGGTTCCATCTGCACCTGTTCCTCCGGCACCACCGGCTCAAGGGCAACCTGCCGCGCCGGTGATTCCCCCGGAGTACGCGACGGCGCACGAGTTTTATAACCGTCTCACGCCGATTGCGAATCGCATTGGCGGTCTCGACCACATCGAAAACGCCGTCGAATGGACTTCGTTGATGTTCGGGCTCGGCGACACTCCTCAAAATTACACACCAGAGCAATATTTCGTGGAGAAATTCAAGCAGACCGACCCGCAAATGTATGCGGCGGTTGCTGAACGCATCATTGAAGCGCAAAAGCCTGTGATTCTTCAGGCGTATCGAGATGAGATTTTACAATCCATCGGGATTCCCACGGACAAGCTGCAATCCGTGCAGGATTTTCTGAAGTACGGTGCTGGAGCAGTTGGTAGTGAGGAAGAACGCGAATTTATTACTGAACTCAACAATCCTGAGTTGGCCAAAGTCTTTCAGGGGCTGACGCCTGCCCACCGCGCTCATTTGCTCAATAATATGCCTAAAGAAATGGCGATAGATTGGCTGGCTGATAAAAAGGTAATGCTCGACATTCAGTCCGAAAAGAGCCAGCAATCAGAGCAGAAAACAGCCACCGAGCAACGAATCATGCAAGCGCAAACCGAGGCTTTACGCGAATCGCAGATTAGCAAAGCGGAGGAAGTCTTCATCAATGCCAAAGCGGCTGAACTGGGGTTGCCGAAAGAGCAAATTCAGGACTGGCTCACAGTGGTTGCGGTGAATATGGATCGGGAAATTGCACAGTTGCAGCAGCAGTTGCAGCAACAATATCCGCACGCGACGCAGGAACAAATCACGCAAGCTCTCATGCAGAAATCCGATGTCGCGCGCACGTGGCATCAACTGGAACAGGCGTGTGCCTCACGCAATGAATTGCGCATCAACGCGGCGATGAACCAGTTTCGGTTGCTGACCGAGACGCGTTTTGCCAATTTCCTGGCCTCTCGCAAGCAAGCGCCGGTCAACCCCACTGCACCGACCGTGCCCGCGCCAGGCGCGCCGCGCGATCCCCAATTTCAGCCGGGCAATCCTCCGGCCAACGATTCCAATTCCGATTTATTAGGTCTCCTCTTTGGGCAAACGGCACCAGGCCAATACGCCTAATTTTCATACCCCTCCCCATCGCCATCATAGCGAGGTTTTATTATGCCTACAGCCTACGAATCACTCAGTGATTCTGATGTGAAATTTCTGACGTACGTCAAAGACGGACTCGGCAATATCACGAATATGAACGCACCGCTGCTCGAATTTGCGAAGCAGTATTGCAAAAAAGAATCGTTTGGGCCGAAAGGCATCGAACGTCGTCACTACGAAAACCATTCCGTAAACATCAAGTTCGGCCCGTCCTATATGGACTATCCGGGTCGTACTTCGTTCCAGGCGGGTCTGTATAAGCAGATTCCCACGCAAGCGTCGCTCACGTATTCCATTGATCACGCGACAATGGATGCCTACCGCGCGCCCCAGGCCGGAAACGTCAACAACAACAAGGGCGCAATCGCCAAGATGCAGCAAGAGATGCAGATGCTGGCCCAAGGACTGGGGCATCGTCTCGACTTCCTGCTGGCCACGTCGGACACGACCGGCAAGGTCGCAACCGCAACCGGCACGCCGTCCACGACCAGTTTACCGCTGGCCACGGAATGGACATCCGGCAACCCGGCCTCTGGCGTCGGTGCGTCGCAAATCTACCCGGAAGTAGATTACGACGTGATCAATCCCAGCACCGGCGGCGTGCGCACTTCGTTCCGTGTGGCCTATGCGGATCGCACGAACATCAACAAATCCACGCACACGATCAGCTTCGGCACGGCGCTGGGCTCGGCTCCGGTCGCCGGGGATTACGTAGTGCCGAAAGAATCGTTCGGTCAGGCTCCGTATGGATTCCCGAAGCTGTTTGCGTTCTCCAAGACGGGATTGTGGCAAGGCAAAATCGTCACCTCTATCGTCGAAGACCAGACGCCGGGCATTGATGCGAGCCAGGCCGCGCTGACGAACTACCTCTTGCAGAAGAACATCGGCAAGCGGCAGATTCGTAATGGCACGCGCGAGATTCAGCCCTTCAAATGGGTGATGTCCATCGCCCAGGAGCTGGAATACATCAGCGGTGGTTGGGGCCAGTTCTGGATCAAGAATGGCGAAGGCAGCACGATGGATCAAACCATCAAGAAAGCCCGCTATCACCAGGATTTCGAGTCGTTCCATCACATTGACGCGGACAAATGCTTTGGCATTGACTTCAGTGATTTGTACTTGCTGGAGCAATTCGGCCCTGGCGTCATCAGCCCGGATGGTTTGGTGTGGCGGCAAATGCAGGCGGCGTCAGGTTCCAACCTGATGGGCCGTGGTGTGTGGTACACGATTTACGGGTACATCCTGAACTGGATGATCGAAAACCCGCAAAATCACATGGCCATCACCAAGCTGTACGTCAACCCGAACGCGCCGACGCTGGCGAACTACAGCACAACGAGCTAATTCTCAGCCACCACTGGAATAGCCCAGCAACGGGAGGGCTGACCACCCTCCCACTTTTTTCCTATGACTCCTATCCCCCAAGCTATTGCTGATGCTTTCAATGGCAAAGATCGTTTTGCCGCGCTGAACTCGCACGCGTGGACAGAAGTTCTGCCTGCACCGCTCAGCGACACCGATCACAACCGCGTTCAGGATGCGCTCGACGAACTGGTGGGCCTTCATCCCGATGGCGGGAAGCTCCTGAAACTCGCCTGGAATCCGCACACGGAAATGTGGGATAGCGCCATGCGCGAATATCGCCCGTACCTGTTTTGGAAAAAGGAATTCCAGGGACTAATTCATCTGGAAGGTGTGCTCCAGCGGGAAACCGTCAACATTGGCGTGCCAAGGTACATCATTCTGGGCCGTGTGCCACCGGAGCAGCAGACACAGACCGCAGACCGCACTTATAGCGAGGTGGCAGCCCGCGTGCTCATCGAAGTGGAACCCGGCCAATGGGAACGCGACTGGGCCACCGATCAGATTGAGGAGAAGGCAGGCGCTGACCAATGGAAGCCGCTTTTGACCATTTGCCAGCATTCTTTGCAATACAACCACGCCGCGCGGTCGCCGCAATGCTGCGTCAATCTCTTGCGCGAGAAAAAGCATTGTTATGGCGAGTATCGTCCGCCGGATGATATGGATCTGGAAATGCTCGGAGGCACCTTAAACTTCTGGGCACAGAAGCTCCAGGCCGCCGCGCACGAAGCCTTTACCGCCAAAGATAAATACACCGTGTTCCAGCATTATATGGAACAGGTGCAGTCGCAACAGAAACACACTGCCGCCGAAGCCGAATACATCACGAACGGCGCGGCGACCATCGCCACCAAGAACCCCATCTATTTGACTTAATATGAGTACCAATAATTTTGCCGCGATTGCCCTCCAAAAAAATCAACAACTCGAAGCCCGAATTGCTGCGCAACGTGACGCCTCGGCGATGCGCTACGTGTTTTGTCCCTTCGCCGAGATGCGCACCGACGCGATTCTGAACGGCATTGTGCCGATGGGCCTGATCACGCCGATCAGCGTGCAGACACAGCCCGTTGGGTCTATTTACCTGGCACCGCTGCTGGATGTTGACCCCAATCGGGAAGCGGAATTCTACGCCTACGACGAGAAGAATGTGCGCATCCCTGGCATCGGTCATATTGAGGTGAAGCCCAGTGTGATTGTGGACGAATTGACGACGCGCTATGCAAATTTCGGGTGTATCCAGATCAAGAATCTATTCTCGTTGCCGGTAAGCGAATGGGCGTCCCTGGGCCTCAACGAATTGATCTTTGGCGAGTATTTTGACGAGTATAGTCAGGAGATGCGCATCATGCAGCATCTGACCGCCGAGAGCTATCTCAATCAATTCACGCTCGCCGAGGAAACGCTGACTCTGCGTAAGGACGGCAAAGGCCCCAAGCTCATTGCTGTGTTACAGGAGTTGAAAGCCAGCGTAATGAATACTGTGGTTTGGGCGCGACGTGAAGCCGAAGCCGCGAACACGATGCTCGGCACCAAAGACCTGCCCCGCTTCAGCCCCTTCCATTATCGCCTGTTTGAATTCTCTGGTGTGACGCCACGCGATGAAGCCGTCAACCAAATGGCGAAGGATCAGCAATCCCTCAGTCAGCAATTGCCGGAATTGATTGAGAGCCTGGTGGAGAATAATCGCGGGACGAGCGGCGATGAAATCGCAGCAGGCATCGTGCAGGGACTGACGCCCCTGTTGCAGCAATTGAACGCAACCGTCGAAAAGGTCGCCAAAGTGGCTACGCCCAACAGCAAGAAACCGACCACGACAGATGCCTAAATTCTCTCCAATTACCATCACCGAAGGCCCAGACATTGAAGAATACGCATTTCAGTGTCCAGGCTGTGGCTATAACCATTGGGTACGCGTGAAAGGGCCAAACCCCTGCTGGCAATGGAATGGCAATGTGGATCGGCCTACGGTATCTCCGAGTTTGAATGTCGGTCCTGGCACAAAATCCCAATGCCATTCCTTCATCACCGACGGAAAAATTCAGTTCCTCGGCGATAGCTGGCACGAATTGAAGGGCAAGACGGTCGAAATCCCTGATTACGATGCAAGTTGACTACGAGAGAATCTTAGCTGAGGTGCGCGAGGATTGCGGATCGCCCGATTTGCACGCACCGACAGACGACCAGATCATCCAGAAAGCGGGCGACATTGCCCAGCTTTTGATGAATCAGATGGGGAATGCTCCGCCGGGCTGGTCGCAACAATATCGAGATTTACCCGTTATCGCAGGCAAAAGCATCTATACCCTCGCTGGCTGGGATAATTTCACCAAACCTGTACGCGTGCATTCCATTGATGCGGCAGATCGTAATCACATCAACCGCAAAGTCGTCACGTGCGAGCGCCAGAATGTAGACGAATACTACGATGGACGCACGCAGTCATCGGAAGGTGGTTGGAGTGCCCAGGTGATGATCTTCTACCGCCAATATGATGTGCAGTACGTCGAGGTGTTGCCCGCGCCTGCGGAAGCGGTCTCCTATCGTGTCTGGTACAACACGGGCCTGATTGAAGATCCGACGCGCGAAGCCGCCACGCCGGTACCGCCGGAATATTTTCGATTTTTGCGACTCAAGACGGCGGTCGCTGTTTTGCCACATTGCCTGTGGGCGGGGAAAGACGACCCGCTAAAGTTTAAGAAGCTCTTGGGCAGCGTGGGCACCAAGAAAATCCCTGGCACGGGTTTACTCGGTCAGGTGTGTGATTACGCTACCGAGTGGGAAAACTTCATTCAATCCAGTCGTGTCACCGGTAGTCAGGGGCAGGATTTGTACCTGGCACCATATTTGAATAGTTGGTTCTGATGATTAACGTCAAAAACAGCAGCAATATCGGGCAAGTCGGTTACGACGCCGATACCAAAACGCTCACCGTCGCGTTCTCCAACGGGGGGGTCTATCACTATGACGACGTCTCGCCGGAAAAGTGGCGACAGATACAAGATTCGGCCCTCGACGAAGAACATTCGACCGGTAAACTGTTTGCCAGCCTGATTAAAGGCCAGCATTCCTTTCGGAAACAACCGCCGCCAGAACAAGACTAATGGGCACTCCTTATTTCATTATCGAACGCGGCGTGTACGACCATCTGAATGCGCTGAAAAGCGATTCCGTTGCCAATGCGCAAAGCACGTTAATTTCGGGGTCGGCTCTGGTTGCCGATACACAGATCCTCAACCCGATGTATCCGCAGCTTCGTGTCTGGCGACAGATTTTGCTCTTTGAGCGCATCATCGGAAAAGCGATCTGTAATACGGAAGGCCACGCGCGGCGCAAGGATTTTGTGAGCGTGCAGAAGTTGAACCACCTGGATGCCTTGCCTTCAGCCGTGGGCGGATTCGGCTCTGTTTGGGATACCGAAGGCGGCAGCCCAACCTTGAAATATCTATTGCCGCGCACGCCGGAAATTGTGATTGAGTTGCGTGATACTGCCAATCAAATTCCAGTCCAAAATGGCACGTTTGCAGAAGAGTTTGCGTTCGGCTACGACGGGGCACGTTTTTATCACACCCTGTCGCGCCAGGTCAGCGCCGAGGTGTTTACCTTTGCCTCTATGCCAGATACTTTTGCTGGGATTGCCACGCTCTTTAATCCTGCGACCTCGCCCGTGCCATCCTCATTCTTGCCCGATGAATTCACCGCCGCGTTGGAGTACGGCGCAGCAGGAATCTGCGCGATGAAGGTTGGCACGTTCCCAGAAGAATCAAATTCACTCCTCCAGCTTGCCCAGATGTTGATGCAAGAATTGGGCGTCACGTTCAAAATCCCGCTTGATTTCGCTGCTACGGCTTCACCGGTGCAATAATGGCAGTCACTGCTCAGCAAATCATCACACAAACGGGTCGTATTCTGCGACGCGGCAAGAGTGCTTCCGAAACGGGCATTTACGACGACTGGCTCAAAGCCTTATTGCCCGAAGCCGTCATCAACCTGGCGATCAAGGTTGCCGATGATCCCGAACGGCGACCGCTGCTCTACAAACAGTTTGGCGACATTACGCTCACCGACGGCAAAGCGACTTTGCCCGAAGCGACGTATCGTCAGCTTTTGGTGAGCCGGATGAAATACTCGACGTGTTACGACAAGAGTTATAGCGATGATGTCAGCCAGGGAATCGCGCACAAGATGGTTTTCAAAGCCGATCACACCCGCGTGAGTGATGGACGCAGCTATCTGGATCGCAATTTCGCCTATTACGCGCTCCGTGAAAACAATATCGTCACGCGTGGCAAGGGCGACGAACGCTACGTGATCGGCCCATTGCAATTGTCAGCCTGCTACATCCCCGATTTCAGCACGGATTTCCCCTTGCCCTTTGAGTTGATCAATGCTCAGGTGGGCGAATTAATCCTTATGACCGGCCTCGCTCCGGTTCCGCATGCGTAAACAAGCTCTCTTCACTGGTTCCAAAGGGTACTTTCCGGCCCAGCCGTACATTCAAAACGGGATCCCGGATACCTTGTTTGCGGGGGAAAACTGTATCCAAGACCCGGAAGGCTGGCGCACGTTTGGAGGCTGGGAAGACCAAAACGAAAGTCGCACCTTGTCGGCCCTGGCCTACACGGCAACCCTCACAGCGGGCAGCAAAGTTGTCAATTTATCCGCCGGATCAGCAGCCAAAACAGATTTTCGCGCACGTCAGCACGTACTGTTCGGACGCAATCTGTTCCTGATTGAGCGCATTGTCAGTGATTCCGTCGTCCACATCTCTCCCGTTCCCACCGATGACGAAGCAGGCAGCGGTCAGGCGATTCAGAAAGTGTTGGTTCTCTCGGCGCTGAACAATGAACGGGCAACGCAATATGCAGGCAATGCCGTACTGCACCGCTCGAACGCGATTTTTGCGATTGGTGATGGGGGGCTGTGGAAGGCAGGCGCGGCACTGAGTGCCACACTGACAGCCAGTGATTCTCTGAAAGTCGCCTATCCAAAAACGGATGGCACGTACGATTCGCGGCCCGCTGGATTCTCGGCACCGTCGGCACCGACCGTAGCAGAAGGCAGCGCGGGATCTAAGAATATGCCTGTTGGCTCGTACCCGATTGTTCTGGTCCGCAAACGGATTGGCTTTTCTGGGCAGGGCAACCCATCCGCACGTTCGATTGCTGTCATCAACACCACGGGCAACACGGTCAGAGTTACCCTTCCTGCATTTGCCACCAGTGAAGGGCAAACGGGCTGGATCATCGCCGGGCCACGTCCGTCCGAAGTAGGTGTCTCCTCCTATCCAGGCTTGTGGGAATGGCTCGAAACTGACCAGGAATCCACCACCCTTGATGTCGAAGTCACCGATGACGAACTGCTGACGCGGGTCAGCTTCGACAATGACATGCCGCCCAAAGGGGGCTTCGTCTTCAACGTGGCCAATTACATTGTAGTCGCCAGCACGGGCGGTGCTCCTGATAGCAGTGACATTGAAACTACGCCGGGGCCGGAGCTCGCGCCCAGTAAATACAACAACCCAGAAGCGTACTCCCCCTTTGCGCGCGTGCCCGTGGCAGGTGGTGAAGAGATTCTTGGCGTACAAGTCGGGCAGATGGTCGCATTTCTGATGACGCCCAACACCATGCAGGTCGCCTCGTTGTCTGGCAATCAGATTGCGCCGCTCGTCGTGCGTAAGCACTGGGAGTACGGGTTTCTGCATCAGTTCAATGGGTGTGTCGCGCACGATCAATTTATCGGCCTGACCAACAATGGATTGCATCGTACGGCCAATGAAAACAACTTCGTGCCGGTAGATGATTTCTCTGTGCCCGTGCGCAGCGATCTGCGCGAGACCAAGTTGGCGCGCTCCTTCGTTGGTTACGATCCGGCGCGCGAACATATTGTAGTCTTCCACGCCAACGACCGCCTCAATGGCGACTATTGGCAAACGAAAGCGTGGAGCTACAACCTCAAAACGCGCACTTGGAACCCACCTGCCTATCTCGGCTCTGGTGCTGACTTCACCGTCACGAGCTGTCGCACGGTCGGCGGCATTTTGTATTACACAACTGCCGAGGGGGATGTGTATCGCTGGGATGAAGGCGCACAGACAATCGCGGGGTATCTCGGCACCTGCTTCAATGCGGAAGCGCCGCATTTTCGCAAAACGGTGCGCAGCGCAAAAGCAACCGGCAATTTATCAGGTCTCAAACTTTATACCGATCTCAATGTTACAGGTTTGCGCGCGGGGGCATCTGCCCCGTCGCACACACTGACTGCGTCAGGAGCCTCAACACATCAAACCGTGTGGCTGCTGAATACGCAATGTTATTCCTTCGCCTATCGGCTGGAATTTTCTGGCAGCAATAAGGCGAGGGTATTTGACCAGCTCGAAGCGGAATATTTGCTGCACGCTGGTTTCAGGAAATAACTATGCACAATGATTCCATCGCATTGCTGACCGATGTCACGACCGGAACCTCAAATGCCGTGCCGATTCAACAATATCGGCGTGTCGGTGGCACGGTCGCGTTTGCCACGGGCGTGACGGCAGGCGCAGTGATCTTCGAGACAGCTCCCACCGCCGATTATGCAGGCACCTGGTCGGAAGCCTTCACCATCACATTTTCCGGGACAGCTCCCAATCTGTTGACCGACATGGCAGACGTTGCCGCGAATTTTATTCGCGCCAGAGTTGTTACGACAATTTCGGGTGGTGGCGACCCCAAAGCCACTATCACCCTCAACCGCATTCGCAATACCCAGGTATAGTCGCCTTTCGGGCGAAGGAGAAATCTATGCGCAAACACTTTTTGCTCGTTCCTATCATTGTTCTGGCGCTCTTGCTGCAAGCGTGCCCGCAAAAAACACCCGTCAAACCTTCCCAGGCCGCGCACGCGGCGCGTCTGTTCGCGGGCGCGCCGCTCATCCTGAAAGCCGTCAAAGACTCGGCACAAGTACTATCCTCGGATGGCACCTTGTCTGCCGCACAGGTTGGTTCGATCAACACGTCTGCCGACAAAGTGAAGGCTGCGTTCGACAATATCGCGGGGGATGTCGAGCAGGGCAAGTTTGATGAGGTGGGCTGGGATAACGCACTTGCCACCATCGAAACCGAACTCACGTCTGTCCTGGCCGTCTTTGGCAAAGTGCTGGATCCGCGCGTGAAAGAAATCGTGTTGCTCGCGCAAGTGCTGATTCCTTCGGCGCGCAACCTGATCAAGCAACTACAGCCGAAAACCCTGCCCACTCCGGCGCTGGATGCTGCTGGCAAGCATTATCGCAAGAACGCGATCACCCCCACACAGATTTTGACCCTCGCTATCATTGCCACGAGTCTCGGCGGTCAGTTGTTGCTTTTGCGTGGGGAAAACGATGTCGCTCAGCTCTGGGCCGCCTTTCACGCTAATTCGGAGGCGTACGGTAAATAATGTACGGCTTAGGTTGGAAGCCCGATTTACCGGACTTCCGCGACCACGTATTGGCGGTTCCGCTGCCCGGCCTGGCAGATTTGCCCGCGCAGGTGGATTTTCGACCGCACTGTCCTCCCATCGAAGATCAACAAACAACGTCTTCGTGCGTGGGGCAAAGCGTTTCGTGGGCGCTGGAATATTTGTATTTGCGTGACGGCCTGCCACGCGTGGAGTTGTCGCGGCTTTTCCCGTATTACGGCGCACGCGAAATCCAAGGATGGACGCGCGAGGATGCGGGCTGTTATCTCCGCGATGCGATCAAGTTCACGATGGCGTACGGCATTTGCGCCGAATCCTTATGGCCCTTTGATGATCGAAATCTGACGCGGAAGCCGTCCAGCAAAGCCTATCAGGATGGCAAGCTGCGGCGGCGCTTGCGACAGTATCTGCGCCTGGAAAGCCTGGTGGAATTAAAGGTCGCACTGGCAAGCAACGAGCCGGTTGTCTTTGGGTTTTCCGTCTACGAAAGCCTGTATAACAAACGGGTCGAGCGGACAGGTATCGTCCCCTTACCAGACAAGGGCGAACGAATGCTTGGCGGGCATGCGGTTGTGGCGGTCGGCTATGACGATCAGCGCCGGGTCGTGATTTGCCGCAATAGCTGGGGCGCAAACTGGGGCGACCACGGATATTTCTATCTTCCTTACGACTTCATTCACAATCGGAATCTCTCGGATGATTTCTGGTTGATGCGATGACCAAGTTTGCCGTAGTGGCGCGGCGTGCGTGTGAACGATGGGGGTTGCACGAACGTTGCCAGGAGGCCCCACTACGGCAAAGCCTTTATAAAACCGGGTGAATAAATGAGCTTTACAGAACGTGACAAGGCTGCTGCGCGGGCCATCCTCAGCGTGTTTGAAACGAGCCAAAAACAAGGTGATCCGGCGGCAGTTGCCGTGTTGGATGATGGCGCGGGCGTGAGTTACGGGATTAAGCAATTCACGCATGGAGGCGGCGCACTGGAAGAAGTTTTGCGCGAGTTCGCACGTCTCGCTCCTGCGCATCAGGCTTCGGCAACTCGGTACGCCGATCAATTACGCAACAGGTCTGCTGCCAACGTGGAGCAGATGGGAGCAGATTTATCGTTTCGACAATGGCTGCGACAGGCCGGAAGAACGCCGGAGATGCGGACAGCCCAGGAAACCATTGCCGACCGGAATTACCTCAACCCGGCGCTGGCTGAATGTGAGCGAAATGGCTTTATCGAACCGCTTAGTTTGGCCGTTGTCTTTGATAGTTACGTGCAAGGAAGTTGGGAGCGGTGTAAGCGCGACACGAACGCAAAACACCGCCGCCCCGTGCCGGAAAAACGCTGGATCGTGGATTACCTGGCAACGCGTACACAGTTTCTCCAAGGGCGGAAATCGGGCGCTGCGCGCGCTTCCGTGTATCGCCCCGCAACGTTTCAAAAATTGATTGAGCGGGGAAACTGGAAACTGGCGACTCCCTTTACTGTGCACGGTCGCACGATTGAAGAGGACGATTTATGAGCATCCTACAGCAGTTATTGGTAGCGATCTTTGGACGCCCGGATATAACCAAAATCGGGCTGGCCATTCGTGGCTTTTTGTTTGCGCTCGGCGGAGCGGCCTTGTCTGGTGCGCTCGACCTGGGAACGCAGGTTTTAGGGCAATTAGGAAGCGCGGAGCCGATTGTTATCAATTGGCAGCTCGCCCTGCGCACCTTTCTGTTGTCGGTAGGGCCCGTGCTCTTGATGTGGGGCGCATCGCTCGCCGCGTGGATGAAGGCACAATCCAGTGTATCGGTGGAGCAGTTAAATCGCCTGCTGGAAATTAGTATTGCCTTGCCGCAAGGCGCAACAGTCGAAGATGCCAAAGCCATTTATCATCGGGAAGTTATCACTCCGATGGATGCGCGTGGCAGATAATCTATAGGAGCTTTTATGAAAACTGCACGTCAAAAACTTGCCAAGCGCATCAATGATGCCCTGGGGAAAACGTTAACGCTCAAAGAAGCGGAAAAAGTCACGTCGGAATTTATTGACGCAATGGTCGTGGTCGCCATCGAGACCGGCGCGCTCAATCTGAACGAATACGGAAAACTGAAGGTGATCGAAAAAGCCGCGCGCAATCGGTTCAACCCCGCCACAGGTGAAACCGTGCACGTCCAAGCCCGCAAAACCCTGCAATTCAAACCTTCGCCTACATTCGTAAAACAACTCAATTCTTAGACCAGCCCCTTCTAGCTCCTCACTGGTCGCCACTGGAGGAAGAAATGGAACTCCGCATGAATTTCGACAGCCTGCAAACGGCCACTCTGAATGCGTGTATTGGACTCGGACTGGGAAACGTTCTGGCCTGGGCGCTTGTTTGGCACGTGCCCACGTGGTTGCTGGCCGGAATCGGCACCATTGTTTTTGGAGCCATCTCAACGCTCGTGAATTTATGGATCAAGGACAACTACGAACGCATCTTTAAGGCATTCGGGATTGACTTGGCCGCTCGCAAACGCCGAAAATTAGCCCAACGGAAAAAGCCCCTTGGACTGGAATAATGACCGCAACCATAGACGAACTGCGCAATGCAGTGGCGCGTGCGCTCGACGCGGCCAATAAGGCCATTGAACGGGTGACGACGCGCGAAGCTGGATTACATGCCCGCATCAATGCACTCGAATTAGAAAATAAATCCTTGAAATCCGCGCAAGCCGATCCGACCGTGATTGCCGCTCTGGTAGATCAGGTCAACACGATGGCTGCTACCTTGGAAAAACTGTGAAACGTCTTTCCCTCCTTCTTCTTTTTCTCCTCCTGGTGGGCGGCACTGCTTATGCGCAGACGGGCCGACTGGGAGGCTGTCAGGCCAGCGGGATGGTAAAAATGCTGGAAAGCTGTGTGGCAATGCTGCAACAGTTAACCGGAAGCGTCAGCGCTGACATCGTCACGATCACGCGTGGATTGTGGCTACGACTGCGCCAGGACTCCGCTCGCTTGTCCGAAATGGAAGCCGAAATCCCCACCCTGATTTCGGATTGCGACAAAGCTCGCAACCGTTTTGATTCGATCTTATGAAGAAATACTTGCTGTTCCTGATTCTGCTGTTGTCGGTGCCTGTTTGGGCGACGGACATCACCATTAGCGCCGGGGTTGTCTCCAACGCGAACATCCCGAATCTACCTGCCGCCACGACCGGCACGGCCACCGTGACGAACGGTTCGACGACCGTGACGTCGTCGGCAGTGTTTCCCGCACGCCTCAACAACCTGGGTGGGTATCAAATCAAGCTCGGCTCGACCCTGTATTATGTATCTCGACAGGATTCCGCCAGTAGTCTGACATTAACGGCGAACTATGTCGGGGCCACAGGCACTGTCTCTTTCACCATTTATCCGGTCGTGGTGTTGCGGTTTTATGCAACACAGAACTTTG
>JACCDR012588587.1_pt1 | contig 36957 bp, 63 predicted proteins | sample 7446431 | NCBI WGS metagenome assembly JACCDR01 (sample SAMN15323443, study PRJNA562643) | freshwater metagenome | isolation source: river surface water | place: USA:Blue River Watershed | collected 2017-08-17 | reverse complement strand
TCAAATCTCAACAACCTGCCATTACTCAGGCGTATGGTGCTGCCAAATCAACTCTGCAAGGCGCACAGTCCTCACTGAAAGATAAATATACTAAGTTACTCGCCGACATTAAGAATGTGGGTACACAACAAACTCAAGCTGCTGCTAAAACTACTAATGCAGAGCTTGCTAGACGTGGCATCACTGCCGATTCAACCGCTGCAAGTCAAGAAGTACAAAATGTACTCAATCCAATCGAACAACAAACCCTAGCACAAGAAAACGCTGCTACTGCTGCCCAAGGGGGTGAAGAACAAGCCCTAGCAAACGCTATAGCTAACTTGGGTATCTCGGAACAATCAGCACAGGGAAACATTCTAGGCCAAGTAGCAAACTTACTAGCTGGCGGTGTCAATTCTGCAACTAGTCTTGGTGGTAATATCTATAGTCAGTTAGTTGCTAACGAGCAACAGGCCAAAATGGCACAACCAACGGCTACACAACAGACTACATCTGACTTGCAAAATAAATTACTTCAACAACAACTAGCATCTGCCCAATCGACTGCACCTCTCCAGCTACAAAAGCTACAGGCAGAGATTAAGAAACTACTATCAGGCGGAAGCGAAAATAGTGGAAGCGATTGGAGTTAAAAATGCAAATACTACCAGACGGACGAGTCCAGATTCAAAACAAAAAAACAGGTGCGGTTAAAATCGTTACGCCAGATCAATTGCCCCAGTATGGTATCAATACCGATGCGTACACTGCTCAAAAAATGTTGATTGATGAGCAAAAAAACAAAGCAAATCAGGCAGTATTGGCTGGCGTTCCCCTTGATGACAATGCTTTAGCTGCTGGTGCTGATCTGTCAGTTATCCAACAAGCTCAACAACAGAAAGCTCAACAACAAAAACAGCCATTACTCGATGCTGTTGATATGTTGCTTAAAGAAAACACCAAACCCATTACAGGTAATATGCAGATTAGTGAGGGCATGTTGTCGGCTCTTAATCCTCAAAATATTTTCGATGCTTTAACTGGTAATAAAGCTCAGACAACCAAAAATAAATACGATCAATTAAAAGCCATGCTATCTCTTGGGAACGTGGAAAAATTAAAAGGTCAAGGGAGTGTTACTGAGGCAGAACGAAAAATGCTTGCTGAAGCTGCTTCAAGTCTTGGTAGAAATATGTCTGATACTGACTTCAGAAAAACACTAGAGGCTATCCAAACAAGTTTGGGTGGCAAAACAAGTAGTAGTTCACTTGACACCATTGATGAAGAACTAATCAAAAAATATAAAGGCAAATAATGCCAGCAACTAATGAAGAATTTATCAAAAAAGCGTTTGCTGCTGGGCTTACCGAAGATCAGGTAAGAGCTGCTGTTGCTGAACGTAACCAATTAGCTGCAAAATCAACTCAACCAACAAGTCCAGAAAAAAGTGTCGGAGGTCTTTTACAAAACGCTGGAAGAAACGTGGGAGATATTTTAACCGGACTAGCTAATACTCCAAAAGCTATTTGGGATTTTTCACAAGAAGAAGCCAAAATAAACCCTATTGGTTCTGACCCTCTTGGTGGTGTCAAAATGCTTGGAAGAGTAGGTAAAATGGTTGGTGGTGGAGTCTTAAAAGATGTAGCCGATACTCTTGGTATTTCGGCCACAAACACTCCAGAACAAGGAATAAGAATAAACGTAGATCCACAAGCAGCAGCACAACACGCTTACGATAAACCAGTAGACACACTATTGAACGTAGTTCCTTTTCTTTCGGCTGGAAAAACTGCAAAAGCAGCCAAAGGATTAGATCAAGCAGATGTATTAAGTGACGTAAAGAAAGCATTGCCAGTTGTTGAAGCTAAAAAAGTCTTATCCGCTGATGAGGTACTTGCACAAGCTGGGAAAACACCAAAACAGATACAGCGATCAGCCATGGCTCAATTACAAGATAGTGAGTTTACCGTTCCAACTCGTAGGGCTGACAAAATAAAGCCAATTGAGACAATGAAAGAGTTACAAGCAAATGGACATACTAACGTCACTGATATTGAGGATTGGAGAAACATTGCTAATCAAACTACTGGTGAAAACGGACTAATTACAAAGATTACAAGAAATGCTATTGCTGATCTCAAAGATGAGGTTAATCTACTCTCTGATACCAATGGTAATAAAGTGCTTGATGCAACCAAACAACAATTAAAAATAAGTCACGACATCCCGAAAGAAATTAGGGCTGATATTGAGATGCAGGTACAAAGTATTTTAGATGAGGCTCAAGGTTCGCTGCCAGATACCTATGACCCAGGGAAATTGTTTGATGCTCAAAGACAACTAGAAAAGATGGCAGCCGCTGAAAATGGTAAGAGTACATACTTAACTAAAAACCTAGCGGCAGAAGATAGGGCTGATGTTTTTAGAGCAGCAGCCAGTGAAATAAGACAGGTAATTGAAACCGAAGCAAAAACCAAAGGAAACACGGTATCAAAGTATATAACTCCAGAGGTTATCGAACAGGCCAAAGCCATATCTCCTAGAATTGCTGAAAAATTAGCAGCCGCAGCGGAAAAGGGATCTATTGCTGATGTCAGATCAATTGCCGCCCCTTATGCCAAGTTAAATGAAATGATTAAATTAACTGATGCGAATGCCATGAGTTCTTTTGCTAAAACAGGTCGAAAGTTTGATACTATGGTTAGTGATGTTTTAGGTTCGATTGGAGGCGCACAAGGAAGAATTGCAGGAAAGGGTATTGAATTGGCAACACAGGGAAAAACTGGACGGAAAATATCTGAAATTGTTGAAAACATTGCGGAAAGTACTAAAAAAGCTGGTGGGTCAGCTAACTCTATTAAAAATAGTACCTTATCTAAAGTAAAAGCGTTATTAAGCAAACTACCTAAAGCAACTCAAGATAATAAAAATAAGGCTTTTATTCTCAATCAACTAAGTAAGACCATGAGATAATTATGATAGACCTACAGCTCATCTCTCTCATTATCGGTATTTGTGTCGGACTTGGTACATTAATAGCCGGATGTGGGTTTGCTTACGCTCAATTTAAAACAGGTGGAGATAAAGCAAAGGATGATTTGATTGAAACTCTTAAAGAAACCGCAGCAGTTGAAAAAGCAAAAGCCTCTCGATTGGCAGAGGAAAAAACTACTATCGTCAATTCACATCAGATCCAAATCAACGAACTCAACACTAAAATCGGTAAATTGACTGGACTGTATGAGGCGGCAGAACAGTCAAAAAAAGAGTATTTGCTCATCTTGCAAGGTCGTGACCCAGCTCAACAAGCCTTCATGGAGTTTCTCACTAAAGCAGCACAAAACAATAATGAAGCAGTAGTTCAATCACAAAAATACATGAGTGAAACGATTGTTATATTAAGCGAAATTAGAACTTTCATGGAAAAATTAAACAATAGCGCAAAACAAAACCAGAAATTTATTGATGATGTTGATGCTGCTACTGCCAGTGAAGCTGGTAAGGTACTCAGAAAAGATATTTAATGCTCAAACAAACACAACCACAATACAAAAAAATCATGCTTGGTAACGGTAAATCAAGTATGTATGACGTGGGGTGTTATCTCTTTTCTCTTGTTGATGGACTTAATGCAATGGGTTGGGATTTTACACCAGAGTCATTCAATCAACTTTGCATAGATAAAAAACTCTTTATTGGTGAGTTCCAGAATTATATTGATGTAGATAACTTGCCGAAAGTATTGCCGGATATCTTTCAGTCATTTGTTAAACTAGATGTGTGGCCGCCAGCTAACTTACTAGAGGTATATACAAAAGAGAACTATGTAGTGGTTTGCAAGGTAGACGCTCGAGGTATTGGTGGAACTGGCACTCACTTTGTGAGACTGCTAAGAATGGATGGTAACACTGCTATTATTGGTGATCCCTGGTTTGGAGATGAGCAAAAAGTAACAAAAAGATATAGTAAATACGAAAATATATTAAGCCTGAGAGTTTTTCAAGTAAGGAAAAAAGCTCCCATTGTTACGCAACCACCTATGCAAGAAACCGCAATCAAACACTTCAATGTCAAAGACGATAAAGAGCTTATTCAAATGGTAGAGCGTGAGCTTCAGTTCCTAACAGATGAGCGTAAAAATAATGCTGGTCTAAACGAAACGATCAAAAATCTGCAATCACAACATGATAATTTTGTGGAAAACTTGTTAACAACTCTTAATCCTATGGGCAATCCTCTTGGGCTATCTAGTGAGGAACTTGTAAAAAAGCTCGTTGTTGAAGCGGTTAAAGTTGAAACAGATCTACAAACCAAACTGAAAGAGAGTGAAAAAGCTGCGGCAGAGCGTGAGCGATTACTTAAACAAGAAAACGAAGAACTGAACCGACAACTCGCACAACTTCAAAAGGATAAGGACTCACTGCAACTTCAATTGAATGACTTGCAAAAAGGGTTAGATAAAGTGAAACAAGCTCAACAGACACAACAGGAAAAGAAAGACGATTTTGACTTATTTAGAGAGTTTGTAACCAAGATAAAAGAACTAGTAACAAGTATTAAAAGGAAGTAATGTTTTTATTCACCACTAAAAAAATAAGTCCACAGGGTAAGGTTAACGAAACAGACTTACGCAAGATTGCTAGAGATACTATGATCTTTCTGGCTGCCCCTGCCTTGATTTATTTTGGACAGTTAAGCGGTACACTGGCTCAAAATGGAGTTATCCTATTTCCTGATTTAGTACCCACACTCTTAACTATTGGTGCTATAGAGGGTTGGGCTATTGGTATTGCTATTAATTTCTTTTTAAAGTTAAAAGACGGTAATAAATAGATTTACAACGTAGTAAGTAGCGGTAAAGGAACACATGTACGGAAACAAAGTGATGGCTTTGGGCTTTGGCCTATCTCCACTTGGTCTTGGTCATTTTATCCCTATTCTTATTCCTGCTGGCGCAATCATCTTGATTGTCGGAGCAGTAATGGTTCTGTTGGATAAATAAAAAGTATGTAGACACTTTCAGCCCCTAACTAATCACTAGGGGCTTTTTGTATGTCGGAACGTGAGTCAAGACACGAGCATATTTGGGAATTAGCGTCACTTGGGCTACTTGTTGTTGCTAGCTTTGGGGCTTTTAGCCATAAGGTAAGAGCGCAAATATATAACCGAGATCGTGGCAGGTCAGTAGAGAGTGGCGCCCAAGCAGACGAAGCAGCCCACTATGACCATACTAGGAACGAAAACTACGACACAGTGGAGAATGGTCGGATGCTTACCACCAGAGAGCATTACCTAGATCATTACTACAGGAGAAACAACGGTCTATCCTATCAAGGTAACAAATGGGCTTTAGAGCGTATTTGGGAAAGACTCAGCGATAGTGAACGACAGGGATTGCCAACACCTGATACGTTTTGATTACTCAACCATATTAGGCTCTGTTACTGGGGTAATCACAAACCGTCTGTTGTGTTCAACTCGACAATGGATAGAGCAGTACACACGCCAACCATGACTAGGCCATTCTTTGACCTTATTAGGACACGATGGATTAGCGCACTTTGGCGGTTCGTTGGAGTTGTTCATATACTTCACGCAGCTCTACCGTAGTCATCGTCTTAGCACGTTGTTTGTACTCAGTATGTTTGGTTTGGAGGTATTCTAACCCCTCTTTTCCGTACTTTTCTAGCATAGCCAAGGTGTAGGGCAAAGCGTTGTTTTCGTGGGTGTAATTGACCGCCGCTGTAGTGAGGTGACAGTTGGTTAAGTCCCAGCGTAGGGGAAAGACAGTACGGGTGACGAAGTGAGAGAGTTGTAAACCATTTGGATTCTCCTGTGGATTCCATCGACCAGCCTGTACACCAGTGACAAAACAGCGATCTTCTAATGTAAACACAATCTCACGTACTAGCGCATCACACAGTTTAATGAGCTTCTTGCGCTCGCTAGATGCCTTTTTTCGCCTCTTTTTGGTCTTTTCCCCTGTCTGTGTACCTTTTAGATACCCAATCACTTCATCCTCCGCTTCTTGTTGACCTGTTCAGAGTGTCTTTTTTGTTGCACCTCATACTTGCAACTTGGGCAGTATTTAGCCTTACCAGCTACGGTTGAAGAACAGACAAATGGGTCGCCACATTGTTCACAGTTTTTTTGTACTTGTTTCATCTTGTTATGATAACAGCTTATATCCAAGACGGCGAATGGCTTTAATTTTTATTGAAGTACCAAGTAGTTTTTTCCTTAATCGAGATATGACGGCGTTCAGTGCGTCCAAGTCTTTTTTAATAGATCCATTTAGGTAGAGTACATCTATCATCTTTTCTCTGGATATTAATTTTTTGGTAAACAAAAGTGAGCAAACCCTATTTTCTTGATACGTTAGCTGTATTTCCTTACCTTCAATAGCAATGGTGGCCTCGTTTTCGTCGTAGTCGTTACTCATAGGTTATTTACTCCTCAATTTCCTTAAATCACTAATAACTCCATCGACAAAATCAAACAACAGAGCCTCTCTTTGTGTGTAATGTTCTCCTGGTTTGTCACAGGGGTGGATTAAATCATCACAAAAAGCTGTTTTACACGGACAGTTACACTTTATTTTATCTTTTGGTCGTTTTGATTTACTTGCAATTAACTGAGCCAGTCGTTCTCTCTCTTGCTGTTTGGCTAGGGTAATTGCCTCGATTTGTAGTTGAGAAAATCCTAAATAAGCCTCATCGTAAATGGCCTCTCGTTGCTCTCTGGTTATTTCACCTTTAATAAATCTGCTTGTAGCTAACGCCACTTTTTCAATGAGCAACTTAGTAACATCGTTTTGCGTTTCTTCTACTGGTAGTGTTGGTTCTGGGTTAGTAGACATTGCTTTAGTACGTTTATCAGCTTCCTTAGCCCAAGCAGTCAAAACTACATTGGTGAGTGATTTCTTTTTTTCAATTTGATTAGGCATGATTAGTTAGTCCTCAATTTCTGCTCTTAGCTCATACTTGGTAATCGTAGACATCATTTTTTGAGTAGAGTCCTTTAGCCGATTAAGCACGTATAAAGACTCAACTGTTTGACAATCCTCTTTAGCTCGTAAAAAAACCTGATTAAGTATCTCTAAAACTTGTTTTTCTGTCATTTGTCCTCTCTTTGGTGGGTAGGGGGTACGTTTTGATGTGAAGTTACCTCCAAGTCATTACCTTTAACCATTAAGTCTAGTGTTTCGCCTGAGTTATTAGCAGGATGGATGTAGATCATAATGTGATCATCTTTTATTGTGTTTACTTTGATTGACCAATTATTATGATCTTTCAAGTAATTTTTTCTCAAGTATTGTTCAAGTGTCATTATTTTTCCTTTCCCTACTTTTTATTGGTCAATCTCCACAATCGTTTTAGCCAATATCCATGATAATAAGCAACCGCCTCATCATTTTCTGGTCTAAATGCTATACCTCTATCAGTAAAAATATGTTTTACTAAGTGAACACACTCATGAGCTAGAGTGTAAAAGTCGTTTTCCTCAATCCTGATTATGTAGCTTCTCTCAACTGAGCCATCTTTTTTGGTAAAATCAAGTAATTCTACATATCCCTGTAGTTTTGGATCAAAATCGCTAATTATCTTTTTATTTTTATACCAACCTTTGAGTTCTTCAATAGTACCACCGTATAAAAACCATACATCTGCTAGAAAAACTGGGTCAAATAACTTTTTAGCTGTCATTTGTTTTCTCCCTTAGTTGAGGGTAGTAGGTTTTGAGATAATTCCCTTTTAATTTGCTCTCTAACTTTGGGCAGTCCTTGCTCATCGACTACCTCTAAAAACCACACAAACTTCATTACGTCTTTACTATTGTTTAATCCATATTTAGCAATAAAAAGTAGGGCTGATTTCTCAATAGTAGCTAAAGATAGTCTGGTCTGTTTTTCACCTTTCATTTCTCCTTTGAGTGGGTAAGAGTTGCTAGTTTTTGACGGAGTTCGGCACGGAGTTGGTTTTTAGCTTTACAATAACATCCTCCCCAAGATTTCAAACAAGCGTGTGATAATGTTTCATCTTCCCCAATCATCTCCTCCACCTCACTGAGTACCTGTTGACGGGAGAGGGCTAACTCGGCAAGCCAAAATTCCTCAATTTCGTGCATGTCATCGCTAATGCCATCTTTTTCTTTTTCATCCCAAATACCGTCAAACGGTAACATGCTCGTAAACCTCTCTCTAAACCGTTCTACTGCTTCTGATGGGTTGTAGGGCATAGGGTCAATCTTTTGATTTAATTCTATTAAAAAGAGCTATTTTCTCAGCTAATCTCAGTATCGTTTGTGTGTCTTGAGTAGCCATCATGTGAATACCAGCTTGTGTACTGAGTATTCGTAACGCTCCATCATCACCATATTTTTTGGAAAGTGACGGCCAAACATCGTCAAGATTTTTGAAACTCTTTTCCAGTTGTTTTAATTTTTCTATTGGTTCTGTCATACGTTTAGTTACTTTCTTTGGTTAGGTGATTAATCAATTTCTTGTTTTACAAACTCACTAATATCTACTTTGTGCTTAATACCATCAGGACTGGTAGTTATGATACTCAAATCACCAGAGTAGTAACCATTTTGTTGGTTATAACAAGGGATAAAATAGCCATCAATTCTAAAACCAGAGTCTTTTACCCCTTCAATATCAAGTGTCTTGAAATCATGCTCTAGTACATCAGTTCCCTCAAGTTGGTTAAAATCGGCATAGACATTTTCGCAACAATCCTGTTCATGTTCATCTTCAATAACTGTTCCATCATCAAAAATCAGTTTGTCTTTAAAGCTTAATAATTTCATAGCTCATTTCCTTTATTTAGTTAGTTTATTAGCTCAGGGTGTTTAGTCTCGCAAACTCACCAAAATATTTTTTTGCCAATTCGTTATAGTCTTTTGCAGCTTCTACAGCAGTTTTTCTTAACTTTCCGTATACAACTTTATTTTTGATTGTTAAAACCGCTACAAAAGAGTTTTTTCTTTTACCAATACCCTTATATCCGTACTTGTTTTTTGCCGATCTATTTCTGTTGTTTTGCTCCCTAGTGCAATACCTCAAGTTTTCTCTGGTGTTGTCTAGTGGGTCTCCGTTAATATGATCTATTATTTTTCCTTCAACTTTGGTTAACAAAAGATATGTGACCCTATATGTTTTTTTCTTGCCATTTTTCCACACTTCACAGACTGGATACTTACCTGACAAATACCATTTCTTACTTGATACCAGATCATAGTCCTGATCATCAACCAATATTGATAGGTGTTTATTTTTTCCACTGATTTGTACTTTTTTCATATCAACCAACAAACCTTTTAATTAGTGCTAGTAAAGAGCTGATGGTGGACGTTCTTGCTCTGCTAGGGTTAATTATTCCTTTGCTTTGTTGGGACACAGATTAGCCTCATCTGTGCAAATACTCCGCAGAAGTTCGTTACTCTCCCACCGTGACAGGATCACTGCCCCGCTCTACTCTGAGCTATACGGTTTAGAACATCCAAGCCCACCATCAGTCCTCTACGTTAATGTACTCATCAGGTAGTAAGGTGTGTGGGTAGTCTATTCCCTTTACTCGCTGTGACTGGCGAAGACGGGCGACTATCAGTCCTTTGGCTTTTCAGCCACCCACACGCTTTACCACCCGATGTTGATTTGCTGTAAAGACTGAATAAGCAACTCGTTTAGACTACTTGCCGACTTGATACGGACGTCTCCTTATCCTACGGTCACCATTTCTAGTGTCGACCTAGACTCTTTTTTTAGACTTAAAGTTGCTTACTCAATCTTCACTTGTTAATATAACTATTATTCTAACAACTTGTTAGGTATTGTCAACTACCTTTTTCATCTTATCTAGCTCTTTAATAGAGTACAGTGTCGCTCCACGGAACACCTCTATGGGTCTAATCTTTCCCCTGAGAGTCCACTCGTAAATACTAAAACGAGACACTTTGGCGTACTTAGCGGCCTCTGTTGCTCCTGCAATCCATTCATCTACTTTAATTGTTTTCATCTACTCCCTGCATATAAACTAACTACTAAAATAATAATTGCTCCTATAATCATCAACCATGCACCAAATCCTACTAGTTCGTTCCACATCTTCTGAGCTTCGATGATTGATTTACCTCTACCTATTTTGTTCATTTGTAATCCTCTGTCATTGAGTATTGGTGAAGCGCCAAACAAAAGAGTGATATAGCCACATAAAGGTTTGAGAAAGTATGACCAGTAAGTGCGAGTATCCCCATTCCTATATTTATTGATGCCGTGATAATTATCAATGTTTTCATCTCATCCTCTCCACTACTGGTACTACAAATAGATATATCCCTACTAACCAGATAAGTAGTGATATTGCTAGAGCGTTAAGAAGTGCTTTCATTTTCATTTTAATAGGTGCTTAGCTTCCTCTTTTGGCATTACTCTTGGAATTATGTAAGGAACTTTGTCATAAGGGGTTAATATTTTTTCCCATTTACCCGCACCAATTTTTCTCATCACATACACAAGTTTTCCCTCGGTTATGTAATACTCTTGGATAAGTACTGTTGGTTCTTTCATTTTCATTCAGGTAAGGTTTCAAGTTTATTTTTGTATTTTTGGATCACTGTCTCCATCTCTCTCCAATACACTCTATCGCTATCCTCTGGTCTGCCTAACTTCTTACAGGTAATAGCTATAACTGCTCTTAACCGTTGGCTTTGGCTCTTAGTGTCGGGGTCTTTCTCAACCTTGAGTGTCTCAGTACTTACGTGGTCTGTTGGTTCAAATACTGCTTGTAGGTTTATCCCCTGTAACTCCATAAACGCTACTTTGGCTTTACTGTCTAGCTCTGGAGTCTCAAAACTAACCCCAAGGCTTGAGTCTTTACGGCTGCGGATACCAGTAATGATTAGGGGAGTGGCTATAGCTTTCATGTCAATATGGGATATCCTCTGATACTTGTATTGCTAATTGATCAAAACTGTCAGTGTCTTGACTGTTATCCACATTGTTATCCACCTTGTTTTCCACACTCTTAACAGCTTGAGCTAGTTTAGGCTGATCTTCCTTTAATCCGAAACAGTGACCGCCTTCGTCTTTAATATGGCTAAAGTATGGTTGACCTGTTTTCTTGCTCACACGTTCCTGCATATCCGTGTCGTGAATAGAACAATGAGCGATTAGACCCGATACTGGTTTGGTGGCGGTTTTGGGGTCATAGGCGGGCTGTGATTTGGCTTTATTAACCTCATCAACGCTTGCGATTGAGTCTAATACTCCAATACCCATAAATCCTAAAGCTCTGCCAACGGCTGAAGTCTCGCAGTTCTCAAGGGCTGCGGTTTTGTTTACCATGCCATCACCCCAAGTAGCCTGACTATATCCAGTAAAGTATCTTTCAGGTTTGTCCATATCAGGAGTTACTTTAGCCATCATCACTACCATGTCAGAATCAAAGGCAGAGAGTAGCTTAGTCTGGATCGTGCCGTTTTTATATGTTTCGTTAAAGGCAATAACTCGGTCTGAAACTAATACATAGTCTTTATTGCCGATTTTGATTGCTTTGTCTTTTAGGGTTGTTTCAGTTTTTTCTGTCATGATTTCCTTATAGTTGGAAATGAGTCCATCATTTCGTTTATACTTTTATCACTGAGAAAATGGCTATCAGGTATTGGTGTGCTAATACCGTCTTTGTGGTCAATAAAGTCTCTGATTTCAATCGCTAACATCTTGATGCTTTTTATATATGTCTCGAGTACATCCCGATCCATTTCGTGCATACTCATGTTATCTACATAAGCGTTAAGATCCATGATTTGGTCAACTAGGTAGTCGTATGTGGATTGCATTAGATAAGTCCTATTGCTTGTAATTTATCTTCCTCTCGCATCTGTTTGACCGCTTCTACACTCATCCATTCAACGCCCATAGCATCTAATTCGGCATCAGTAGGATCAAACTCATCATCTCGTGCGTTCTCTATGTCTGCCCATTCTTCAAAGTAATATTCCATATTCGCCTTTCGTTTAACTGTAGGTAGTATCTAACATATTGATAGATAATGCAATAGGTAATTACATCAAGATTAAATATTAGTTATCACTCTCCTGTAGACTAGGTTTTCTTCATTGTTGAACAGCGCATAGAGAGCCACCACTTCCTTTTCAAGCTCATAAACCACTAGCTCACAATCAAAGCCCTCATAGTCTTTTGGTAGAATTAAAGAAGTTCGTTTGGCCTTATTTTTATCATCCACTTTCAATAGTTTGTGATATTTTAGGTCTGAAATGTTTTTTATAGTCATTTCATTTCCCTGTGGGTCTTTGATAATCTTTCCCATGTAGGCATCTAATCCCCTGCTTAATAACTCCTCGTACCTAGTTGCTAATTGATTTACCTGAGCAACAGCAGCCATCCAGTTACGTTCAATCGGCTTTAATTCTCTTTTAGGTGAAAGCGTAACACCGTACTGCGTGGCCTTTTGTGCCAAAATATCACTGATTGCCATATTGTCTTTCTTTCTGCTCTAGTAACTCAGAAATACTTGTTTTTAATACTCCGACAGTTGGTATCTTTTTCTCATCCACCTTTCGCCTGACCCAGTTTTGGAGGGCAGCTCGATAATCTTGGTAAGACTTGCCGTTTGATTGGCAATATAACTTCATTGAGTCTAATTCTTTAGCAACTGAGCCAAATGAAACTTGATATTGTTTTGCTATGTCTCCGATGACTTCTGTGGTGATTAAATCTAATGTGTTGTATTTATTCTTTATTTCTTTTCTTTCTTTATTTCTTATACTGTTGTTAGTTGTTTGTTGATTGTTTGTTGATTGTTTGTTAGTTTGTTTGTTAGTGTCCTGGTAACTATCCCAATTATTTACTGATATAACAGTGTATTTGTTGGTTGTTTTGATTGTTAGATTGCTTGTTGATTTTAGCTTACCTAGTGATGTCCTCACATTTTGTGGTGATATACCAACCTCTTTTGCCATATTTCCTATGGAGGTAACAAACGATCCGCAAGGTATAACAATTCCCTGCCATTTGCAGTCTTCAAAATTAGCTCTAAGCAGACAATGAATAAAAACACATCTGGTGTTGTGGTCTTTGTACCACTCCCATTCAAGCAATGATCTGTGAAGTTTTAACCATCCTGACATACAAAAAATCCCCTGTGGGGCAAACTGATTACTCAGTCTGCTCCGCAAGGGATTGGTGTAGTATACCAGACTGATTATTTGCCCCGCTTATTTCTAAGCAATTTCTTTATACCCACAATCGAAACAAAAAAGCAATAGTTAGTTTTCACTTCCACTCTGCTCTGCCTCCATATACTCGGCTTCTCTGAGCAGTTCAGTAGTATCATTTTCGTCTGTTTCTGCTTGTACCATGAATGTACCAAGCTCACCTGATAGTCCCGATGGTTTGATTAGTTTAAGTTTCATATAAAACGCCCCCACTCGTCAGGCCAGTGAGGAGGTGGGGGCTTCATTCGTTGTTTCCGTCCAACGTATATTCAGTAAAACACGCTCTACGGGGCAAATCAACTGGATCTTACTGGTAAAAAATAGGTCAATGTACTAAAAACACCACAGCTATAAGAGGAAATGAAAGGCGAATAACAAAACCAGAGCGTGTGGTGTTTAGTGCAAGCCCAGATGAATACACTATTACTAGGTACTACCCAGACTTGATTATTACTTATACCACAAACTGATACCTATTTTACCTATTGCATTTACTAACGATTTGTTAGATACTTTTGGTATGAGGCGAAGAACAAACGGACAATTTACATCAAGTAATTACACTGGTGCAGCCATACTCGGAGCAAGTATTCTTATGGGTGTATTCATGTCATCTTTTAACACTTCCGAGGTAGAACTAGCTAACCCCTACGTGTCACATAACTTCTACGCTGAAACGACCAAAGGTGGTTGGCAGACTGCAACCATCGTACCACTGGATCAGTTAAGTGAGCGTTTAAGCCCACCAGAACCTGTAAAAAAGGTCGCTAAAGGGAAAGTCAACACGAACTATGATGATTTACTCAAAGCCGCTTTTGGTGACAACTGGAAGACCGCCAGAGCTATTGCAATGGCCGAAGCTGGCATGAATTGGGCAAGAGAGGGTATCCACAAAGCAGGTAAACACTCATGGTCAAGTGAAACCTATAAGGGTGAGTGTTCAATCGGTGCGTTTCAAATTAACTTAGCTTCAGACGCCTGTCATGGTAAACGTGTCCACTGGAACAAGGCAGAGGGCAACACCTTAGAGGAAAAGATTGCTTGGCTGAAACAACCAGAGAACAATATCAAACTAGCAGTTCAGATTTATAAAGCACGAGGTAATTTCACCGCTTGGAGTACCTATACCAACGGTTCATATCTCAAGTATATGGAGTAACTATGAGTAATAAACAAAACACTGATACTGAGTTACGAGGACGGTTTTATAAAGAGTTTGATAAGGATATAAAAATCATCTGTGATAGTGGGTGTATTGCATTAGGCAGCCTCCTCAAGTTTATTGAAAAAGAAAAGCAAAATTCATTCAGAGAAGGACAACAAGCCGCCACCGAGTTAGAAAGAGCAATTAGAATGAACTGGAAAAGTGGTAACAATCGCTATACATTACAAGATTTAAAAGATGCTTGTCTTGATGAAAGAAAAAAGACAATTAGCAGAATAGTTAAATGGGCAAATGGAGCGTTAGAAACAACATACCCAATTAGATATATTATTGCTGGTCTTGAGATGATGGAAAAAGAAGAAAAAGATAGGACGTTTGGTTTATAAACTACAACCTACACATGAGAAACTATGACACCACAACAAACTAAAATCATAGAACTACTCCAAACAGGTGACGGATACACTGTGGTTGATTTTCTAAGGTATGCAGGCACTACTGAAGCACGAAAACGCATATCAGAACTACGCAGAGAAGGGTATAATATCTCGAGTGTATGGGAAAGATTTGGCAACAGACGATGGAAAAAGTATTTCTTGGTAACTAACGAATGAAACAATTGCTTGCATCCCTATTAATACCACTAATTATTATTTTAGTTTTTGCATGCTTTATTTATATTTTTGGTAAAGAGACAGACAAAGCAAAAGAAAATTGCAAACTATACGGTAATGATTGGAGCTACTATCAAGCATATAAACAATCATTCTGTGTTAATCGACAAGGAGAATTAAGGGCAGTACCTTGGGATTAGTCTATGAAATCAAAAGTTATTTGTCAGCACGTTGAAATAACAGCCATGACTAAAGGTGGTGAGGAATTAAAGAGAGACAAGATCAATCCTAATAAACGTCACAGTAAAAACAACACCATCATAGCTTGGAACGTATACGAGGGTGGCAAGTATAAAATGACATTGTGGAAGTAGGTATGAAACAACTAATCGCTATCGAATGGATTGATGCCTCAATAAGCGGTGGCACTGATTCTTACAACCAAGAAGACGCAGAGCAAGAACAACTTATACATGGTTTTGCAGTAGGAGTGTTAGTTAAAGAGTTCAAAGATAGATATGTTATAGATAGAGACTGGTTTGATGCACACAACACTTATCGGGGGATAGCCAGTTACCCAAAAACAGGCATCGTTAAGGTTAAAAAGTATCCAATGGCAGAACCAGTTAAAAAATAAATGAAACAAACAATTACAGTAGATCAACTCAACCAACTCTCTGACTCAGGTAAGCAGAAACTGAGAGAGTGGTGGAACCCAGAGGCATTCGATTTATATGTTGACACCAAAGCAAATGAATTAACTATCGTCTTACCTAGAATGGGAGGCTTGTTGAATGGTGATGTTCCAGTAGTAATTAAGCCAGATAATGGTTTACCTCTCCTCTCAATCGGTCAGATGATAGAGTTTTTAGATGGCGAAAAATTAGACATGCCTTACTCTGGTAAAGTTGATTTTTATGGAGTTAGCAAAACGGGAGAAGAAAATTGGTATGTTGGGGTTGATGGTTCTGATGAACTAGCATCAACAAATCATGTAAAACCAGAACTCTGTGATGCCCTCTGGTCAGCTTGCTTGGAGGTACTAAACAAATGAAATCACTAATTATTGGTATACCAATCACACTGTTACTAGCTTTTAGTATCTATAACTTTGGATGGGTTATTTTAGGATTATTAGTGATTGTCGTAGTACTATTTTTTATGTGGTCTATTGGCGAAGGAGCAATTATGATATGGGAGAAGTGGAGGGGGAAATGATTAACGATAACCATAAATTAGAGGTAATCGTGGTAGATGATGTGCCGATGTTTGCAGTTAAGATCTACTTAATTGATAAACGATATAAACCAATGGTGGGCAGATTAAAAGACGGTTTTCTTGAGTGGGATGAATTGAAAGAGGGGGAAGAAACTCAGGCAACAATGCGGATCAATAGAGATGTGTGGAAAGCTATGAAAGAGTCAATGATTGATAACCACGAAAGAGATAAGAGCGTGGTGGAGTCAGAATTAAAGGCAACCAATCGACATCTTGAGGATATGAGGACGTTAGTATTTAGGAAAAAACTATGACTTACCAACATAAATACAAAGCAATCTTTGGACATAAAAACCAACCCAATTACAGAGAACTAGAAGTTTATGCGTTTGATCTTAAATCAGCCGTAGAGGTGGCTATGCAGGTAATGTCAACAGAGGTTAATGTCGGTTCATTAAGTAGCGTTGAGATGGTGAGGGATGAATAATACGACAAGAAAACTTATTGCTTGGTACTTTTTAGTATTTTTAGTTACGGCAATTGCGGCTTTACCTGCGATATTATTTATCAGCGCTTTTTTTGGAATATGTCGATGACAAGAAAACAATTAATTGATAGCTATTTAGCTGTTAGAGAATTTCCAGAACGTTACATTTTTGTTGATGATATTGGTAAGTTAATTAACGAACTTGATTCACTAGATCGTAGATTTACGATTGAAAGAAACGATACTACTTGGAAAATAACTACAGGAATAACAGTTGATTATTACAAAGCCGAGTATAGCGGTACTGACTTGGTAAAAGTACTAAAAATGGCAATAGATGGGTTAAAAGTTAAAACAAAAGGTGTATAATTTATTTTTAAGTATGTGGGGCGATACACAAATAAAATCCCTCTGCCAAAGTATAGTCATTCGGGCTATTAAAGACTATCAATACCCTCAGTATAAGCGGCAAGTAATGGACTGGGTTGTGGATATGGATGGTTATTTTCCCTTCGTTTCCGAGTCAATGGGGTTTAGTACCTATTTTTTACGTGAGATTATGGTTGACAAAATGATTCAAATTGACACTTTAGGAACCACATCACTCTATATTCACGGAGAGGTTAGGATGCGTAAATGAAAATACTTATGACCGGATCTCGAGGTTTTATTGGTACTAACCTCAAAGCATTTTTAACACATCACGGACATGAGATTGTTGATTTTGAGGGAAGTGTCGAGCAATTAGACGTGGTAAAGATTAACTTTATTCAAGACTTTGACGCAGTTATCCACCTCGCTGCATACGGTAATGACTCATCCCATGATCAAAATACTCAAGATGGTGTAATGAGAACACTAAACACTAATATACTTGGATCAACCTATCTCATTGACGAGTTTATTAGGTCAAAAGCAAAACTATTTATCTTCGCTGGTTCTAGTAGTGAATATGGTAAGCAGTCAAAGCCGATGACTGCTAATACCAGATTAGACGGTACTAATCCATATGCAACTACTAAGGCTGCTATATCATCAATCCTGTCTAATTTACAGGTAGATGGGAAGATGTTTCGAGTGGTTAGACTATTTTCTGTGTATGGTGATCATGAAAAACAAAACCGCCTCATTCCTACCGCTTTTCGCTGTGCTGTAACTGGTGAAGAAATGCCCCTGGGTGATGGAGTACACGATTTTGTACATATTGACGACCTCTGTAATAACTTTCTGCATTTACTTTCTATGCCTGAGATATGCCCTGTAGTATCACACATCGCATCAGGTAAGCAGTATTCTAACCAGGAAGTAATCAAGATAGTTGAGGAAGTGACAGAAAAAAAGATTAGGACTCGGCCAGTGGGTAAATTGAGGACATTTGATACTCAATGTTGGGTTTCTGATCTGGAATCAATACTTATAAAACCTAAAGTATCACTTAAACAAGGACTTGCCCAAATATGGTTAACACTCAAGAAATAATCAAAAAGATATTTGATGAAGCACACAAGCGTGGTATTGGTCACGTAGGTTCATGTATAACTGCCGCACCTATTCTAAATGCCATCTATAACACTAAATCAAAAGATGATATTTGCGTACTATCTGCCGGTCATGCTGGTTTGGCTTTATTCTTAACACTTAAAGCTCATGGATATCCAATCAATGTAGACAGAAAAGGCACCCATCCTGACTATTCTCCGAGTGAAGGTATAGACGCTTCCACTGGTTCACTGGGTCATGGTATTGGTATTGCGGTGGGATACGCACTGGCTGATCGTTCTCGGTACGTGTATTGTGTGTCGAGTGATGGAGAGATTGCCGAGGGTTCATTCTGGGAAGCACTCAACATCGCTGTTAAATGCAAATTATCTAACCTCAAGGTATTTATTAACTGTAACGGTTATGGTGCATATGACCCCGTAGATACTGAACGAATTATATCTAAGGTCGTGGGTTGGGGTTGTGCTGCACTAGTAGTAGATAGCGATGATAAGCAACTGCAAGACGCAATTAGTCAATCAGTTCCGAATACTCCTTTAGTGGTAATCGTGAAGTCTAACAGTGAGTTTGGCACCAAAAAGGGCTTAAATGCTCATTATCAACCACTAACTGACGATGAGTACAAGGAGATATCAGAGAAGTTTTACCGAGAGCATTTAGTATGAGACAAGACTTTGCCGCAATACTCTACAATATGATGACCAAAGACAAAGATATATTCTTTCTCACTGGTGATTTAGGGATGTATGTACTGGATAAGTTAAAAGCAGACTTTCCCGATAGATTCATAAACTGTGGGGCTTCGGAGCAAGCCATGACCGATGTGGCAGTAGGACTCATTCATAGTGGCAAGAAAGCCATTTGTTACTCTATCTCACCATTCATTATCTACCGACCATTTGAGACTCTTAGGACATACTTCAATCATGAGAAGCTACCAGTATTATTAGTCGGCAGCGGTAGAGACACTGATTACCAGCATGATGGTTACAGCCACGATGCTAGTGATATATCGCAAACACTCAAGACCCTCACTAACTTCAATCAGTATTATCCAAACGACAAGACGCAACTAAATCGAAGTATTACAAAATGGTATACTGGCAATCAACCATGTTTCTTAAGTTTAAAAAAGTAAGAGTATGTAGCTTAACGGAAAAGCGCCATCCTTATAAGATGGAGAGATGTGGTTCGACACCGCAGATACTCACACTCCCCTACCCTATCCAGAGGTAATTATGTCACAAGGTAAAGCACGAGATAAAGAAAAGGTAATCGAAGAACTAAAAGAGTTGTTTTTACTCGGATATAGCGTTACAAAAGCGTGTTCTATCTCAGGCATCCCACAATCGACTGTACAAACATGGATTGATAAGGACGATGGGCTTCGTTTAAAAATCAATAAATGGCAAAACGAGATCAATATACTAGCGAGAAAACAGTGGCACACCGCTATTTCTATTGGTAGACCGAGCAAGTTTGGTTTAGATACTTACACCCCTGCTAAAGAGTGGCTTGAGAGAAAAGAAAAAGACGAGTTTAGTACTAGAGAAGAAGTGACTGGCAAAGATGGAGAATCGCTTACTATTCAGGTTACCCCAAACGCTGGTCATATTCCCGAGAAAAGAGAAGAACAAAAATAGACCATGTTTGGCCTAATCTATGGGTATGTTTTGTTAGCGCTTCACATACGTTAGGCACATAACGACTGTAGTATATCATGCCCACAATCCAAATACCCGACCTATCCCGATTGTTACCCCACCAAATCGAAGTAATGCAGAATCAATCGGCTCGGTTTAAGGTTCTGGTTTGGCATAGACGTGCTAGGAAAACCACTACCGCAATTGAGGAAGTACGAAAACAAACTTATCTGCGTAAAGGTATTTACTGGGGCGTTCTACCGCTTCGTAAACAGGCCAAAGACAACGTGTGGAAAGATCCTGACATGATGTTTCGTATCTTCCACCCTCAAGAGATACTCAAGTCAAATGAAAGCGAGCTAACCTTATACCTCAAAAACGGCTCTATATTTATGTTGCATGGTGCAGATCAACCAGAATCACTTAAAGGTGCCAATCCTATCGGTGGATTTTCCGATGAGTTTGACACCATGAAAATGGATTTATGGAACGAGGTCGTGTACCCAATCGTTAACTCTAATGGTGGTTGGTGGTGGTTTCTCGGTACTCCAAAGGGCAAAAAGAATCTATACCATCACTTAAATGTAGCTAGAGAAGGTAATCCTAACTGGTATGGTATGCACCTACGAGGTGATAAGTCAGGTATCTTGACACCAGAACAGATTGACGAGGCTAGAAGAACGATGACCGAAGCCATGTTTAATCAAGAGATTTTATGTGACTTCTTAGAAGATGGCGGCAATGTATTCCGTAGGGTTGGCGAGGCAGCAACAGCCATACCAATGCCGCCTGATCCCAATAGTACCTATGTTATGGGGGTTGATCTGGCTAAGTATCAAGACTGGACAGTTATCATTGTGGTTGATCGAACTACTAACCAGGAAGTGTACCGAGATCGTTTCCAAAAGATCGAGTGGCCGTTTCAAAAAGCCAAGATTGCCTCAACTGCTAAGTTTTACAACAATGCTTTAGTGTACCTAGATGCTACAGGACTTGGTGATCCTATCGCTGATGATCTAGCTCGACAAGGTATTTCCATCGAACCAATTAAATTCACGAACCAGAGTAAAAAAGAGATGGTCGAAAAACTGTCAATCTGGATTGAACAAGGCTATTACAAGTTTATACCCGATGAGCAAGGGAACGCTCGGTTTGAGTTGGAGAACTTCACGTATACCATGACGCAATCCGGTGCTGTCCAGTATTCAGCCCCAGACGGCTTCCATGATGACGAAGTTTTTGCAAAAGCTCTAGCTTGTATAGGACTCTACGAGAAAGTACCAGAGAGAAAGAAACGAGAGCCAACGATCATTGAACGTGCTAAAGCTCGGGCAACAAGAGACTATGAGGAAATGCACTCTGATGAAGCTTTTGAGATTGAAATTATCCAATAGTAGTGACTAACCGTTTTACTGGCCTTATTATCAGAGTATGGCAACTGAAATCTTCTCTTTTTGTGGTTTGGTATTGCTAAGTGTTTTACTGTACCTCCAACACAAGAAATCATCTGAACAAATCAGCGAGCTAATCAAAGCCGTGATTGCTAAAAATCACCAAGAGTTCACTGAGATGAAGCAGAATGACAAGCCAGTTGTTGAACAGCCAGTCATTGATAATGAAATTCCCTTATCTTCACTCGATGATGATAAATGGATGCAGGCAGTAACTAAACAACCAGAATGAACCAAAACAGCACTTCCACAATGAGTTCTGATGTAGCAGCCGGACAGTTGGCTTCGATGATTACATCTGCCAAACAAATGCGTATCCGCTGGGAACGTACTTGGTACGATAATGGGTTCTTTGACGATGGTTTTCACTTCCGTTATGTCTCTCGAGATACAGGACGTATTATCGATAAATCAAACGCTAGTAACGCTCCTAATAAAATGCGAGCAATCCCCAAAGCAAGTAAACAAATTAGAGGCATCGCTAATCTCTTAGTTGGTACTAATCCCCATCCTGTTATATTGCCTGAACGTATTATGCAGGGTCAATTCGGTGGTGATGTAAAAGCTTATGCAGAAGCTAAAGAGTGGGCAAAACAAACCGCTAAGAAATCTGGACACTGGCTGTATGAGGAATTTGCCCAAGCTGATATCGAAGATAAGTTGATCGAGATGATTATTATGGGGTCAAAGCAATCAATCTCATATCTCAAAGTTACACCAGACCCCATTACTGAGAAGATCATATCGGTTACCCGAGATGCTTTTGATGTGTATCTAATGCCCATGTGTAAGGATATTGATGATTCGCCATTTGTGGCCGAGTCTGTCGCTGTACCCATCCAAGATGTTTGGAATAATGAGCAATACGATGAGGTTAAGAGAATGGCTGTTGTGCCTGATAATAAGTTTAGTGGTAGCTCGATCAAAGATGCGTATTTACGTGACAGGTTTGGTACAGCACTACAAGGTGGCGATACTGGAACAGTGATTATCAATGAGGGTTTTATCCGTGAGTTCTTAAATAAAGAAAACATGGAACGTATCCAAAAGCAAGAGGATGCCGCAATTGTAATGGCTGGTAAAAAGATGGGTGACCCAATTATCCGTCAAATTGTTTCAACTGCTGACGGTACATGTTTGTATGACCATTACACCACTCTCTCGATGTACCCCTATGCACCGTTCAGATTCGAGCCTGGGTATCTATATCAAGTCAGTCAAATCGAGCGTTTTATCCCTGCCAACAAGTCACTTGATGCTGTAGTTAGTCGAATTGAGGGATTACTACACACGATGGTGGTTGGTACATGGGCTAAGAAAAAGACCGAGGGTTTTCGGATTAGTAACCAATATGGTGGTCAAATCGTAGAATACGACAATACTCCACCAGTACCAGTTCCAAGCGCACAGGTTCCTAACTTTGTCTTTCAGTTTATTGGACTGCTTAACTCATTCATTGAGGAACAAGGATTATCCGTTAATACCCTGGCTCAGATTCCATCAGGAGTTAAAGCGTTCAAGGCGATTGAATCTCTTAAAGAGAGTGAGTTAAACAACCTACAGATACCTCTAAAACAGCTCAAAAAGACCGTTAAACGTATCTCAGAGCTATATCTCCAGTATGCTGATGACTTCTTTATGAATCCTCGACCTGTGGCTGATGAAGAAACTGGAGAGCCAACCTACTATGACGTTATTGGTAAGCGTGGCTATGACACCCGAAAAATGGTCGGTATGTCAGTTGAGGGAATGGTACCTATTAACAAGAAACTACCTGTAAAAATTGAAGTCGAGAACGGTGCGGCATTTACTGAGGAGGGTCGAAAGTCTCAAATGCTGGAGTTAATCACTACCCTATCACCTCTATTCCAACAGGGCGTATTGCCTAGTGAGTTCCTCAAGTTGATGGCTACTGAGTTAGTTGATACGTTCAAGGTTGGTTCACTCCAAGATATGACTGAGGCACTTGATACGATGCAACCAAACGATCAAATGACACAAGATGATATTGAGAAAGTAAAGATTGCGATGCTCGAAGTAATGAAAGATACGGCTGGTGCGCCAGCTCCAGAGGAGGTACAAAATGTGGCATAAATGTGAATACGAGTTTTTATTTAAACCCAAGGGTTTTATGGAAAGCGACAAGGTTTTCCAATCTGCCCTACGTGAGTTTTTCATGGCTAAAGGCTATTCAATGGAAAAGGTTGAGTGTGAGGAAGATGAGTGTAATCTATTTACTATCGAGGCACTACCGGAAATAATCAAGGAAGAAAGTAAAGTAGTTAAAATCCCTAAAAAATAACTTTGCCGTCTACGGATGGGCGAGAAAGGTCAGCATGGTGGATTACGAAATTGGAGACAAGAAATATACTCTTGAGGAATTACAAGCTTTAATCGGTGATGGTGAAGCAAAACGAGAATACGAAACAAAATACAACACTAACTTTGATTCAGCATGGTCAGCGTATGGCAAAGCTCAAAACGAAAACAAACAACTTAAAGAAGAACTTGAAAAAGTTAGGTCAGCACCTGTTGAAACTCCTAAATCAGAGCCAAACTTGGATGAAATCTTTAATCAAAAAGGTGTCGTCACTAAGGATCAAATAGATCGGATGTTGGATGAGAAGCTTACTAGTCGTGAGCAAGTTCAAAGCATCACTAAAAAATTTGGTCAACTTGGAAAAGAAATTGATGGCAGTGATGGACGGCCTAAGTTTGATAATGACGAGATTATGGGATTTATGCAAGAGAATAACATTCTCGACCCAGAACAAGCATATAAACTGAAACATTTGGATGAGTTAGCAAACTGGAAAGCTGAACAACTAAGCAAGAAACCAGGATTTGCACCAACTAATACTACTGAGACAGCGACAAATAAAACACCGGCAGCTATTAGTTACAACCGAGACAATGTTGATGCTGCGCTCCGTGAAGCATTAAGTGAGCGAGGCGGAAAAGTATAAGTATATAACATGTATTAACCAGCCCTCTTGTCAGTTATAGAGACAGGTGGAGAAAGGACAAAAAAATTATGGCTATTAGTCTAAGCGATGTTAGCTCTGCTCTAAAAAAAGTATTATTGCCTTACATTCGTGATAACTTCCCGAAACAGACAATCTTACTCGATCAGATTAAACGTAACTCTGGCACTCAGTTCATGAACAACTATTTCTACGTTCCTCTGCGAACCAGTAGAAACCAAGGTGTTGTGAACCTTGCTTCGGATACGGGTAAACTTATCAATGGTGCGGCTAGTATCGGTCAAGCAAGTGCTGCGGTTAAAACTGCAACTGGCACTTTTGAAATCAGTAAGTTGGCAATTGCGGCTACTGAAAGCTCTAAAGGTGCTGTTGAGCCAATGCTACGCTTCCAAGCTGACGCATTGATGACCGACTTTTCACGCTCCGTAAACAGACAGTTTATGGGAGATGGAAGTGGTGTTATTGCCAAGATAAACGGTGCTGGTACTGCTGCCGGAACTGCTATTGCTGTAACTTCTGTCAACCCAGTTAACGGGGATATTTCCGCTGTGAAATATATCGGTGCTGGTGCTGTCTTGAAGTTCGGTACTGCAGTCGGTACGGTGTCATCCGTGTTGGATGGTGGATCAGTAGGTACAGTCAATGTCACTAGTTCCATCACTCCAGGCGGTACGGGTTCGTCAATCATAATGGTTGATGGTGATCTGAACGCTGCGGCAGAGTTTTCTGGTGTCGATGAATTTATCGGCACTGGCGGCACTTATGAAGGTCTTGCTCGCGCAACTACCCCACAATGGTCAGGTAACCTCGGCACTCTTGCCGGTGGTACTTTGACTTTACAAGGTATGTTCCAAAAGCAATTGGCTGCTGCTCAGTATGCTATGGGTGGTGATCGTTACGCTGTTTTCATGAACCAGACCCCATACAATGCGTATGGTAATCTGTTAACTGCATACAGACGTGATGTGAACACCCGTGAGCTTATTGGTGGATGGACTGGTCTAGAATTCGCCACTGGTCAAAAACCAATTGGTGTTTATCTCGACTACGATACCACCGAAGGTCGTGTTCAAGGTGTAAACCTTGATTCATTGACTATCGGTGAAGTCGCTCCCATGAACTGGGAGGAAGATCCAACCACAGGTCAGCCATTACTGCGACGTGTTGATTACTTAACATATCAAGCAGTGATGACCTACTTTGCTCAATTTATCGGTTTGGCACCTGGTGCTAACTGGAAATTGACCGGTATTCTTGCATAATCGAAGTTGTTACCACTTTATTACTCAGTGTAACCAATCAAGACCCTTTCGAGGGTCTTTTTTGTTGTTGCAATTGCTATCAAAACGATATACATTAGGTCGTAATGTCATACGACAGAATCAATCCAGACGGCTCTATCACCAGGATGCCAGGAACATATAATGTACGCAAGGCTAAGGCCACTATTCAGCGTACTATTGATATTAATCTCAAACTTCGTGAACAAAAAAAACAAAAAGCTAGTGAAGATCTAGCTGATAGATCAGAACGCATAGCTTCATACCTTGCTAAACTTCGAGATAATAAATCTGCAAATATTAACGACTACGTTCCCAAAGAATGACTAAACTCAAAAACACCTCTTTTACTTTGTTTCGTTGGCAAGAGTATATATGGAGACCTGGTGAGGTGATCGTGTTCAATGAAAATGGTCTCAATACCTGGGAGGATAGTTTGGCCTATCAATTAAGCCAACAACACACTAATTTAGTAATTATTCCAAATGATGAATTAATGGCAGAATTAGTCGAGAAAGTACCCGAAAAAAGTAAGAGAGAATTATTGCTAGCACGACTTGAGAAAGCTCGAGCTGCTCGAAAGGCAAACCGTGAAAAGTCCAATCAAGGCACTTGATGGCTGGGTAGTTGTTAAACAAATTGAAGTTGATGAGGTTAAGACAAAATCTGGTCTAGTACTTCAAAACTCTGGGAAAGAAAAAGAGGAATGTAGAAATATCGGTGTGGTGCTAGACGTACCAAAAGAATCACCAGTGGCAGTTGGGTGTACGGTTTACTATAAAAACTACGCTGGACAAGAGGCATACGTGGATAGTGAAAAATACCTCATCATCGAAATGCAAGATTTATGTGGCGTACTAAAGGACTAAATGCAACTACACTTTGAAAGTTTTGAAACTAACTTTATTGCTCACATATTACAAGAGATGTATATCTCTAAAGTCTATGAACCAATCCTCAGAGGACGATCAGAACTTACCATTATTGATCTTGGGGCTAATATCGGTTTGTTTAGTTTATATGCTCACAAGTACGCTAAAAAGATTATTGCTGTAGAACCATCCAGCCAAATTTACGAATATCTGACCAAAAACATCAAATCAAACAATTTAGAGGATAAAATTACTCCGGTGAAGGCTGCTATTGGTGCTGAAAACGGCAAGATGGAACTATTTGGCAGTGATGTTAACCTGACTATGTTCTCGGCTCACAAAGTTGACATTCACAACGAAAAAAGTGAGACAGTTAAGCAACTTGGATTAAACACACTCTTAGATTTACATAGTTTAACGCACGTTGATTTTCTCAAATTAGATATTGAAGGTTCGGAGTTTGAAGTACTCGCAAGTGATGAGTTTATGAAAGCCGCTCCAAAGATTGATTTTATTATGGGTGAAATTCATGAGTGGACTGGTCGAAACCCTAAACAATGTGTGCAAGCCTTAGAAGAATGTGGGTTTGAAGTCGAGATAATTTCCCAATCACCCCTATTATTCCAAGCAAAAAGGATCAAATGAGTACAGTCGTATTTACCGTAGCCGACAACAATTACCTCCCTTATGCCAAAATGCTAGAGAGGTCGTTCAAACACTTTCACCCAGACATTGATTTTGTGATTTTTGGTGAGGAAGATATCAAGCGAGTACCCTATACCGAGCCATACTACCGAAACAAGGCTTTTTTTGGTAAAGAATTGGCTAAAAAGTACGATTTAGTGGTTAATATTGACGCTGATAGCATCATTGTGGGTTCTCTCAAAGACGTTTTTGAAGCTCCCTATGATGTAGGTGTGGTGCTTAACAACGCAATCACTGTTCCAGACCCATTGCAGCGGCCTATTTGTTCTTTAGATCGAACAAATCCTATGTTTTATATCAATGCAGGGTTTGTAGCCGCAAGATCAAAACGATTTTGGGATTGGTGGGACAACCTCAATCAACGCCACTTCTTCCAACAGTATCAATTCAGAGAACAAGACACCTTAAACATGATTTTCCACTACGGAGATCTAAAATGTGTTAATTTTGACGACTCTCCTAACATTTATGGACTGTGGCTCAATGGGTATTGGCCTCAAGCGATCTTAGATGGTGATGAAATCGTATTACCTGAGAGTGTGCTAGGTGCTAAAAAACCACTCAAGTGTCTTCATTGGGCAGGAGGTGCAGCAGCTCCAAAGATGAATTTTAGAACAAGGTTTAGTCCAGAAGTAGCAGATAAAATAGCGGAACTTGTCAAATGAATAACAAAAAACTGAGAAATAAAGAACGTAACATCAAAAAAGGTCGGAAACTTCGTATCTTGTGGTCTAGTAATGCCGTTTTTACCTCATCGGGTTATGGCAACCACTCACGATTAACACTCTATAAGATGCTCAAAGCTGGCTATAAAGTGGCTATGCAGGCATTTTACGGTTTAATGGGTGGCAAGATTACACTGGACGGGTTGCCTATCTACCCTAGGATGCTTGCCCCTTGGGGTGAGGATGGATTGATTAGACACGGACAAGACTTTGAGGCAGATGTGGTGATGACCTCACAAGATATTTTCCCTCTCGATCTTAACGCCATGCGCCAGGTTAAAAACTGGATTCCCATCGTGTTTGTTGATGGTGAACCATTATCAACGCACACTAAAGCCAGACTTAATCTTGCAACTGAGATCGTATCGGTGTCAAAGTTTGGGCATGATTTACTGGTAAAAAATGGCTTTTCGTCAACCTATATTCCCTTGACCGTTGATACTAAGACTCTGCGACCAGTCAACAAAAAAGAAGCTCGAGATAGATTTAATTTACCTCAAAATGCCTTTATCTTTGGTGTGGTGGCTGCTAATAAAGACAATCCCTCTCGCAAGTCATTCCAAGAGATTATTGACGCTTTTGCAGAAGTACACAAGAAAAATCCTGCTACCGCACTATATTTTCATACTAATCTAATTGATGGTGGTGCAGGTTTTCCAATCATGGAGTACTGTGCCTACAAAGGATTACAGGGAAAAATATTCATGCTCGATGACTACACTATGCAGTATCGACTAGATCGTGACGCTATGGCTTGGCTGTACTCATCATTTGACTGCTTACTTAATCCATCGAGTCGTGAGGGTTTTGGCATGGCAATTGTCGAAGCACAGGCGTGTGGTGTGCCGGTGATTGTAAACGACTGTCAATCTATGCCTGAATTAGTTGGAGTTGGGAAAGTAGTTAAACCAGGATGGAAACAATGGTCACTTACCTCATATCAACCACATCCAGATACTAAAGACCTTGAAATTAAAATGTTAGAAATGATTGAAGATCTAAAAAAAGACCGAGAAAAAGGTGAGATTGCCAAGAAATGCCGAAAGTTTGCAGTAGATAACTATGACAATGATATGGTGTTTGAAAAATACTGGCTACCTTATTTAGAGCGACTTGAAAAGAGATACGCTAAAAAATAGGTTTACTATCCACACTCATCGCTTAATAATAAGTCCATATGACATCAAAAATGGGCTTACAAGGTACAATCCGCTGGAATTTGTACGACAAAGACAACAATCTCAAGGGTTCGGGAATTAACCACAATCTAGTGGTCAATGAGGGTTTAGCCTGGCTTGCTGATCGTGCCTTACCTGCACAAGCCTATGGGATTATGAAGCAAATTGTTTTAGGTATTGGTACAGCTACCCCTGGTAGTGCGGATACTTGGGTAGAGACAGAGTTTGCTAATAACGGTGGTGGTGCTGGTACTTCTGGATCAGTTTCTGCTGGTACGATTGCTGGGACTACTTCGGCTTGGCGATATGTTGGTACGTTTGCAGCAGGTTATTCTACTCAAAATGGTATCAATGAGGCCATTATTACCAATGGAGTCCCAGGAACATCTGGTGCAGATCCAGGAACCAGTCAAATTTTAGCTCATGCTTTATTTTCACCAGGGACAATCAACAAGGGTGCCTCTGACACACTTGTGGTTACTTGGGATTTTAATCTGATTGCATCATAGTTATCTATGTCAACAGTTACCGATACATACGGATCAACTACCGCACTTACTATTACTTTAGCAAGTTTGGCTAGTTCTTCGGCTGGTGTTGGTCGTCAAAGCAATTTAGTGACGGGTAATACAGCTCCTTATGCCATGATAGCGGTGAAATTTACCGTTGGCGGCACTCCCACAGCAAACTCTTTAATCAACACGTATCTCATTCGAGGTGATGGCACTATCACCAATGACAATGCAGGAACTGGTGACGCTGCTTTAACAGTCATCAATGCTCCTTTGCTTGGTAGCATTCTTTGCTCTGGTACAACCAGCAATGCCACCTATTATGGTGTATTTGATACTAAAAACTTGGGTGTTTTAGGTTCTACATTTGGTGTAGCGGTAGTTAATAGTACGGGTGTTGCCGCAAATGGCACAGCTGCTCAGTTTGCAGTTGAATACACTCCTATTAACCCGACTATTACCTAAAAATGGCTCTCAAACCACAGAATCCTGTTATTAATTGGAACAATCCCTTATCAAAAGGGCTTGTTCTAGATGTACCTATTGTCGAAGGTGGCGGCACTCTTATAAAGAATTTAGTATCCAAAACAAATGGTGTATTTGCAGGTACACCAAATCCCACCTGGAAAAGAAGTATCCTAGGTCTAGGGCTTGATTTTTTAGGTACGTCGTCAGCTGGTGAAGCTGTTTACTTTACCCCAAACTCAGAAACTAGAGGATTGATTAAGTACAGTATTGTACAAATACTGATGTTTCGATCAGCTGGTGCTAACAACAACGGTTGTTCATATCGTTTCACAGACAACTCTGCCTCAATGTGTTCTGTGCGTATTTTTGATACTAATGCAAATAGTATTTTATTTACACATACCTGGACAACCACCGCTGGTGCTTGGCGTGTTACTGGATTAACTACTAACACTGTTTATCATATCGTTATTACTTACGATGGTACAAATTCTGCAAATGTACCAGTAATGTATGTGAATGGGGTACGAGCGACTTTAATCACTACCACCAGTCCAACTGGCACAATTAACACCACCGCTGATTCCCAGTTTATATTGGGGAATATTAACCAAACGGGCAATGTTGGTACTCGTACTTGGGATGGACAGATATACAAAACATCACTGTACAATCGCATATTGAACGATCAAGAGGTTAAACAACTCTATGAAGATCCGTGGCAAATATATCGTACTGCCTCACCATTTAACTCACTTACTGCTGTACCAGTCAATTATGTACGAAACTTTAGAGAAAGCATTTTATTAACCGATAGTATCGGCCAGATTTACGATACCAATACCCAATACGACGATCATATTTTTTACAATAGTTCAGGGGTATCAAATATATCTCGAGTTTTGGGGTGGAATAGATCCCAAAGTGATTTATTAGCTTTAGCTGATTATTTAGTAGGAATTAAGTCTGCAATGGTGTTTTTATATGACACTATTCAATTACAAGACTCATTTATTCAATCAGTTGCATTTAATCAGTTTTTAGTTGATACAGCCAACTTACAAGACTTTCTAACGAAATCAATTCAGTATTTTAGGTCAAAGGATGAGGTTTTAGCAGTCCAGGACACCATCACATATTTAACCTCGATAGCAATAAAGTTATATGACTCGGTTGGACTTGCTGACTCTGCCACTACCGAATTTGTTAAAAACTTATTTTTACAAGAAGATATTAATCTTACTGACTATTTTTCATATATAAATAATCATGATGTTGATAATGATACCGCCCCAAGTATTGATATTTTGATTTTTAAGCCACTACCATACACCGAACCAGACAAGATGATTCTATTTTCTACAGATGAAGCACCAATTAGCGCAGGACTTAATTTTTCAGGAGGTGGAGAGTACGTACTAAAACAATATGACTCCCATACAATTTACAATAAACACATACCATATTACGATGCAATTGGTACTGATGAAGCACCAACCATCTTAACTATCACAGATCGACCATGACCACAAACTATCCAGGCACACTAGATAATTTTACTAATCCGACACCAACGGATTATGAGGACGTACTATCTCATTCAGGACAGCATAGTAATGCTAACGATGCTATTGAGGCAATGCAGGGGGTTATGGGTACTACTGCTGGTACGGCTATTTTCACCGCTTTTACAGGCATCCAAAAGGCTCTCAACTATCTTGGTACTCCCTCTGCTGGTGATGCGGTTTACTATAATGGCACAAGCTGGGTTAGCTTAGCGGCTGGTACGGCTGCGGCTGGTAAATATCTAACCACTAACGGCACAACACCATCGTGGTCAACAGTTACTAGTGGTTATGGCACAGATGGATGGATACCTTACCCAGGCACACTCCTATACGCAAGTGGGACTACTATGACTGCGGCAGTCAATGAGACAGCATTGTGGAAAAAGGGAGTCAAAATAAAATGTATACAGGGAGGAACTCAGAAATACTTTTACGGTGTTAACTCTGCCTTTGCTAGCGGTACTACTACCGTGACGGTTCTAGCTGGAACTAACTATTCTCTTGCTAATGCTGCTATTTCTAGCGTTTACTATAGTTATGCCGATGCTCAAGGCCATCCCGACTACTTTGATGTTGGATATGGGACTTGGACTACATCTGGCACAGCTTTTACTAATCAACCGACAACTCCACTTCTAAGGATTGCTATCACCGAAAACAGAGCTTGGTTGTGGGGTATTTTCCTCACCTCTGGAACTTCTGGAGGATCTGGACAATTTAGACTTGCCTTGACTGCTGGAAACGTTCCCAATCAGGTAGACAACTCTTTAGGAAATGCAATGAACGTATCAGACACTACAATGACTGGTGTATGTACCTTTAATGGATTTGGAACTCTTGCTATTCAAAAATATGATGGAACTCGCATCGCTGGTAACTCGGCATACTTTACCAGCGCCATGACGTATATGTACTAATATGTTTATTAGAATCACAAACACACTAGCCCAAAATGCTCCTAAGTCTAATACAACGACTGATATTTTAGCGGCTGGAACAACAGTACCCGTCAAAAATACCAACGATTACACTGCTAACTACTATACTCAACTCGGTCAAACTGGTGAGGAGAGAAGCGAGATTGTTTTAGTCTCTGGTACTCCTGGTGGAAATAACATTACCGTATCTGCTCTTAGGTTCCCACATCCTACCGATACCCCTGCTTTTGCAATTAAATACAACAAAATTATTATTAAGCGATCTACCTCTGGTACAAGTGGTACAGCCACTAACTTTGGAACAGTAACTATTACCCCAGATCAACCATTTACCCAGTTTGAAGATACCACCGCTATTGATGGATATGCCTATAAAACTGCTTGGTATAACTCCGCTTTAGACATTTATTCCGCTGATAGCAATTGGATTACAACCTCTGGTTATAGTCCTTATTCTCGAGCAGGACTTAGGGCTGCTGTTAGAAAGCGCATCAAAAACATTCCAGGCATTGAAGATGACGATATCAATCTATTCTTAAATGAATACATGGAAATAATGAGGAATGCCGCTGTCCAGGTCAATGAAGATTACGGACTCGGTACGCTCAACATCGCTGTTGGTGCTGGCACTCAAGAATATACCGTAACAGATGAATTATATCGCTCACCAGTTCGAGTATGGATGATTAACGGAAATGGTACCGTTACTTATTATCCGACCCCTGTATCTGAGATTCAACCAACTACTGATTACTCATGGTCACCACGTTTCTATATGCCAGGTGATAATGTAATCGGATTTTTGCCAACTCCTCAACAGTCAGGAACTGCACAGATTATCCAAAACCAATTAGACGAACGGTTAGACTCAGATGATCAAGAGATTCCTAGACCAATGAAGTCATATGTGACAGGATTTGTTGATTACGCTACTGCTATTTGTTATCGACAAGATGGAAAAGACACGCTGGCCGAGTCAAGAGAGCGTACTGCTATGGCTAAAGTTGAACTATTCAAGAGTGAAATCAATCCAAGGCAGCGAGTGATGAACGAACAAGTTAACACTGTTATGGATACAACTTTTTACAATGACTTTTCTAATGGGGGATTCTAATGTCGGCCAAGTATACAATCAAGAGTTTCGGAGGGATAAATACCAACCTCAATCCGCTATTACAACCAGAGGGTACACTTTTTACCTCGGTTAATCTTGATAGTGACCCTATTGGTGCAAAAACAAAGCGCAGCGGCTTAACTGCTTTTCTCGATAATCCCGATAGTTCTCAAGTAAATACTATTTTCGAGTTTGATGCTGGCACAATTCACTATCTGTACCGTATGTCGGGAAGTGTGTGTTATTACTTTGATGTTAATAATCCAGGCACAGCTTGGACTCCGACAGGTAATGGTACATTCACTAGTGGTGGCAGGTTAGGTCAAACTGTTTTATATGACACTCTAATAGCTGGAAACGGTGTTGGTTCAACACGTCACACAACTAACGGTACGTCATTTACTAACACGAGTTTAGCACCTCTCAGTCGCTTCTGGACTAATAATTTTGGTCGTGGATATGCTGCCAACAATCAAACCTTATTCTGGTCATCTGCCAACGATATTACTAACTGGCAAACTTCGGGTACCTCAGATTCCTCATCAATTCAACTTCCAGGTGGAGGTACAGCTAATGGCTTATTTACCACCTATAACCGTGTAGTTGCTACCAAATCAAGTGGCATCATGCACCGTTGGGATTCATACAGTCGAGAGACAGTCCCAGGTAGATTAGCTCCCACTTCACAGTCTGCTAGTGTTGATGTAGATGATATGCGACTTTTTGCTAATCGTAAGGGAGTTTATTCATTTACAGGTAATTATCCCAAGTTAATCAGTAGGCCAGTTGAAAAGCAGTTTTACAATCCAGCCCAGACCGGCATTCCTGGTACTCTGTTTCCAGATTTAGCTGCTGGAGAATTTAACTACAATTATTATTTGTCAGAGGGTTCATACACCGACCCAATGACTGGTAATAGTTTGACTAATGCTGTCTTGGTTTATGACTATTTCCACAACGAATTTTATAATTACAAGTGGCCTTTCACTCCCACTAGTTATGGACAATATACAGATGCAAGTGGCTATCGCTGGCAGTTACTTGGTGACGCAACGGGTCAGGTTTACAAGGTAGATGGTACTGCTACTACTGATGCTGGTACGGCTATTTCAGCATATATGGAAGGATTTACCGCCTTTGGTAAGGATTGGAGTGACAAGGAGGTGTATCGAATGTGGGTTCATACTAACCCAGGATGTCAGGCAAAACTTCAATTAAGCATGACCGATAACTTATTTGAGAATAGTAGAAAATGGGTTGATGTTGGTGATTTGCATAGAGGTATTACTTATATTGAATTTCCAAAAGACAAAAACAGAGGTAAATATTGTTTCTATCGCTTCTATGAGAGTTCAACTGATGAACCGTGGACACTGTACGCCATGACCTTTGATTTTGATTATGTAGGAGACAAGTAATGTCTGATGTAAAAGGGTTCAACAAGTATTTTGTTGCAACCGATTCAATCGCTTCGGCAGAACGTCACGAGTATTCCACCTATGAATGGGGAACGGATACCGAGGGAAATATTATCGGTACTCGGCTAATTCAAGATGCGAGTATCAATAACGCCAAAATCGGCACTGCTGCTATCGGTACAGCTAACATCGGCACACTAACCTTTAATGAGATTTCGGGTGGGACAGCGACCTTTGGAGGTACCCTTAATGGTGACGGTGTAGTGGTGGTTAAGAATTCTGCTGGGAGTGTAGTAGTATCACTCAATAATACTGGTATTGAAGTGATTGATGGAGATATTACATTGTCAAATGGTGGTACCCCTCAAATATTTATTGGAGATATCTAATGGCTAATGTTGTTCGGGTAGCATTACCAGGATTTAACGCTTTAACGGATACCAACCCCGCTCATTTTTCCTTGTTTGTGGGAGGCACAACAAATCAAACTTTAGTAAAAGAACAATCAAGAGGGACTGCCTCCGTATCTTCGTTTAATGAGGGAACAGTTGTCCACGGAATTGGCTACTATCCCTATGCAATGTCTGCTACTGAGGTTAATACGGGAGAATACGAATGGATATATAACGCTTTTGGTGGTGCATACAACCCTTATTATATGTATGTAACCACTCAAAACATTGTTTTTGGAAATCAAGATTCTGTAACAAAACCATTCACTTACAGCATCTTTTACGACAACTTATGAAAGTATTTAAGGTAGCTAAAACAAACGCCGCCGTAACTTCTACTAATCCGAATGATTTTGTTATTAACTCTAGCTACAATTCTCCAAAAGTAGTTAAACAAGGAACAATATCACAGGCACTTCCCACAACTGGGGGTGAGAGTTTTCTCAATCTTGCTCATGGACTTAACTACACACCGTTAACACTAGGGTTTTGTAAGTTCAATAATAACGAAGTTGGTATTGTTGGTAACAAACACGCTGGTGCCGATTTCTTTTTCACCAACTTACGAGTTAATGCAACTAATGTTCGTTTTGGATACCGAAACTCAACTGGTGGCTCATACACACCTACTTTTCGGTATTTAGCAACCGAAATACCCCTTGCTGGTACTCCCTCTGTAGCTGATCCAGGCGGTAAAAGGATTGTGATCGCAAAAGAGGGATTCAACGCTACAACCGAATTAAATCCGAATAACAAGATTTATGATTCTCAATTCAACACGTTTAAGTATTTTTCTCAAGGTATCGCAACAATTACCATCCCAGCAGGTACACCAGATGCAAACGTAACAGTTACATATGAACAAACATTATCAACCCATAATTTAGGTTACTACCCACTTCACAATGGAAATGAAGAATATAGTGAGGACGATCCTGGTAAGGTCTATGTCATGCCGTTGATGTTCTCTGACGCAGGTTTTTGGACGTATGACATGCTATATGTCGGTACTTCCAGTCTTATTTTTAGACGTGAATACGGCAATTCCTATGGAAGTATTGATTATTTACCACAGACAATAAAAGTATACTGGAAAATATATTCGTATGATTTAGGTTTTTAGCTTGCCTAATAGCCACACGTACTTATAATAAAAGATAGTCGTACGGCCACTTAGGGTTAGTTGATTATTAGAGGAAATATGAAATCTTTTGATCAATACATGGCCGAAACTGGCCGCCAATCAGAACTAGACACACTCCGAAAAAACTTCGGCTATGATAAAGCAAAAGCTGCATACGAAAGTTCTGGAAGTTTTGGTAGCTCTAGCGGTTCAGTAGGTAATAGTGCGGTAAACCTTGGCAACATCCTCAGCCAAGTACAATCTACTATTAGCGGTCAAATTGCCCCCATTGTTGATACGATCAAATCTCAACAACCTGCCATT